>Ga0302347_1003556_pt1 | contig 13628 bp, 18 predicted proteins | sample PhyWR1_FD_202178 | JGI IMG/M metagenome (GOLD analysis project Ga0302347, IMG submission 202178) | Leaf surface microbial communities from wheat plants in UC Gill Tract Community Farm, Albany, California, United States - DLSL W.R1 (v2)... | ecosystem: Host-associated > Plants > Phyllosphere >...
ATCAACACCGACGACGGGTACGACGCCTTGCCGCCAGGCACATACAGGCCGGCGCGGTCCAGCGGTGTCACCTTCTGGCCAAGCACAGTGCCGTCGGCTTCGGTGTACTGCCAGGAGTCCTGCTTTTGCCGCTCGTGGTACATGCGCACACGGTTGGCGGCCTTTTCCAACGCTTCGCGCTGGGCCGCGGTGATGCGGGTCAGGGCCAGCTCCAGACGCTCACGGCCGAGGATCAGGTCATCGATACAGGTGGCGGCAACAGCGTCAAAACGCTGGGTGAACTCCACCAGCGCCGCATCGCCGCGCTCGCGCACGGCCTTGATGATGTCGAGCACGCGCTGGTTGACCGCGTCATCGGACACACTTTCCCAGCTCAGCAGATGATCCAGATGTCGGGCGAAATCCGGATCAGCAGCGTTGAGACGGGCAATTGCAGTGGACACGGTCATGGCGAGGGCCTCGATTATTAGCGAATGCTCAGGCGCCCTAGGCTACCAGTCCATCCGCGCGGGCACCCGAGAAAAGTGGCTATGACGCGGATAGACGGGCGCGACAGCGAAGGTCGCGCTCAGGAGTCAGCCGCGGTGTCGCGATTCGACAGCTTTACGCAGGGTGTCGATCAGGCTCTGGATACGAGCGTGCTGCATTTTCATCGAGGCCTTGTTGACCACCAGACGCGAGCTGATCGTGGCGATCATTTCCTGGGGTTCGAGGCCGTTGGCACGCAGGGTGTTGCCAGTGTCGACCACGTCGATGATCTTGTCGGCGAGGTTGATCAGCGGCGCCAGCTCCATCGAGCCGTACAGCTTGATGATATCGACCTGGCGGCCCTGTTCGGCGTAGTAGCGCTTGGCTACGTTGACGAACTTGGTGGCCACCCGCAGACGGCCCTTGGGCTCGGGTGCACCAACCACGCCAGCGGTCATCAGCTTGCAGCAGGCAATCTGCAGGTCCAGGGGCTCGTACAGGCCCTGGCCGCCGTATTCCATCAGCACGTCCTTGCCGGCCACGCCAAGGTCGGCGGCACCATGCTCGACGTAGGTTGGCACGTCGGTGGCACGCACGATCAGCAGGCGCACGTCGTCCTGCGTGGTGGGGATGATCAGCTTGCGGCTCTTGTCCGGGTTCTCGGTCGGTACAATACCGGCCTCGGCCAGCAATGGCAGGGTGTCGTCGAGAATACGGCCTTTGGAAAGCGCGATGGTCAACATTGGAACGTCGGTCCTTAAGCGGCTACTGCCGGCCGGGCGTTGAGCCCGACCGCATTCAATTCATCAGGTGCATCCTTGCACCAGCGGGCTACTAGCCCGGTACGCGGCGGATTTTCGCGCCGAGCATCTGCAGTTTTTCTTCGATGCACTCGTAGCCACGGTCAATGTGGTAGATGCGATCGATCAGGGTGTCGCCTTCGGCCACCAGCGCCGACAGCACCAGGCTGGCGGAAGCACGCAGGTCGGTTGCCATTACCGGGGCACCCTTCAGCGTCTTGACGCCAGTGACGATGGCCGTGTTGCCTTCGACCTGGATCTGCGCGCCCATGCGGTGCATTTCGTACACATGCATGAAGCGGTTTTCAAAGATGGTCTCGATCACCGCGCCAGTGCCTTCGGCGATGGCGTTCAGCGAGATGAACTGCGCCTGCATGTCGGTCGGGAAGGCCGGGTACGGTGCGGTACGCAGGTTGACGGCTTTGGGCCGCTTGCCGTGCATGTCCAGTTCGATCCAGTCTTCGCCGGTATTGATGTCGGCGCCCGCTTCCTTGAGCTTTTCCAGCACGGCTTCAAGGATGGTCGGGTCAGTGTCCTTGACCTTGACGCGGCCACCGGTCACGGCAGCGGCAACCAGGTAGGTACCGGTTTCGATACGGTCCGGCATCACGCGATAGGTGGCCGAGTGCAGGCGCTCTACGCCATCGATGGTGATGGTGTCGGTACCCGCGCCTTGAACCTTGCCGCCCATGGCGTTGATGAAGTTGGCCAGATCGACCACTTCAGGCTCGCGCGCAGCGTTCTGCAGCACGCTGCGGCCTTTGGCCAAGGCAGCGGCCATCATGATGTTCTCGGTACCGGTCACGCTGACGGTGTCGAAGAAGAAGTGCGCACCGCGCAGGCCACCCTCAGGCGCCTTGGCCTTGATGTAGCCGGCTTCGACATCGATCTTCGCACCCATGGCCTCAAGGCCGCGGATGTGCAGGTCGACCGGGCGCGAGCCAATGGCGCAACCGCCTGGCAGGGCCACTTCGGCCTCGCCGAAACGGGCGACCATCGGGCCCAGCACCAGGATCGAGGCGCGCATGGTCTTGACCAGCTCATACGGCGCGACCAGGGTCTTGATGGTGCGTGGGTCGATCTCCACCGCGAGCTTTTCGTCGATCACAGGCTCGATGCCCATGCGACCGAACAGCTCGATCATGGTGGTGATGTCGTGCAGGTGTGGCAGGTTGCCCACGGTTACCGGGCCGTCAGCCAGCAGGGTCGCTGCCAGGATCGGCAGGGCTGCGTTCTTCGCGCCCGAAATGCGGATCTCGCCGTCAAGACGAGGGCCGCCAGTAATAATCAGTTTGTCCATTGGAGTCTCGCCGCCAAGTTGGCTCAGGTGCGCTCAGCCCAGGCTGCGCTGCTGAAAAATTTCATGGTTACCGCATGGATGCTGCCATTGGCGATCCACGGGTTCAGGTGAGCATAGATCGCCTGCTGACGTTTGACCGGGCTCAGGCCAGCCAACTCGTCGCTGATCACGTTCAACTGGAAGTTGCAGCCTTCGCCTTCAACTTCGACCCGGGAACCGGGCAATTTTTCTTCAAGGAAGCTTTTAACTTCTACGGCCTGCATGCTCAACCTCAATCGGCGCCCGATGCGCACGGGTCGGCCATCATACAAAAAAGCCCCTCGCCTGCGAAGCCCAATGAGGGCTTCGCTGACCGAGGGGCCATCATCCGTGCCGGGCCATCAGGTTGCCAGCACTTCATCGAGGTCATAGACCCCGGCAATTTCCCGCATGTCGTCGGGCATGCCACGTACCAGGCAGCCCTTGCCGGCGGCCTGGGCGTCACGCACGAATGCCAGCAGCAGCGAAAGGCCGACGCTGGTGGAGTGCTGCACCGCCGTGCAATCGAGCACCAGCTGTGCCTCAGCGCTGGCCGCGATCAGTGCCTTGCCCTGCTTGCGCAGGGCCGGCCCGCTGCGATAGTCCAGCACACCGGCCAGGCGCAGCACGCCCGGCTCGGCCATGCTTACAGCGGCTTCACTCATTTGACGGTCTTCTCTGGCGAGCTGTCGGCGGTCTGCTTGGCCTTGGCCACTTCGCCGGCCCAGCCATCGATGGTCTTGTCCAGGTCGTTGCCGTTGCGCTGCATGGCGTCGGCAAACTGGTCGCGGAACAGCTTGCCGATATTGATGCCGTTGACGATGACGTTACGCACCTTCCACTCGCCGGAGATGTTCTCCAGGGTGTACTGCACCGGGTACACGGCACCGTTGTTGCCGGTAACCTTCATGCCGACACTGGCACGCTTGCCGTCATCGGCCTTGGCCGGATCAACCACGATACCCTGGTTGTTGTACTCCAGCAGCGCGTTGCCATAGAACTGCATCAGGCTGCGCTTGAAGTTTTCCTGGAAGCGCTGCATCTGCTCCGGGGTGGCCTTGCGCGAGTACTTGACGGTCATGATGCTGCGGGAAATACCGTCTGCGTCCACCACCGGGCCGAGGATACGATTCAGGGAATCATAGAAAGCACTGGGGTTGGACTTGTACTGTTCCTTGTTGGCCTTGAGGTCACCAAGCAACTCGTTGGTCGTGCTCTGAACCACGTCATGAGGCGTTTGGGCGGCCAACGCCAGCAAAGGGAAAGCCGCCAGCAGGACCAGCAGGCCACGTCGCAGGATCGAAATCATGGAAACTCCTTAATTAGCCGGTTGCGCTTCTTTCGGTTCCTTGCCAACAGAGTTGAGCAAGAACTTGCCAATCAGATCTTCCAGCACCAGTGCCGACTGGGTGTCGTGGATGGTCGCACCGTCCTTGAGCACTTCGTCTTCGCCGCCCACGCTGATGCCGATGTACTTTTCGCCAAGCAAGCCGGCGGTCAGGATCGAGGCAGTGGAGTCGGTCGGCAGGTTGTCAACCGACTTGTCCAGCTGCAGGGTTACCCGACCGGTGTAGGAATCACGGTCCAGATCGATGGCGGTGACCTTGCCGATGGTCACACCGGCCATGGTCACTTTAGCTCTGACCGTCAAACCGGCGATATTGTCGAAGTAGGCATAAACTTTATAGGTATCGCTGCTCGGGCTGGCCGACAGCCCGCTGACACGCAGGGCCAGCAGCAGCAGCGCCAGGATCCCGGCCAGGAGGAACAGGCCGACACCGATTTCCAGGGTGCGGTTTTGCATCAGAAATCTCCAAACATCAAGGCGGTCAGAATAAAGTCCAGACCCAGCACTGCCAACGAGGCATAGACCACGGTCTTGGTGGTGGCACGGCTGATCCCTTCTGAGGTGGGCTCACAGTCGTACCCCTGGAATACGGCGATCCAGGTCGTGACGAAGGCGAACACCAGGCTCTTGAGCAGCCCGTTGAGCACGTCGTCGGTAAACGAAACACTGTTCTGCATGTTGGCCCAGAACGAACCCTCGTAGACGCCCAGCCAGTCCACGGCCACCCACGAGCCACCCCAGATACCGACCACGCTGAAGATCAGCGCCAGCAGCGGCAGCGAGATGAAACCGGCCCACAGGCGGGGCGCGACGATGTACTTGAGCGGGTCGACGCCGATCATTTCCAGGCTCGACAGCTGCTCGGTGGACTTCATGTTGCCGATTTCGGCGGTCAGCGCAGACCCCGCACGGCCGGCGAACAGCAACGCCGTCACCACCGGGCCAAGCTCACGCAGCAGGGTCAAGGCCACCATCTGCCCTACCGCCTGCTCCGAGCCGTACTTGGTCAGGATGCTGTAGCCCTGCAGCGCCAGCACCATGCCGATGAACACCCCGGACACGACGACGATCGCCAGCGACAGCACACCAACCGAATACAGCTGCCTGGTCAGCAGCTGGAAGCCACCACCAATGCCGCCACGCCCGACCAGCGCATGGAACAGGAACAGGCAGGAACGGCCCAGCACTGCCAGCACGTCGATTGCCGAGCGGCCCAGCAGGCGGACACGTTCGAGTAAGGATTTTCTGCGCATCAACGCGCCCCCAGCAGGTCGGCGCGGTAGTCAGGCGCAGGAAAGTGGAAAGGTACCGGGCCATCCGGGTCACCCTTCATGAACTGGCGGATACGCGGGTTATCCGAGCCCATCAGCTCGTCAGGCGTACCCTGGCCCAGCACCTGGCCGTCACCCACCACGTAGATGTAGTCGGCAATGCTGGCGGTTTCCGCCAGGTCATGCGAAACGACGATGCTGGTGATGCCCAGGGCATCGTTGAGCAGGCGAATCAGCCGCACCAGCACGCCCATTGCGATCGGGTCCTGGCCGACGAACGGTTCGTCGTACATGAGGATCTGCGGGTCCAGGGCAATTGCCCGGGCCAGCGCCACCCGGCGCTTCATGCCACCGGAAAGCTCGTCAGGCATCAGGTCGATGGCGCCGCGCAGGCCGACGGCCTGCAGTTTCATCAACACGATGTCACGGATCATTTCGTCCGACAGCTGGGTATGCACGCGCAGCGGGAACGCGACGTTCTCGAAGACATCGAGGTCGGTGAACAGCGCACCGCTCTGGAACAGCACACCCATGTGCTTGCGGGCATCGAACAGATCGCTGCGCGACAGGGTCGGCAGGTTCTGCCCGGCAACCCATACCTCACCGCTGGACGGGCGCAACTGGGCGCCCATCAACCGGAGCAACGTGGTCTTGCCGCAACCCGATGGCCCCATGATGCCGGTGACCTTGCCGCGCGGGATGCGAATGTCGACGTTGCTGAAAATGCTGCGCGAACCACGTTTGAAGGTAACCCCCTTCAACTCGACCGCGTAGGCGCTATCCACACTCATCTAGACTCCTTGCTAGTGCAGCCTCGTCCTAATGGACGCCGGCCTCCATCTGGAAGGCACACGCACCCCTGACAGGCCGAATAGCGGCGAACTATAGCACCGCTGACAGCGCCGCCCCAAGGGCGGGCAACGAGTCGTTCAGCGCTGCGACAGGCTGGCCTGACATTCTTCACGGCAATCGAAAGCGTGAGGGTTTCTTCCATTGCGGCTATAATCGCCGCCTTTTCATCAGGCACTGCGTTTTCGACATGAGCCAATCCAGCGAGCTGATTCAATCCGCCCAGCGCACCGTGCGCCTGGAACTCGAGGCCGTCGAGGGCCTGCTGGCGCGCATCGACCAACACTTTGTCAAAGCCTGCGAAATCATCCTGGCTAGCGAGGGCAGGGTCGTGGTGCTGGGCATGGGCAAATCCGGGCACATCGGCAACAAGATCGCCGCCACCCTGGCCAGCACTGGCACACCGGCGTTCTTCGTGCACCCTGCCGAAGCCAGCCATGGCGACATGGGCATGATCACCGGCAACGATATCATCCTGGCGCTGTCGAACTCCGGCAGCACCGCCGAGATCGTCACCCTGGTGCCGCTGATCAAGCGCCTGGGCATCAAGCTGATCAGCCTGACCGGCAACCCGGACTCCACCCTGGCCCAGGCAGCGGATGTCAACCTCGATGCCAGGGTCGCGCAGGAGGCCTGCCCGTTGAACCTGGCGCCCACCTCCTCCACCACCGCAGCACTGGTACTGGGCGACGCCCTGGCCATCGCCCTGCTGGAGGCGCGCGGCTTCACCGCAGAAGACTTCGCCTTCTCGCACCCTGGCGGCGCACTTGGGCGGCGCTTGCTGCTCAAGGTCGAGAACGTCATGCACGCCGGGGGTGAATTGCCTCAGGTGCAGCGCGGCACCCTGCTGAAGGATGCGCTGGTGGAAATGTCCCGCAAGGGCCTCGGCATGACCGTGGTCGTCGAAGCTGACGGCAAGCTGGCCGGGATTTTCACCGACGGCGACCTGCGCCGCAGCCTGGACCGCAACATCGATGTGCACACCACCCTGATCGACCAGGTGATGACGGTGCATGGCAAGACCGCCCGCGCGGAGATGCTCGCCGCCGAGGCCTTGAAAATAATGGAAGACCACAAGATCAACGCGCTGGTGGTCGTGGACCACGAAGACCGACCGACCGGCGCCCTCAACATGCACGACCTGCTGCGCGCCGGCGTGCTGTAAGGAGCGATGGAATGAGCCAGAACCTGATGCAACGTGGCAAGGCCATCAAACTCGCGGTGTTCGACGTCGATGGCGTACTGACCGATGGCCGCCTGTACTTCCTCGAGGACGGCAGCGAATTCAAGACCTTCAACACCCTCGACGGCCAGGGCATCAAGATGCTCATGGCCTCGGGCGTAACCACCGCGATCATCAGCGGCCGCAAGACCCCGGTGGTCGAACGCCGGGCCAGCAACCTCGGCATCCCGCACCTTTTCCAGGGCCGCGAAGACAAATTGGTGGTACTCGACGGCCTGCTCGCCGAACTGGGCCTAAGCTATGAACAGGTCGCCTACCTTGGCGATGACCTGCCCGACCTGCCGGTGATTCGCCGGGTAGGCCTGGGCATGGCGGTAGCCAGCGCCGCGCCGTTTGTTCGCCAGCACGCCCATGGCGTGACCCAGGCTCGCGGCGGCGAAGGTGCCGCCCGCGAGTTCTGCGAACTGATCATGCAGGCCCAGGGCACCCTGGACGCTGCCAACGCCAACTACCTGTAAGGCTGCCCATGTTCAGCAAGAAACTCCGCAATATCGCGCTGCTGACGGTGATCGCCGCCGTACTGGCAGCCATCGGTTACTGGAACGTCAGCCCGGAAAGCTTCCTCGACCAGCCGGTGGCCCAGGTCGACGAAAGCGCCATCGACTACTATGCGATCAACGCGCACAGTGTGCAGTTCCTGCCTGACGGCAAGCTGCAGTACGAAATGACCGCCGACAAGGTCGAGCATGTAAAGGCCAGCGAAGTCACCCTGGTGACCACCCCGGACCTGCGCCTGTACCGCGGCACCGAATACCCGTGGCACGTACAAAGCGTGCGCGCCGAGGTGAATCCGGACGGTACCGAGGTCGAACTGATCGACAAGGTACGTGTGGCACGCACCGACGAGAAGCAACGCGAAACGATTATTACCAGTTCGCGCATGACCGTATTTCCACAGAAGCAATATGCTCAGACCGAGCAAGCCGTTAGAATCGACGGCGCCGGTGGGACAACCACGGGCAAGGGCATGAAAGCCTATTTGAAAGAAGGCAGGATGGACCTGCTCTCTAACGTAAGAGGACAGTATGAGGCTCGTTAAAACCCTCCCCCTTTTGCTCAGCCTGAGCGCAGCACTGGGAACCGCGAGCGCCTTCGCCCTGCCGAATGACCGTGATCAGCCTATTCGCATCCAGGCCGACAACGCACACCTGGATGACAAGCAGGGTGTGGCCACCTATACCGGTGACGTGATCATTACCCAAGGCTCGATGATGATCAAAGGCAACACGGTGACCATGACCCGCGCGAGCAATGGCGACATCGACGTCGTCACCTCGGTTGGCAACCTGGCCTACTTCGAGCAGCAACAGAGTGCTGCCAAGCCCGACAAGATGAAAGGCTGGGCAGTCACCATCCAGTACCAGGCGCAAAAAGACACCGTGATCCTCACCGACCGCGCCAAGGTCGAGAACGAGGGCAACACCACCGAAGGCGAGAAGATCGTCTACAACACCAAGAGCCAGGTGGCGACTGCCGGGCGCGGTGGCAATGTGACCCAGCCACGTCAGCGTATCGACATGGTGATCCAGCCCAAGAAGAAGGCCGAGTAAATGGCAACCCTCAAAGCCCAGCACCTGGCCAAGAGCTACAAGGGGCGGCAGGTCGTGCGTGATGTCAGCCTGTCGATCGACAGCGGCCAGATCGTCGGCCTGCTCGGCCCCAACGGCGCCGGCAAGACCACCTGCTTCTACATGATCGTCGGCCTGGTCCAGGCCGAACAGGGGCGCGTGCTGATCGACAACCTCGACGTCAGCCACCAGCCCATGCACGGTCGCGCACGCGCCGGTATCGGCTACCTGCCGCAGGAAGCCTCGATCTTCCGCAAGCTGTCGGTGGCGGACAACATCATGGCCATCCTCGAGACCCGCAAGGACCTCGACCGCGACGGCCGGCGCAAAGAGCTGGAAAGCCTGCTGCAGGAATTCCATATCAGCCATATCCGCGACAACCTCGGCATGAGCCTGTCCGGCGGTGAGCGCCGCCGGGTGGAAATTGCCCGCGCCCTGGCGACCGCACCCAAATTCATCCTGCTGGACGAACCGTTCGCCGGCGTCGACCCGATCTCGGTCGGCGACATCAAGCAGATCATCCACCACCTCAAGGCCAAGGGTATCGGTGTGCTGATCACCGACCACAACGTGCGCGAGACACTGGATATCTGCGAAACCGCCTATATCGTCAACGATGGCCGGCTGATCGCCGAAGGTGATGCCGAAACCATCCTGGCCAACGAACTGGTCAAGGAAGTCTACCTGGGTCACGAGTTCCGGCTCTGACCCCGGAACGCGCCTGGAGCACCGCCAGACAGCCCTGCAACCGGGGGTAAAGTTGTTACGGTGCTCTAGGCAAACGCTACAATTTAAGGCATAAAACTTGCTTGATCTGGCGCCCCGGCGCCCTCGTGTAGTGGATGGCGCATGCGCGCCGGCGAACAAGGTATTAAGCCCCTGCCATGAAACCATCGCTCGTCCTAAAAATGGGCCAGCAACTGACGATGACACCGCAGTTGCAACAGGCCATCCGCTTGCTCCAGCTTTCCACCCTGGACCTCCAACAGGAAATCCAGGAAGCGCTGGAGTCGAACCCGATGCTCGAACGTCAGGAAGACGGCGAGGACTTCGACAACGGCGACCCGATGGCGGATAACGCCGAGAACAAGCCGACTGCCGAAGCCCAGGACAACAACTTCCAGGAAAGCACCGTCACTGTCGACAACCCGGAAGAAGGTGAGTGGAGCGAACGCATCCCCAACGAGCTTCCGGTCGACACCGCCTGGGAAGACATCTACCAGACCAGCGCCAGCAGCCTGCCGAGCAACGATGACGACGAGTGGGACTTCACTACCCGCACCTCTGTCGGCGAAAGCCTGCAAAGCCACCTGCTGTGGCAGCTCAACCTGGCGCCGATGTCCGACACCGATCGCCTGATCGCCGTCACCCTGATCGACAGCATCAACGGCCAGGGCTACCTGGAAGACACTCTCGAGGAGATCTGCGCCGGGTTCGACCCGGAGCTGGACATCGAGCTGGACGAAGTCGAAGCGGTACTGCACCGCATCCAGCAGTTCGAGCCAGCCGGCGTCGGCGCCCGCAACCTCGGCGAGTGTCTGTTGCTGCAACTGCGCCAACTGCCCGCCAGCACGCCGTGGATGACCGAAGCCAAGCGCCTGGTCAGCGACTTCATCGACCTGCTCGGCAGCCGTGACTACAGCCAGCTTATGCGGCGCATGAAAATCAAGGAAGACGAGCTGCGCCAGGTCATCGAGCTGGTGCAAAGCCTCAACCCGCGGCCTGGTTCGCAGATCGAGTCCAGCGAGCCTGAATACGTGGTGCCCGACGTGATCGTGCGCAAGGACAGCGAGCGCTGGCTGGTCGAACTGAACCAGGAGGCCATCCCGCGCCTGCGCGTCAACCCGCAATACGCAGGCTTCGTGCGCCGCGCCGACACCAGCGCCGACAACACCTTCATGCGCAACCAGCTGCAGGAGGCGCGCTGGTTCATCAAGAGCCTGCAAAGCCGCAACGAAACCCTGATGAAGGTTGCCACGCAAATCGTCGAACACCAGCGTGGTTTCCTCGACCACGGCGATGAAGCCATGAAGCCGTTGGTGCTGCATGACATCGCCGAAGCGGTGGGCATGCACGAGTCGACCATTTCGCGGGTGACCACGCAAAAATACATGCACACGCCGCGTGGCATCTACGAACTGAAATACTTTTTCTCCAGCCACGTCAGCACCTCCGAAGGCGGAGAATGCTCGTCCACAGCGATTCGCGCGATCATCAAGAAACTGGTTGCGGCGGAAAATCAGAAAAAGCCATTGAGTGACAGCAAGATCGCTGGTTTACTGGAGGCACAAGGCATCCAGGTAGCCCGTCGCACCGTCGCCAAGTACCGCGAGTCTCTCGGCATCGCACCGTCGAGCGAGCGCAAGCGACTGATGTAGCCCCTGGGATGTGCCACAGCGTTTCTGGGGCAGGTGCAAGACCTGCCTCTTTATGCACGGGCAACAAAGGAGAAGCTGTATGCAAGTCAACATCAGTGGACACCATGTAGAAGTCACCGAACCACTGCGTGAGTACGTGCTTGAAAAGCTGGCTCGCGTGGAGGGGCACTTTGACAAGATCACCAACGCCCAGGTCATCCTGAAAGTCGAGAAGCTGCAGCAGAAAGTCGAAGCGACCCTGCAGATTCCTGGCGGCGAGGTGGTTGCCAATGCCGAAGACCAAGACATGTATGCAGCGATCGACGCCATGGCCGACAAGCTCGACCGCCAATTGAAAAAACACAAGGAAAAACAGCAAAGCCTGCTGCAAGGTGCAGCTGCCCGCTGATCCCCCTCATCCATGATCCGACTTGAAACCATCCTGACCCCCGGCCGTTCACTTGTGAACGTGTCGGGCGGCAGCAAGAAGCGCGCCCTTGAAAAGGTCGCCAACGTCATCGCCGATCAAGTGCCAGAACTGGAGATGCAAGACGTCTTCGAAAAACTGGTCGCCCGGGAAAAACTCGGGTCGACCGGTTTCGGCAATGGCATTGCCATCCCGCACTGCCGGCTTGAAGGATGCTCGGCACCGGTCAGCGCCCTGCTGCACCTGGAAGCCCCTATCGATTACGACGCCATCGATGGCGCGCCGGTGGACCTGCTGTTCGTCCTGCTGGTGCCTGAAGCCGCCACCGATGCCCACCTGGAACTGCTGCGCCAGATTGCCAGCATGCTCGATCGCAAGGAGGTCCGTGATCGCCTGCGTGCGGCCACCAGCAGTGACGCCCTGTTCCAGGTTGTCCTGGACGTACAGAACGAGCACTGAACATGCGCCTGATCATCGTCAGCGGCCGGTCCGGCTCCGGCAAGAGCACCGCCCTCGATGTCCTGGAAGACAACGGTTTCTACTGTATTGACAACCTGCCCGCCGGGCTGCTGCCGCAGCTGGCGGAAAACGCACTGATCAATACCGAATTGCTGCAACCCAAGGTGGCCGTGTCTATTGACGCACGCAACCTGCCCAGCCACCTGACGCGCTTCCCGGAACTGCTTGAAGAAGCCCGTGCCCGGCACATCCAGTGCGACGTGCTGTACCTGGATGCCGACGAAGAGGTGCTGCTCAAGCGTTTCTCGGAAACCCGCCGACGCCACCCGCTGACCAACGCCGACCGCTCGCTCGCCGAAGCCATCCGCGTCGAAAGCGATTTGCTGGGGCCGATTGCAGACCTGGCCGACCTCAAGATCGACACCACCAACCTCAACCTGTACCAGTTGCGGGACTCGATCAAGCTGCGCCTGCTCAACCAACCCGAGCCCGGCACGGCGTTCCTGGTCGAGTCGTTCGGCTTCAAGCGCGGGATGCCGGTCGATGCCGACCTGGTGTTCGATGTACGCTGCCTGCCCAACCCCTACTGGAAGCCCGAGCTGCGCGAGCACTCCGGCCTTGATCAGCCGGTGGTCGACTACCTGGCTGCACAGCCCGATGTCGAAGAAATGTTCAACGACATTTCCAGCTACCTGCTCAAGTGGCTGCCCCGTTTCGCCGCCAGCAATCGCGCTTATGTGACCATCGCCATCGGCTGCACGGGTGGCCACCACCGCTCGGTGTACATCACCGAACGCCTTGGCCAGTTGCTGCAGAAATCCCTGAAAAACGTCCAGGTCCGCCACCGCGACCTCTAGCCCAAGGATCCGCCCCACCATGCCCGCCCGTGAAATCACCATCATCAACAAGCTGGGTTTGCATGCCCGGGCGGCAGCCAAGTTCGTCGGCGTTGCCGGCCGTTTTCCCTGCCAGGTGCGGGTTGGCCGTGCGCCGGACAAACTGGTGGACGGCAAGAGCATCATGGCGGTGATGATGCTCGCGGCCGGCAAGGGCACTCAGGTGCACCTGCATACCGAAGGTGACCAGGACAACGACGCCATGGACGCGCTGGTCGAGCTGATCAACAACTTCTTCGACGAAGGCGAATAACTACGTGGCTAGCAAGGCCACCCTTGTAGGAGCGGCCTTATGTCGCGAAAGGGTCGCAAAGCAGCCCCTGCAATCTGTGCATCGCTGCTGAAATCTTGGGGCCGCTGCGCGCCCCATCGCGACACAAGGCCGCTCCTACAGGCTCAGCGTCAACCTTCCGGCAGGCTGGATCAGGACATCGCCGTATCCATCACCATCATCAGGCAGAAGCCTATGCACAGCCCCAGGCTGGCCAGGCGGTGATGGCCGTTGCTGCGCGATTCGGGGATGATTTCCTGGGTCACTACCAGCAGCATTGCCCCCGCGGCGCAGGCCAGGCCCAACGGCAGCAGCAGTTCGGCGACGTTCACCAGCCACGCACAGATCACTGC
>Ga0302347_1003557_pt1 | contig 13608 bp, 14 predicted proteins | sample PhyWR1_FD_202178 | JGI IMG/M metagenome (GOLD analysis project Ga0302347, IMG submission 202178) | Leaf surface microbial communities from wheat plants in UC Gill Tract Community Farm, Albany, California, United States - DLSL W.R1 (v2)... | ecosystem: Host-associated > Plants > Phyllosphere >...
TCACCCTGCCCCCGGGATTTCAGCGCGCCGAATTCCTGCAGACCAAGGGCGCCATCGACTTCATCTGCGACCGCCGCGAGCTGCGCAAAACCATCGCCAGTTCGCTGGCCATGCTGCTCCGGCAGCCGGCCGATGCGGTGAGCTGAGGCGTTTTACAGCGCATCAAACGGGCTCCTGACCCCACGCCCGCCCTTGTTGAGCACATGGGTGTAAATCATGGTGGCGATGACATCGCTGTGGCCCAGCAGTTCCTGCACCGTTCGGATTTCATAGTTGGCCTGCAGCATGTGCGTGGCAAATGAATGGCGCAGCACATGCGGCGTGATGATCTTGGCCGATCCGCTGCTTGCGCCGCTTGGCGCATTGCCTCAATCCATGACGGCCGTGACGCCCGGACCCATGCAGCTCATGCCGGCTTGACGGCGAACGAATCATCTATCACCGCAGGAATCGGCGGAGAGGGCGAAAAGTCACGCATCGAGTGATCAAATTCACCGGCTTCTCCTCGTCGGGGAAAGGCGACTGAATTGGCTAACAAATCATTCAAGTCGACGCCGCTTCGCGGCGCGGCTTCATTCAGGCGTTAGGTTTGCAAAGCCAGCAATGCCGAAATTCATGCCAAAAGCGCCTGAACCGCAGGCGTTGTCTGTGCTTTTAGCTATGCTTTCCATAGCGCCGGTGCTGCCGCGCTTTTCGCTTCCGGGTGGCGCCAGCCGTGTCGGCTCCACCGCCCAGCCACCACCCCCAACCCGGCAGGCCAATGCATCCGCCGCGTTCTCCGCTGAATCCAGGCCTTAAACTGACCGCCATGTACATCCCCGCCCATTTCGCCGAGCCCAGGGTTGAGGTCATGCACGACCTGATTCGCGCGCATCCGCTGTCCACCCTGGTCACGCTTTCGCCAAGCGGTCTTGACGCCAACCACCTGCCCTTTCACCTGTCAGGCGAGCCCGCGCCGCTGGGAACACTGCGCGGCCATGTGGCTCGGGCCAATCCCCTGTGGCGCGAGATTGTTCAAGGTGCCGACGTGCTGGCGATTTTTCAGGGGCCTCACGCCTACATCACGCCTTCCTGGTACCCGACCAAGGCCGAAACCGGGAAAGTCGTCCCGACGTGGAACTATGCCGTCGTTCATGCGCATGGAAAGCTTCGGGTTCTTGACGATGCCGTGTGGCTGCGCGCGCACCTCGCGGCCTTGACGGCCCACAACGAACAGCCATTCGCCCCGCCGTGGCAACCCTCGGATGCGCCCCCGGACTACATTGAAAAACTCATGGCTGCCGTGGTCGGCATTGAAATCACCATCACGCGCCTGTGCGGCAAGTGGAAGACAAGCCAGAACCAGCCGCCGAAAAACCAGGCGGGCGTGGTGCAAGGGCTGGAGGCGAGCGGCCATCCCTCGGCAGCGCCCATGGCGGCCCTGGTGGCCCGGCACGGCGTGCCTTAGCCGGCTCAAGCAGCCGGCCCGACTTGCCCGCAAGGCTAAGCTTGCGCTTTCCCGGCAGACTGCGCCACGCATTTCCCGCCCTGCCGGCGTCACCCTCACGTTAACGTTAACTTTCAAACGAGAACCCCATGCCCACCCACGCAGAAATCGCCCAATTCCTGGCCGCCGAATTTCCCCAGACCAAATGCACCATTCAGGCCGTGGGGGGCAAGGCCGCCACCATCCGCCATGAGATCGGCATTGAGGAACTGCGCCCCGGCGGCACGGTGGCCGGGCCGGTGCTGATGACGGTGGCCGATGTGGCGCTGTATGTGGCGCTGCTGGGCGAGATTGGCATCGTTCCCCTGGCCGTCACCAGCAGCCTGACCATCAACTTTCTGCGCAAACCGCCGGTCGCTGGCGGTTGGGGAAGTGAGCCTGTACTCCGAAGGCAGCGACGAGCCGGTGGCCCATGTGGTCGGCACCTACGCCATTCCCCGTTGAATGTGGCGCGGGCGGCGGCCATGGGCAACATGCCCGGCTACCGGGCTGCTTTTCCTGCGCCGCAAAACAGATCATGGGATGATGGGGGCCGACCTCATTTGAACCTTTTCATCATGTCTGACATCCTGACATTGAACTCCCTGCCGCTCTTTCCCCTGGGCACCGTGCTTTACCCCGACGGCTTGCTGCCGCTGCAGATTTTCGAGGTGCGCTACCTGGACATGATTGGCAAATGCCACAAAACCGGCGCGCCGTTCGGTATCGTCAGCCTGACCGAAGGCTCCGAAGTCCGAAAGCCCGAAAGCCCGGCCAGCAGCGCGGGCCAGACCGGCGGCTTTGCGCAGGAAGCCTTTCATGAAATCGGCACGCTCGCCTCGATCATCGAGTTTTCAGTACCGCAGGCCGGCCTGATGGTGATCCAGTGCCGCGGCCTGCAGCGCTTCAGGATCACGCGGCGCGAAAAGCTCAGGCATGGTTTGTGGATTGCCGACGTGATCGAGCAGGGCCAGGACCTTCACGTGGCGATTCCGCCAGACCTGCAGAAAACGGCTCAGGCGCTGGGCAAGCTGATTGCCCGGCTGCGCCAGGACAGCACGCCGCCGGAGAAAATGCCCATGCTGGCGCCCTACCGCCTCGACGATTGCGGCTGGGTGGCCAACCGCTGGTGCGAGCTGCTGCCCATGCCGGTGGCGCTCAAGCAGCAGCTGATGGCGCTGGACAATCCCCTGCTCAGGCTGGAGCTGGTCTGCGACATCCTGGAGCGCACCGGCATTTCCATCTGAATCCTGGCCAAGTCCGGTCCAGGGCAGCCACGAACGCATGCCGGGACACCATTGGCATGGGCCAGCCAAAAAAACCGCGCCTTAAAAAACTAAAATCAGCAATTCCGCGCTTTTTTGCCCCTGGGCAGCAAAAGCGCCCGTCCCTTCAGCCCTCTTTTTTCTTTTCCCCGGAACACCGATCCATGTCCAGCCAACCGACAACGACAGCGCATGCCGCAGGCCATCCAGCCCCCGCCCACCACCACGAGGACAACCAGTTGATGGTCGAGCGCCGCGAAAAGCTCCATGCGCTGCGCCAGCAGCAGGCCGAAGGCAAGGGCGTGGCTTTTCCCAACGACGTACAGCCCACCCACCGGGCCGAGGCGCTGTTCGCCCAGTACGGCCAGCTGAGCAACGAGGAACTGGAGCCGCTGGCCATTCAGGTTCATGTGGCCGGGCGCATGATGCTCAAGCGCGTGATGGGCAAGGCCAGCTTTGCCACGCTGCAGGATTCGTCCTTTGGACCGTCGGGCGGGCGCATTCAGCTCTACATCAACAACGCCGGCGTCGGCGACGAGGTGCATGCGGCCTTCAAGCACTGGGATCTGGGCGATATCGTGGCGGCCACCGGCACCCTGTTCCGCACCAAGAGCGGCGAGCTGTCGATCCATGCCGGCAGCATCCGGCTGGTGACCAAGAGCCTGCGCCCGCTGCCCGACAAGTTCCACGGCATGAGCGACCAGGAGATCAAGTACCGCCAGCGCTACGTGGACCTGATCACCGACGAGTCGGCGCGCAAGCGCTTCATGGCGCGCAGCCGGGCCGTGAGCAGCATCCGCGACTTCATGGTGTCGCACGACTTCCTGGAGGTCGAAACGCCCATGCTGCACCCGATTCCGGGCGGCGCCAACGCCAAGCCCTTCAAGACGCACCACAACGCGCTGGACCAGGAGATGTTCCTGCGCATCGCGCCCGAGCTGTACCTGAAGCGCCTGATCGTCGGCGGCTTCGAGCGCGTGTTCGAGATCAACCGCAGCTACCGCAACGAAGGCATCAGCGTGCGGCACAACCCCGAGTTCACCATGATGGAGTTCTACGCGGCCTGGTGGAACTACCGCGACCTGATGACCTTCACCGAAGAGCTGATCCGCGACGTTGCCCGCAAGGTCTGCGGCTCGCTGGAGCTGACCTACGCCGGCAAGCCGGTTGACCTGAGCCAGCCATTCGAGCGCCTGACGATCCGCGAAGCCATCCTCAAGCACACCGAGGCCGGTGCGCAGGTGGACGATGCCGCCTGGCTGACCGAGGCGCTGAAGAAGTTCGGGCTGAGCGAGGCCAAAGACCGCCTTTCCACGCGCTCGCTGGCCAGCCTGCAGGTCATGTATTTCGAGGAAACCGTCGAGGAAAAGCTCTGGCAGCCGACCTTCATCATGGAGCATCCGACCGAAATCTCACCGCTGGCCCGGGCCAACGACGAGCGCCCCGAGGTCACTGAGCGCTTTGAGCTCTACATCACCGGGCGCGAATTCGGCAACGGCTTCAGCGAGCTCAACGACGCCGAGGAACAGGCCGCGCGCTTCAACGCGCAGGTCGAGGCCAAGGACAGCGGCGACGACGAGGCCATGTTCTACGACCACGACTTCATCCGCGCCCTGGAATACGGCATGCCCCCGACCGGCGGCTGCGGCGTGGGCATCGACCGGCTGATGATGCTGCTGACCGACAGCCCGAGCATCCGTGACGTGATCCTGTTCCCGGCGCTGCGCCGCGAGGCCTGAGCCCCTGAGGCGCCAGGGCCTTCCCCAGCCCGGATCAGGTTGGCAGGCCGTGCGGCCGCTTGGGCGCGCTGGTGGACCTTTCCACCGGCAGCCGCAGGTCGTCCAGGTAATCGCGGGCGATGTTGACGCTGCATTCCTTGCCCAGCAGCTTGTAATGCGTCTGCAGCCATTGCTGGGCGCATTGCCGGCCCAGGTCGCGCAGCGCATGGATCAGCCCGGCATCGGTCGAGCTCTTGGTCGAGGCGCTGTAGCCGTCCAGCGCCGGGCCGCCGTCGATGCGGTGCATCAGCACATCCTTGTATTGCGCAGGGTCGAGCTTGCCCTCGGCCAGCAGCCTTTTCACGAAATCGATGGCGCGCATCTCGGCGATCAGGCCGGCGTTGAAGGTGATCTCGTTGACCCGGTCGGCAATCTCGCCGGGCTGCTCGGGCAGCTTGTCCCGCCGGATGGGGTTGATCTGCACCAGCACGATGTCGCGGCTCTGGCAGTCGTAGATCAGCGGGTGCAGCGCCGGGTTGCCGGTGTAGCCGCCGTCCCAGAAATGGTCGCCCTCGATCTGCACCGCCTGGAACACCATCGGCAGGCAGGCCGACGCCATCACGGCGCTGGCCGTCAGGCGCCGGCCCGAGAACACCTCGGCCTTGCCGGTGCTCACCCGCGTGGCGACCACGAAGACCTTGGGCGAAGCCGGATACGGATGCGCGGCCAGCCGCTCGAAATCGACCTGCGACGCCAGGAAATCCTTCAGCGGGTTGATGTCGAACGGGTTGCTCTGGTAGGGCGAGAAGCTGCCCGACCAGTAGCGGGTCAGCTCGTCGGTCCAGCGGGCGCCCGGCCAGATGCCGCCGCCCAGCTGCCCCAGCAGGATATTGAACGGCGCCCTCTCCCACAGCGAGATCGACTGCGACACCGACGAGGAAAACGCGCCCAGCCGGACGATGCCATTCCAGAAGGTCGCCAGCGCCTGCCGGGCGGCTTCATAACGGATGGGCCGGGACTTTCCCTGCTCCAGCGCCAAGCCATGCGCCAGCACGACGGCATTCATGGCGCCGGCACTGGTGCCGCTGATGCCTTCGATGTCCAGGCGCCCGTCTTCCAGCAGCGCGTCCAGCACGCCCCAGGTGAAGGCGCCGTGCGAGCCGCCGCCCTGCAGCGCCAGGTTGACCGTTCGGCCGGCCTGGGACACGGGAGCGGCAGTCGTGGGAAGTACAGCAGTCATGGGCGTATGGATGTTTGAAAGGCTTGACATTACCTGAATCCTGCCCGCACGCCAGTCTCGTGCGGCAAGGCAGACTAAAATCCATGGCGACCTTGCCGCCAGGGCAAGGCAGCAACGCGGCATTCCAGACCACGGCCCACGCCGCCGGTTTTATGACCTTTCAGGCCTCTGGCGCAGGCGCTGCCTGCACAGGCAGCTATCAAAAAAGTAGCAAAAATCCATGAAATACCTCGCGGGCTATCCCGACAGCCTTCAGGCCCAGGTGCGGCAGTTGCAGACCGAAGGCCGGCTCGGCCAGACGCTGCTGTCCAAATACCGCCATGCCCATTCGGTGCGCACCGACAAGGCTTTGTACGACTACGTGATGGCGCTGAAAAACGATTTCCTGCGCAGCTCGGAGCCGCTATCCAAGGTGGCGTTCGACAGCAAGCTGCAGATCATCAGCCACGCGCTGGGCACACACACGACGGTCTCGCGCGTGCAGGGCAGCCGGCTCAAGTCCAAGCGCGAAATCCGCGTGGCGTCGCTCTTCAAGGAAGTGCCGGAGGAGTTTTTGCGCATGATTGCCGTGCATGAGCTGGCGCACATCAAGGAAAAAGCGCACGACAAGGCGTTCTACCAGCTGTGCACCCACATGGAGCCGCACTACCACCAGTACGAGTTCGATTTGCGCGTGTACCTCACGCACATCGACGCGGCCGGCAAGCTGGACTGGCCGGCGCCGGCTTGAGGCGCGCCGGCCGCTTGGGGAATTCAGGAACTCAGGGAATCAGCCCCAGCGCGTGCATGTAGGCCGGATGCACCATCAGCTCGTCCCATTCATGGGCAGGCGTGGTCGGCAGCAGGGCCAGGCGGCGCAGTTCGCTGGCTTCCTGCGCTTCCCACTGGCCCTTGAGCAACGCCTCGGCCATGCCGTCGAGCAGCTCATCGACTGGCTTGCCAGCGCCGACCGACTGGTTGCACAACAGCACCATGTCGCAGCCGGCGTTCAGCGCGGCCATCGCGGCCTCGGTGTAGCTGACCTCGACGCCGTCGAGCAGCCGGGCGCCGGCCATGCTCAGGTCGTCACTGAAGATCGCGCCGCCAAAGCCGAGCTGGCTGCGCAAAATGAAATTGAGCCATTGGCTGGAAAAACCGGCCGGCCGTGCATCGACCTTGGGGTAGATCACATGGGCCGGCATCACGCTCGACAGCGTGGTGTTGAGCCACCCGTAGGGTGCGGCATCGTCCTTCAGGATGGCTTTCAAGGTGCGCGTGTCCACCGGAATGTCGGTGTGCGAGTCGGCCTTGACGAAGCCGTGGCCGGGAAAATGCTTGCCGCAGTTGGCCATGCCGCTTTGCAGCAGGCCGTGCATCAGGCTTTTGGCCAGCAGGCTGACGACGCGCGGGTCGCGGCCGAAGGCGCGGTCGCCGATGACGCCGCTCTCGCCCCAGTCCAGGTCCAGCACCGGCGTGAAGCTGAAATCGACGCCGCAGGCGCGCAGTTCGGCGCCCAGCACGTAGCCGCAGGCGGTCGCGGCATTGGTGGCGACGAGTTGGTCGCGCATCCACTGCTCGCCCAGCGCGCGCATGGGCGGCAGGTGCGTCAGGCCGTCGGTGCGAAAGCGCTGCACCCGCCCGCCTTCATGGTCCACGCAGATCAGCAGGTCATCGCGCACGTCCTTGATCTCGGCGCACAGCTTTTCGAGCTGGCGGCGGTCCTTCCAGTTGCGGCTAAACAAAATGATGCCGCCGGTCAGCGGGTGCTTGAGGCGGCGGCGGTCGTCCTTGCTGAGCTTGAGGGCGGCGATGTCGAGGATGAGCGGGGCGTGCTGGGTCATGGGATGTTTTCTTGTTTACTATTGAATTGATAGCTGCCCGCGCAGGCGCTGCTTGCGCTAGGCGGCTTTTTGCTCCACCACACAAAAGCTGGCGGCGTAATCGGTCTCATCGGTGACGCTGACATGCGCGCTGAGCCCGCGCGCCTCGAACCAGTCCTTGAGCGCGCCGTGCAGCACGATCTCGGGCTTGCCGCTCTTGGCCTTGGCGATCTCGCAGTGGCGCCACGTCATGGGCATGGTCATGCCCAGGCCGATGGCTTTGCTGAACGCTTCCTTGGCGGAAAAACGGGTGGCCAGGTAGCTCACGCCCCGGTCCGGCCAGCGCGCGCTGCGCTCGGTCCAGGTCGCCAGTTCGGCGTCGCTCAGAATTCTTTGGGCAAAGCGCTCGCCGTGGCGCGCCAGGCTGGCGCGGATGCGGCGGATGTCGCAGATGTCGGTGCCAATGCCGTAGATCATCCGGCCTTCGATCACTCAGTCGCGGCTGGTGCAAACGCCTCGTCGATGCAGTGCAGGTAGGACTTCACGGCGGCGGCATAGCCGGTCTCCAGCGCATCGGCAATGAGCGCGTGGCCGATGGAGACTTCCAGCACACCGGGCACGGCGCGCAGGAATTCGCTCAGGTTGTCGCGGTTCAGGTCGTGGCCGGCATTCACTCCTAAATTGATAGCTGCCGCCGCATGCGCAGTCTGCGCAAACTGGCTTAAAACCTTGTTTTTTTCAGGCCCCGACCAGGCCTTGGCATAGCTTTCGGTGTAGAGCTCGACCCGGTCGGCGCCCACGGCCTTGGCCGCTGCCATGGCCTCGGGATGCGGGTCCATGAACAGGCTCACGCGCACGCCGCGCGCATGCGCGTACTCGATGTGCGGCCGCAGGCGCTCGGCATCCTGCGGAAACGTCCAGCCATGGTCGCTGGTGAACTGGTCTTCGCTGTCGGGCACGAAGGTGCACTGGTGCAGCGGCAGCCCGCGCGCGGACAGGTCGCGCACGAAATGCATCAGGTTCTGCAGCGGATTGCCCTCGATGTTGAATTCGCAGTGCGGCCAGTCCTTCATCAGCGCGGCGATTTCATACACGTCGTCGGCGCGGATGTGGCGCTCGTCGGGCCTTGGATGGACCGTGATGCCCTGCGCGCCCGCCTGCAGGCACAGCTCGGCGGCGCGCAGCAGGTTCGGAATGTCCAGATGCCGGCTGTTGCGCAGTAGCGCCACCTTGTTGACATTGACCGACAGCGCCGTCTTGCGGGTGCCGGGCGGATGCGGTGGATGGGCGCGGTGGTCGGTATGGTGGAATAAGGCGATCATGGCGGGGTCGATCAGTTAAAAAGCTTGCAGGTCCATCATCATTTGCCGGGTTTTCAAAACCCTGACGCCGCAATGGTAGTGCAGCAAGGCGCGCAACTGGTATTTGAGTTCATTGGCCGCAGACAGGCAGGCCTGCAGCGTGTCCGCAAACGTGGACCGGTCGCCCAGCGCCTGCTGCAGCGCCTGCCACTGCGCGCCCGGGATGCCAAACCGGTCGTCGTCATGCGCCAGCCGCAGGCCCGCCTCGGCCACCAGCACATAGGGCTGGTCTGGATCGAGAGGCGCCAGCGTGGCGGTTTCCATGTCCAGCCGGGGCAGCAGGCCGATCCCCTGCAGCAGGCGCAGTTCGAAGGCGCGCAGCGCCAGCTGCAGCGTATCGGCGTTCTGGCTGGCCAGCAGCTGGACCGTGGCGGCGTAGGCATCGAACAGCAGCGGATGCGCGTCGTCCCGGGCCAGCAGGCGCATCAGCAGTTCATTGAGGTAGTAGCCCGACAGCAGCGCATCGCCCGTGGGCATGACATGGCCGCCTTGCCATTCGGCGCTTTTCAAGTTGCGGATTTCGGCGTCGCCGCCAAAGGCCACGTGCAGCGGCTGCAGCGGCAGCAGGATGGGCCGAAAGCTGGAGCTGGGTTTCTTGGCGCCGCGCGCCACCAGCGCCACACGCCCATGGTGGCGCGTGAACACGTCCAGAATCAGGCTGGACTCGCTCCAGTCGTAGCGGTGCAGCACATAGGCAGGCTCGTTGCTGATGCGTTGGATGGCCACCGTGGTGCTGTCAGGCTGCGCGTCGTCGGCAATGCTTGAGGATGACTGGCTTATTCGTAGCCGAAGGTCTTAACGCGCGCCTCGTCGTCGGCCCAGCCCGAGCGCACCTTGACCCAGATTTCCAGGAACACCTTGGCGCCGGTCAGGGTTTCGAGCTCATGCCGGGCCTCGGTGCCGATGCGCTTTAATTTTTCACCCTTCTCGCCAATGATCATGCCCTTGTGGCCGTCGCGCTCGACGACGATGGTGGCGGCGATCTTGCGCAAATTACCCTCTTCCTCGTACTGGTCGATGATGACGGTCGAGGTGTAGGGCAGCTCGTCGCCGGTCAGGCGAAAGAGCTTTTCGCGAATGATCTCGGCGGCCATGAAGCGGTCGCTGCGGTCGGTCAGCGCATCGGCCTCGTACATCCAGGGCTGCACCGGCAGGTATTTTTCGCAGATGCCAAACAGGCGCTCGATGTCCCGGGCATTGTTGGCCGACATGGGCACGAACTCGGCAAAGTTGTGCCGCTCCTGCATGTCGCGCAGCCAGGGCGCGATTTCGGCGCGGCGGTGGATCAGGTCGAACTTGTTGGCCAGCAGGATGGCGGGTGTCTTTTCGGGCAGCAGCGCCAGCACTTTCGCATCGGCCAGGTTGAACTGGCCGGCCTCGACGACGAAGACGATCAGATCGACATCGTTGACGGCGCCCACCACGGTGCGGTTGAGCGAGCGGTTCAGCGCGTTGCCGTGCCGGGTCTGAAAGCCGGGCGTATCGACAAAGACAAACTGCGTCGCCGCGCGGGTGCGCATGCCGGTGATGCGGTGGCGCGTGGTCTGCGCCTTGCGTGAGGTGATGCTGACCTTCTGGCCCACCAGCGCGTTGAGCAGCGTGGACTTGCCGACGTTGGGCTTGCCGACGATGGCGATCAGGCCGCAGCGCTGCTCGCCAGCCGGTGCCATGCTGGCAGCCGAGGCTTCGGCCGGCACGGCAGCTCCGCGCGAGGCAATGGCCCGAGCCAGCATGGCATCGAGGGCATCCTGGCTTTGCGGTTCGGCGGCTGCAGGAGAAGCCGATGGGGCTTGCGCCTGCGGCACGGTGTTGGCGAAGGGGCTGGGTTGTTTTTTACCGGTACTCATAATCAATTCAATCGTGTTGGGCTGGGCTCTGCGCCTTGGCGCCGTTCCCGCCTCAGGAAGCCAGTGTCTTGACAAACTGCAGCATGGCCGTGGCGGCGGCCTGCTCGCCAGCGCGGCGCGAATTGCCGCTGCCGCGCTCGGCGCGGCCCAGCGGAGCGATTTCGCATTCGACTTCAAAGGTCTGCATGTGCGCGGCCCCCGTGGTGGCGACGATCCGGTAAGTCGGAAGGCGCATTTTGCGCCCTTGCAACCACTCCTGCAATTCGGTTTTCGGGTCCTTGCCGATGGCCTTCATGGTCGGATTGACCTGCACGTCCTTGAACAGGCGCCGCACCAGCTGGTCGGCCTTGTCAAAGCCGGCGTCCAGGTACACCGCGCCAATCACCGCTTCAAGCGCATCGGCCAGCATCGAAGGCCGGTTCCGGCCGCCGGAGCGAACCTCGCCCTCGCCCAGCCGCAGCAACTCGGGCAGGCCCAGGGCCACGGCCAGATGGTGCAGCGTGTCCTGTTTGACTAGGTTGGCGCGGATGCGCGAGAGGTCGCCTTCGGGCAACTGGCTGAGCTGCTCGTAAAGCAGCCCGGCTACGGCCAGGTTCAGAACGGAGTCGCCCAGAAACTCGACGCGCTCGTTGTGGACGGCTGAAAAGCTGCGGTGGGTAAGCGCCTGGACCAGGAGGCCAGGATTGGCGAAGCCGTGCTGCAGGCGCTGCTGCAAGGCCTGCAGCCCAGGAGAAAAGGGAGCGCAAGACAAGGAAGGCTTGCCCACTTTACTTGGACCGGCCGTTGTACTTGAGCAGCAGGAACGCCGGGCCGGCCATGTGGATTTCCTTGGTATAGGAAAAGGCCACCACCGTCTTGTCGCCTTCCTTCGTCACGTCCAGGTCTTTTCCGGAAATGGAATGGATGTCATCGACCTGACCGGCCTTGTCGAAAATCGACCGGACTTCGGGCACCGTGCTGCCGGCTGTGGCCTTGGTGGCCGCCTTGGTGATGGCCTGGTATTCAATCAGGGTTGGCAGCACCTGCGCGCCAAGCACGAACGTGCAGGCCAGCACACCGCCGACAAACAAAAGGCCAATGAAGGAAATGCCGCGCTGATGATGTTTCATGACGGGTTGCTATGGCTGAAAAGGACAGAAAAAACTTGAAGGAGGCTACGTTGACGCACCCTGGAAAAACTCACTGAAAGGAGCCGATGCGCTTGAGGTTGCCAAAATTCATCCAGACAAAAAATGCCTTGCCGACGATATTTTTCTCTGGAACGAAGCCCCAATAGCGAGAATCGAGCGAATTGTCCCGGTTGTCGCCCATCATGAAGTAGTGCCCTTCGGGCACCTTGCAGACCACGCCTTCGGTGCTGTAGCGGCAGTTCTCCCGGAACTCGAAGTTGTCGGCGCCGGCGATAAAGGCCGGGCGCTCGTCGTCGTTGAGCAGGCGGTAGGTCTTGCCGCCGTTGGTTTCCTCGAACTGCTTGGCGTAGCGCATGGCGTCGGCATCGAAAAAGTCGGGCAGCGGCGTCTTGGGCAGGGGCTTGCCATTGATGGTGAGCTTCTTGTTCAGGTAGGCCACCTCGTCGCCCGGAATGCCGACCACGCGCTTGATGTAGTCCAGGCTAGGCTTGGGCGGGTAGCGAAAAACCATGACATCGCCGCGCTCCGGGCTGTGGTTGTCGATCACCTTGAGGTTGATGACCGGCAGGCGCACGCCATAGTGAAACTTGTTCACCAGGATCAGGTCATTGACCAGCAGCGTCGGAATCATCGAGCCCGACGGAATCTTGAAGGGCTCGAACAGGAAGGAGCGCAGCAGGAAAACGATGATGATCACCGGGAACAGGCCGGCGGTCCAGTCCAGCCACCAGGGCTGCATGATCAGACGGCTCTTAGCTTCGGCGGTGTTGTCATCGACCTGGCTGATGCCCATTTTGGCCAGTTCAGCCTTGCGCTGGACCGTGTTTGCATCCAGGGCGGCCACCGCCTTGCGCCGCTGCGGCAGAAAATAAAGCCGCTCGGCCAGCCAGTAAATGCCCGTCACCACGGCGGCCAGGAACAGCAGCAGGGAAAAGTTGCCCTCGACCATGCCGAAATACCAGGCGGCCCCGTAGCCGACAAAGCCAGCCAGCAGCACGGCCGTGATGGAGCTCATGACGCCGCGCATCAGTCTTCCACCTGCAAAATCGCCAGAAAGGCTTCCTGGGGCACTTCCACCGAACCGATCTGTTTCATGCGTTTCTTGCCTGCCTTCTGCTTTTCAAGCAACTTCTTCTTGCGGGAAATGTCGCCGCCGTAGCATTTGGCGATCACGTTCTTGCGCAGCGCCTTGATGGTCTCGCGGGCAATGATGTTGGCGCCGATGGCCGCCTGGATCGCCACGTCGAACTGCTGGCGCGAGATGATCTCGCGCATCTTGGCCACCACCGCTCGGCCCCGGAAGGCCGACTGGCTGCGGTGGACGATGATCGACAGCGCATCGACCTTCTCGCCGTTCAGGAGAATATCGACCTTCACCACGTCGGAGGCCCGGAACTCCTTGAACTCGTAGTCCATCGAGGCATAGCCGCGCGAGACCGACTTGAGCTTGTCGAAGAAGTCCAGCACGATCTCGCCCAGCGGCATCTCGTAGGTCAGCATCACCTGCTTGCCGTGGTACGCCATGTTCATCTGCACGCCACGCTTCTGGTTGGCCAGCGTCATGACGGCGCCCACGTAGTCCTGCGGCATGTACAGATGCACCGTGACGATGGGCTCGCGGATCTCGTTGATGCGGCCGGCATCGGGAATCTTCGAAGGGTTCTCGACCTTGATGATGTCGCCGCTGGAATTGAGCACCTCATAAACAACACTGGGCGCGGTCGTGATCAGGTCCTGGTCGAACTCGCGCTCCAGCCGTTCCTGCACGATCTCCATGTGCAGC
>Ga0302347_1003561_pt1 | contig 13598 bp, 15 predicted proteins | sample PhyWR1_FD_202178 | JGI IMG/M metagenome (GOLD analysis project Ga0302347, IMG submission 202178) | Leaf surface microbial communities from wheat plants in UC Gill Tract Community Farm, Albany, California, United States - DLSL W.R1 (v2)... | ecosystem: Host-associated > Plants > Phyllosphere >...
CGTCGCCATTGTCGACGGCTGCCCGCCCGGCCTCGAGCTGTCCCTGGAAGACCTGCAGCGTGACCTCGACCGCCGCAAGCCCGGCACCAGCCGCCACACCACCCAGCGCCAGGAGCCCGACGAAGTCGAAATTCTCTCCGGCGTATTCGAAGGCCGCACCACTGGCTGTGCCATCGGCCTGTTGATCCGCAACACCGACCAGAAGTCCAAGGACTACTCGGCGATCAAGGACCTGTTCCGTCCGGCCCACGCCGACTACACCTACCACCACAAATACGGCGAACGCGATTACCGTGGCGGCGGCCGCAGCTCGGCCCGCGAAACCGCGATGCGCGTGGCGGCAGGTGCCATTGCCAAGAAATACCTGGCCACCCAGGGCATCGTGATCCGCGGCTACATGAGCCAACTGGGCCCGATTGAAATCCCGTTCAAGACCTGGGACAGCGTGGACGACAACGCTTTCTTCAGCCCCGACCCGGACAAGGTGCCTGAATTGGAAGCCTATATGGACCAGTTGCGCCGCGACCAGGACTCCGTCGGTGCCAAGATCACCGTGGTCGCCGAAGGCGTGAAACCCGGTCTGGGCGAACCGATCTTCGACCGCCTCGACGCTGAACTGGCCCATGCGCTGATGAGCATCAACGCGGTGAAAGGCGTGGAAATTGGCGCCGGCTTTGCCTGTGTGTCCCAGCGCGGCACCGAACACCGCGACGAGCTGACCCCGGAAGGTTTCCTCAGCAACAACGCGGGCGGCATCTTGGGTGGTATTTCCTCCGGCCAGCCGATTGTGGCGCACCTGGCGCTCAAGGCGACGTCGAGCATCACCACGCCGGGCCGTTCGATCGATGTGCACGGCAACCCGGTGGACGTGATCACCAAGGGGCGCCACGATCCTTGCGTCGGCATCCGTGCTACGCCGATCGCTGAAGCAATGATGGCCATCGTGTTGATGGACCACCTGCTGCGCAACCGTGGGCAGAATGCCGATGTTCGTGTGAGTACGCCGGTGCTGGGCCAGCTGTGACGACCTGCTGGAAAGAGCCAGCGTGCTGTGGTGAGCGAGCTGGCTCGCGCTGGGCGGCGAAGCAGCCGCAGTCATGACTCCGGCCCTCCCATACTGGCGCCTCTCCAGCTTCTATCTGTTCTACTTCGCCCTTCTGGGGGCGACGGCGCCATTCCTGGCGCTGTACTTCGACCACCTGGGCTTCTCCAGCGCGCGCATCGGCGAGCTGGTGGCCATCCCCATGCTGATGCGCTGCGTGGCGCCCAACCTGTGGGGCTGGCTGGGCGACTACACCGGCCGGCGCCTGGCCATCGTGCGCTTCGGCGCGGTGTGCACCCTGGCGAGTTTTTCGCTGATCTTCATCAGCCACACGTATGCCTGGCTCGCCCTGGTCATGGCCCTGCACGCGTTCTTCTGGCACGCGGTGCTGCCGCAGTTCGAAGTGATCACCCTCGCGCACCTGCAAAAACAGACCTCGCGCTATAGCCAGATCCGCCTGTGGGGCTCCATCGGCTTCATTCTCACCGTGGTGATCATGGGCCGCCTGTTCGACTGGCTGAGCTTGGACATCTACCCAGTGGTAGTCGTGGTGATCATGGCCGGCATCATCGGCGCCAGCGTGTGGGTGCCGAATGCGCAACCTGCCAGTCACGGCAATCGTCTGGCGGGCGAGGGCTTTCTCAAACAATTGCGGAGCCCCGGCGTTCTGGCGTTTTATGCCTGCGTGGCGCTGATGCAAATGAGTCATGGCCCGTATTACACCTTTCTCACCCTGCACCTCGAACATCTGGGCTACAGCCGTGGTGTGATCGGCATGCTGTGGGCGTTGGGCGTGGTGGCTGAAGTGCTGATGTTCCTTGCCATGAGCCGCATCCTCTCGCGCTTTTCGGTACGCCGGGTGCTGCTGGCGAGTTTCCTGTTGGCGGCGCTGCGCTGGCTGCTGCTGGGCTCGTTTGCCGAGTTTTTCTGGGTGCTGTTGCTGGCGCAGGTGATGCACGCCGCGACCTTCGGCAGCTTTCATGCGGCGGCGATTGCCTTCGTGCAGCGTAGTTTTGGCGACAGGCAACAAGGTCAGGGCCAGGCGCTGTATGCAGCGTTGGCCGGCACCGGTGGCGCATTGGGCGCCCTGTATTCCGGCTATAGCTGGAACCTGTTGGGGCCGACCCTGACCTTCAGCATCGCCAGCGTCGCCGCCCTGGCGGCCGCCGTTATTATCGGTTTTCGATTGCAAGAGCAGAACCAAGGAACCCTTCAATGAGTTATGTCGCTGTCTACTCCGTCGCTACATCGGATACGCCGAACAAGGTCCTGACCCATTTCGATGACATCGTCGCCACCTTGGCCGAGCATGGTGTGCGTTTCGAGCGCTGGCAGCCCGGGCCGGTCGAGAAGGGCGCCAGCGATGCCGAGCTGATCGCCGCCTGTCAGGCGCAGATCGATACCCTCGGCTACCGTGCTGTCGAGGTGCTGAGGGACGCCGGTGATCAGGCGCAGAACGCCGAATTACGTGGGCAATTTCTCCACGAGCGCCGCTACAGCGAAGACGACGCGCGGTTTTTCCTCGCCGGCCAGGGCCTGTTCGCGCTGCACATTGGCGACTACGTATACGCCGTACGCTGTGAGAAAAACGACCTGCTGGTAATCCCGGCCGGTATGGCGCACTGGTTTGACGCGGGCGAGCACCCGCACTTTGTGGCGTTGCGTTTATTCAATACAGCGGAGGGCGGGATTCCGGAGTTCACGGGTGACGATATTGCCCGGCGTTTTCCCGGATTGGATGATTAATCGCGAGCCATCAGAAACTTCAACCCCCGTACGTTGGAAGTTGTTGTGGGAAGAAACTTAAGCTCGTGTAGGGCCTTGCTGTTTATTCTGGGGGCCACGCTTTAATCCCACGCCTTATGTAACTCTCTTCGGTAAGCACGTTTATATCATCCGTCAATAGGAGGAATCCGAAGGGTGATAGGACGTCCGCCAATAAAAAAGGAGAGAAACTAATGAGAGGCCCAAGTAAATCGTTAGCGGCCCCGTATTTGGTGCCCAACGCAGTCAGGCGGCGTATTAATCTGGCGGGCAAGCGCTTGACGCCCACGGAGCTGGAAATACTGCGCTGGGCCTCGGAAGGCAAGACGGTGTGGGAGATCAGCCAGATACGCGCCACGTCTGAAGCCACGGTGAAATTCCATCTGCGCAATATCTACGGCAAGTTGGAAGTCAGTAACCGTGTCCAGGCGATGAACGAAGCGGCGCGCAAGGGGCTTTGCTGAAGGCATCAAAAAAAGGGCCGCGACACCCTGGGTGTCGCGGCCCTTTTCTGTATCGGCTGCTTAAGCCGAGTGGTAAGTCGGCAGGGCAAAGCGGTTCTGGCTTTGCAGCATCGAAATTTGGGGCAGGTCGCTGGCTTGTTCAGCCAGGTCGCGGCGGATGGCGCTGATCACCCAAGTCAACTGGTCGGCAGTGTGCAACTGCTGGTAGGAGATCGAACGCTTGACCTGCTTGCCTTCGCTGTTACGCAGGGTCAACAGGATGCCACCGTCGGGACGTGGCTGAGTGGTGACGTCGTAGTTGGAAAATACTGAAGCGAATTTATCTTGGATCAGGCTCATGTCTATCAGCTCCGTTGGCTCAAGTTGGCAAGCATGGAGTGATAGGTGCAGTGATTGTGCCAGCTATTGATTTTATAAAATGTCGTTATAAATCAATAATATACAAAAAGTGTAAATTTTCGATTTCGTGCAATTTGCATGAATGGCCATCATGCATCCTGCATTTTGCGTGGCTCGACACGGCTGGACGGACGCGCCATTACCCTTAAAGACTGCGCCCGCGTTGCGAAATTCCTTTTTCCATCGGTCGTTCATCGGGATACAAAACTTTTCAAATCCTGCGTGTACAGCCCAAGAGAGGCTGACGTACTTTCCTGCAAGGTTTACTAAGAATAAGAAAAAGGACGTTCCCATGAACCATTCGCCAAACGACATGATTACCTGGGGCATGATGCTGCGTAAGGTGCCCGCTATTGTCCGCGCCCTGCCACGGGTAGTGCGCGGCATGCGTGCCGCCAACGTCACCGACCCTCAGCAACCCTGCGGCCTGGGCTGGCACTTCGAGCAAGCCACCCTGCGCAATCCGGATGGCGCCGCGTTGTTGTACGCCGACCGCGTACTCAGCTACACCGAAGTCAACCAGTCGGCCAACCGTATCGCCCACCACTTGCATGCTCAGGGCATCCGTAAGGGCGATGTGGTGGCGATGTTCATCGAAAACCGTCCCGAGTTGCTGCTGAATGTGCTGGCCGTCGCCAAGTTGGGCGGTATCTGCGCCATGCTCAATACGGCGCAGACCCAGGCGGCGCTGGTGCACAGCCTGAACCTGGTGAGCCCGGCGGCGATCGTGGTGGGCGCGGAATTGGTGGCTGCCTACGAGGCCGTACGCAATCAAGTGGCGATTCCCGCCGAGCGCACCTGGTTTGTCGCTGATCAACAGGCCAGCGCGCTGCCTGACGGGTACTCCGACTTGATGGCCGCCAGCACCGAAGCCCCGGTGGATAACCCGCCGAGCAGCGCGCAGATCTTCTTCAACGACCCCTGCTTCTATATCTACACCTCCGGCACGACGGGCCTGCCCAAGGCCGGCATCATGAAACATGGCCGCTGGACCAAGACCGCCGTCAGTTTTGGCAGCATCGCTCTGGACATGGGCCCGGACGATGTCCTCTATTGCACCTTGCCGCTGTACCACGCCACCGGTCTCTGTGTGTGCTGGGGCTCGGCGATTATCGGGGCGTCGGGGTTTGCCATCCGGCGCAAGTTCAGTGCCAGCCAATTCTGGGATGACGCTCGACGGTTCAAGGCGACCACCCTGGGTTATGTCGGCGAATTGTGCCGTTACCTGCTTGATCAACCTACCAACGTCAGCGACCGCGATCATCGTGTGACCAAGATGGTCGGCAATGGCCTGCGTCCCGGCGTGTGGGCGCAGTTCAAGGCGCGGTACGGCGTTGAGCATGTCTGCGAGTTGTATGCGGCCAGCGACGGCAACATCGGCTTCACCAACATATTGAATTTCGACAACACCGTCGGCTTTTGCCTGCAGCATTGGGCGCTGGTGGACTACGCCCATGACAGCGGCGAGCCGGTTCGTGGCAGCGATGGCTTCATGCTTAAAGTGAAGACCGGCGGGCAAGGTCTGTTGCTGGCCAGGATCGATGAAAAGTCGCCCTATGACGGCTACACCGACCCGGAAAAGAACCGTAAGGTGATCCTCACCGACGTGTTCGAGAAGGGCGATCGCTACTTCAATACCGGTGATCTGGTGCGCAGCATCGGCTTCGGTCATGCGCAATTCGTCGACCGCTTGGGGGATACCTATCGCTGGAAGGGCGAAAACGTCTCCACCACCGAAGTGGAGAACGTGCTGCTGCAACACCCGCAGATCGCTGAAGTGGTGGCCTACGGTGTCGAAATCGAAAACACCAATGGCCGCGCCGGGATGGTTGCCATCACCCCGAGTGAGTCGCTGGCCTCGTTGGATATGCGTGAGTTACTGCAATTTGCCCACGGCCAGTTGCCACACTACGCGGTGCCTCTGTTCCTGCGCATCAAGGTGAAGATGGAAACCACCGGTACGTTCAAATACCAGAAGGTGAAGCTCAAGGAAGAGGCGTTCGACCCGGAGAAGGCGGGCAATGACCCGGTCTACGCCTGGTTGCCCGGTTCGGACTGCTATGTGCCGGTCACTGGGCAGCTGTTGGCGCAGATCCAGGCCGGACACTTTCGTTATTAAGCCGCGCGATTGAATATGCCTATGGAGGCTTTTGACAAAAAAGCCATGACAGGTGGGAACTCCCTCGCGACACTGGGCGCCATATAGAGGACCAGACAAGGAGCCCCACATGTCAGACCAAGCCAAACAAATGACCGATGACGAAGCCGCAGAATTTGCCGAGCAGGTGTTCGACGTCGCCCGCAAAGGCGACGCCGCCATGCTTGCCGCGCTGCTGGCCAAGGGTTTGCCAGCCAACTTTCGTAATCACAATGGCGACACCTTGCTGATGCTTGCGGCCTATCACGGTCATGCCGACGCGGTAAAAGTGCTGCTGGAATTCAAGGCTGACCCGCTGATTGCCAACGACAAGAACCAGCTGCCGATTGCCGGTGCTGCTTTCAAGGGCAACCTGGAGGTGGTCAAGGCACTGATCGAAGGCGGTGCGCCAGTGGATGCGTCTTCCTCCGATGGCCGTACGGCACTGATGATGGCCGCGATGTTCAATCGCGTGGAAATGCTCGACTACCTGCTCGGCCAGGACGCCGATCCCAAGGCCACTGATGCACAGGGCGCAACCGCGTTGGCGGCGGCACACACCATGGGCGCAGTGGATACGGCGGCGAAGTTGCAAAAACTGGTGTAGGTCGAGGAAGGCGAATCACGGGTTACAGTAGCTTGGCCCAAACATACCAAGTGAATACACCGGTAATTTGCAGCCTTGAAAAACAGTAGTAAGCGATAAGCCAGCGTTTCAAAACAATAGGGATCGCGGCGAGCTCCTCTTCGGTGATCTCGCCGCGTTTGACGTAAAGGTCCCGTTGCTGGAGAAACGTCCTCCTCTCCAGCGTACCGTTCTTGAATCGTTGGTGACGTTGTTCAATCTCGCTCAGTGCCTGCTTTACTTCGTCCACATGCTGTGCCCACGCGGAGGTCGTGCTGCCTACGCCCAGGGAGCCATACCCCAACCAACTCTGAAGCACGTCATAGTGACCAATGACTACCGTTCCCGCCGAAGCATCTTGGTCCAACCTGGGCCGTATCTCCTGTACGTGGCGCATCAGCCACGCATCATCGGCAGTACAGGCCACACCATATTCTTGCGGAATTAGCACCCTCTGACCTGGCGTGACCAAGCCATGACGCAGGTGCAGGTTCAGTGCATCGAACTTTTCACTCAACGCTCGACTTGATCCGGGTAACAAGCGCGACTTCAAACTGAGCAAATCGGTGGTGTACTGATTGATATACGCTTGGGCCATGCGCTCTGTCCTTAGAGGAACAAACAGGGTCACGGACTATAAGTAGCTGAAGGCGCCATAAATCAGCGTGATGGAATTTCGGAATTGGACTACGCATGCACCTGAGCAGGTCCTACAATTGCGCGAAGTTGTTGTACAGGGTAGCCGGTGTTATCTTCCCGGCCCCAATTCAGCCCGCTACAGGACCACGCCCATGAAAACCGCCCTCGTCGAACTCATCAGCAAAATCAGCGCCGGCGTCATGAGCGAGGACGAAGTGGCGCGCATTGCCGATGAAGCGGCCCAGGCCTACGCGGACCCGGCGGCGTTTCTGGCGGCCAACCCGGATATCAACTACGACGACAGCTTCCCGATTCCGTTGGGGGAATGGATCGTGGTCGGCAGCCTGCCAGACACCGTGCTGTTCCAGGCCGATACCTACGGCGACCTGTTCGCGCAGATCGTCGCGTCGTTCGGCCCAGGCGTGGCGTTCAACCTCAAACCCAAGCAACTGGCCAAGACCGAAGACCTCACGGCGTTGAACCGCATCCAGATCCAGATGAGTGCCCTGAGTCCGGAAGACGGTGGCTATGTGCTGCTTAACTTCAGCCAACTGCTGGATGACGAGATCCAGGCCGTGCTGGTCTACGGCAACGACCTGCCGCGGGTGCTGGAGTTGTGCGCCGAACTGGGCATCAAGGGCGAGCCGTCCCTGGAAGCGCTGAAGATCGCCGTTCACGTCTGAAATAAAACGGAACCCCCACCAGGGCTGGCTATCCTACAAGTGCATGCCCTCACTTTAGGAGCGACACCATGGGTTCCACTTTTAATGGCTTGATCGGGCTGATCATCCTGGCGCTGGATATCTGGGCGATCATCAACGTATTCAAAAGCGGCGCGAGCACGGGCGCCAAGGTGCTGTGGATTTTGCTGATCCTACTGCTGCCGGTGCTGGGGCTGATCATCTGGGCGATTGCCGGGCCGCGGGGCAATGTGCGGATTTGATTATCCGATAGATCTAGACTGAGCACCGTTCGTGTGGGAGCAAGCCAGCTCCCACATTGGTTTGCGTACACCCATTAGATTTGTGTATCGAAATATTCGTTGCACGGAATTTTCACATCCCATCCAAGACAATTCGCCGGCTTCATTTCCCTGCCAGGGGCTCTAATCCCAGTGCCACTCAAGGCGGGGCAGGGGTGCGCGTTCAGTAATTAATAGCCTTGCTGCCGTTGATCGGGCACCATTTGCGCCACTGCACTACTTCGTCACTTAAACTTCCAATGGGTCCTAAAACGACATGGCAAACCCGGACGCCCTGAATCAGCAGCGAGCTTCTAATCGCCTGCTGCAACCAACCGTCAAATCCCATCTGGCGTACACACTGCTCTGTGCACTGGTCATGATGGTGATGTTCTCCCTGCTGCGCCTCGCGCTGCTGGTGTACAACCGCGAGATGATCCTCGACACGCCGGCCTCGACCTTCCTGGAAGCGTTCGGCAATGGCACGCGCCTGGACATCCGCTTCGTGATGTACGCGTTGATCCCGCTGCTGCTGGCACTGTTCAGCGTCCGCGCCATGGCCGCGCGTGGGTTCTTCCGTCTGTGGCTGACCGTCGTGTCCAGCATTGCCCTGTTCCTGGGCCTGATGGAAATGGACTTCTACCGCGAATTCCACCAGCGCCTCAACGGTTTGGTCTTCCAGTACGTGAAGGAAGACCCGAGTACCGTGATGAGCATGCTCTGGTACGGTTTCCCTGTGGTGCGCTACCTGCTGGCCTGGGCCGTGGGTACGCTGATCCTGAGCATGGCCTTTACAGGTGCCGATCGCGCAACGCGCCCGCGCGGCCCGTTCAGCGGTGGCAGCATCGGCACCCGGCAGGTAGCGCCGTGGTACACCCGCATCGCGGTGTTTGTGGTCTGCCTGCTGATCGCCGTGGTCGCCATTCGTGGCACCCTGCGCCAGGGCCCGCCGCTGCGTTGGGGTGACGTGTACACCACCGACTCGAACTTCGCCAACCAGCTGGGTCTCAATGGCACGCTGTCGTTGATCGGCGCGGCCAAGGCACGTTTCTCCGAGCACCGTGACAACACTTGGAAGGCCACACTGGAGCAGCCGCTGGCGACCCAGACCGTGCGTGACATGCTGGTGCTGCCGACAGAAAAACTGGTGGATACCGACACCGCCGCCGTGCGCCGTGAGTTCACCCCGCCGGCCGAGAAAACCCTGCCAATCAAGAACGTCGTCGTGATCCTGATGGAAAGCTTCGCCGGTCATTCGGTCGGTGCGCTGGGCCGTCCGGGCAATATCACGCCGTACTTCGACAAACTGTCCAAGGAAGGCCTGCTGTTCGACCGCTTCTTCTCCAACGGCACGCACACCCACCAAGGGATGTTCGCCACCATGGCGTGCTTCCCGAACCTGCCAGGCTTTGAATACCTGATGCAGACCCCGGAAGGCAGCCACAAGCTGTCGGGCCTGCCGCAGTTGCTCAGCGCGCGCAAGTTTGACGACGTGTACGTCTACAACGGTGATTTTGCCTGGGACAACCAGTCAGGCTTCTTCAGCAACCAGGGCATGACCAACTTCATCGGTCGTAACGACTTCGTCGACCCGGTGTTCTCCGATCCGACGTGGGGCGTGTCCGACCAGGACATGTTCAACCGTGGTCTGGAAGAATTGAAAGCCCGTGAAGGCGGCAAGCCGTTCTATGCCCTGCTGCAAACCCTGTCCAACCACACGCCGTATGCGTTGCCGACACCATTGCCGGTGGAAAAGGTCACGGGCCGTGGCAGCCTCGACGAACATTTGACGGCGATGCGCTACTCCGACTGGGCCCTGGGCCAGTTCTTTGAAAAGGCCCGCAAGGAGCCGTACTTCAAGGAAACCCTGTTTGTGATTGTCGGCGACCACGGTTTCGGTAACGAGCAACAGATTACTGAAATGGACCTGGGCCGCTTCAACGTGCCGATGCTGATGATCGCACCGGGCATACAGGAGAAGTTCGGCGAGCGTGATCACACCGTGGGGACCCAGATCGACATCGTGCCGACCATCATGGGCCGTCTCGGTGGCGAAACCCTGCACCAGTGCTGGGGCCGCGACCTGTTGAACCTGCCGGAAGGCGACAAGGGCTTCGGCGTGATCAAACCGTCGGGTAGCGACCAGACCGTGGCGCTGCTGACGGGCGACCGCGTGCTGGTATTGCCTAAGGAAATGCCGCCTAAGCTGTGGTCGTACGAACTGGGCGCCGAGCCAAGTGGTAAGGTCATTTCCGAATCGCCAGACGAGGCCGCACTGAAGCAGAAGCTTGAATCGTTCCTGCAGACAGCGACCAAGAGTCTGTTGGATAACACCGCAGGGGTGGTAGACGGTAAGCCGGACTAATCGACCGGCAATAAAAAAGAGGCCTTCAAGAAGGCCTCTTTTTTTGCCCGGCGTTTATATTTTGCCGAGCAACAACAACACCAGCAGCACGACCAGGACCACGCCCAGGATGCCCGATGGGCCATAACCCCAGCTACGCGAGTGCGGGAACACCGGCAGGCCGCCCACCAGCAGGAGGATAAGGATAATGATCAGAATAAGGCTCATGGTTTTTTTCCTTGTAGGCCTTCTTTAAAGACCGGTTGTTTAAAAAGTAGGCCCGACTTAAAACCGACTTAAATACGGACGCCTTAATAACTCCGACTGCACCTCTTCGTGGAAAATTCCCTGTTTTTTTAAAGCATTTTGCAGTGGCGCTTATTTCTTTTACTGCGTGAACACTTTCTTCTGCTTAGTTGAAAAAGATTGAACTTAGGCTACGCCTCGCTATCCGACCGAGCCCGCGGTTTGCCAGGGCTATTCATCACTCTGATGGTGGATGGGTGTGGGAAAAACCTTCGCTACACTGCCGGTTACTTCTTCCGTGAACCACAAGGCTACTTCCTATGCAAAATCGCATGATGATCACTGGTGCCGGGTCGGGCCTGGGCCGCGAAATCGCTCTGCGCTGGGCCCGTGAAGGGTGGCAGTTGGCCTTGTCGGACGTCAGCGAACCGGGCCTGCAAGAAACCCTCAAGCGTGTACGCGAGAGCGGTGGCGACGGTTTTATCCAACGCTGCGATGTACGCGACTACAGCCAGCTCACCGCATTTGCCCAGGCGTGCGAAGTGAAGCTGGGTGGCATCGATGTGATCGTCAATAATGCCGGTGTGGCCTCGGGCGGGTTCTTCGCCGAACTGTCCCTGGAAGACTGGGACTGGCAGATCGCAATCAACCTGATGGGTGTGGTCAAGGGGTGCAAGGCGTTCCTGCCGCTGCTGGAAAAGAGCAAGGGCCGCATTATCAACATCGCGTCGATGGCTGCGCTGATGCAGGGCCCGGCGATGAGCAACTACAACGTGGCCAAGGCTGGCGTGGTGGCGCTGTCGGAAAGCCTGCTGGTGGAACTCAAGCAGCAGGAAGTCGGCGTGCACGTGGTGTGCCCATCGTTCTTCCAGACCAACCTGCTCGACTCGTTCCGTGGGCCAACCCCGGCGATGAAGGCCCAAGTGGGCAAGTTGCTTGAGAGCTCGCCGATTTCGGCGGCGGATATTGCCGATTACATCTACCAGCGCGTCGCGGAAGGCGAGTTCATGATCCTGCCCCACGAACAGGGGCGGATGGCGTGGGCGTTGAAGCAGAAGAACCCGCAGCTGCTCTATGACGAGATGACCACCATGGCCGACAAAATGCGCGCCAAAGCGCAGGCGGCCAAGGGCTGATCAGGCGCTAGTCTGTCAGGCAATTTACCTGTCTTTGTAGGTGCTGCCTGTTTTCGCCGCGAGCCATTGCTGCGACCCATCCCCTGCGCGCATGGTCAAGGTCCTTTCACTATTAAAAGGACAACCGCCATGTTGGTCTTAAGCCGCGCTGTACGCGAAGTCATCTCCATCGGCGATGACATCGCCGTACATATCCTTGAGTTGAACGGTAAACAGGTCAAGTTCGGTGTGGAAGCACCGGCCGGGGTGCATGTTCATCGCGCGGAGGTGTACCAGAAAATCCTTGAGCGCCAAGACGCCAGACACCCTCCAGTGCCTGTGCCCAACCCCTGAAACCCCGGTCAGTCGAACAGATGCTTGGGCACATCGTGCTTGAGCATCAACTGGCACTGCTCGCTTTCCGGGTCGAACACGATCAGCGCCTGGCCCTTGGTCAGCGCCTGGCGTACGCGCAGCACGCGGGTTTCCAGGGGCGTGTCGTCGCCATTGTCGGTGCCGTCACGGGTGACGAAGTCTTCGATCAGGCGGGTCAGGGTGTCGACTTCAAGTGCGTCGTAGGGAATCAGCATACAAGCCTCGGGTAATGGATCCCGGCGATGCTACTGCGCCGGGACCCCAGTTGCCAGCCTCAGGACTTGTTGCCCACCAGGCTGTCTACCGACGGCACACGTGTGTCGCTCTCCATCTGCGTCTCGTGCTCGATCTGATGACTGAACCGATCCAGGGAACCCTGGGCCGGTTGTGCATCGCTGGCGAACACCGGCGGGCTGAGAATGTAAGCGCCCAGCAAACGACTCAGGGCCGCGAGGCTATCGATGTGGGTACGTTCGTAGCCGTGGGTCGCATCACAACCGAATGCCAACAAGGCAGTGCGGATATCGTGGCCGGCAGTGACCGCCGAATGCGCATCGCTGAAGTAATAGCGGAAGAGGTCGCGGCGTACTGGCAGTTCATTGTCCGACGCCAGACGCAGCAGATGCCGTGACAGGTGATAGTCATACGGCCCGCCGGAATCCTGCATCGCCACGCTCACCGCGTGCTCGCTGGAGTGCTGGCCGGGGGCGACGGGGGCGATATCGATGCCGACAAACTCACTGACGTCCCAGGGCAGAGCGGCCGCCGCGCCGCTGCCGGTCTCCTCGGTGATGGTGAACAGTGGATGGCAGTCGATCAGCAAGGGTTCGCCACTGTCGACGATGCCCTTGAGCGCGGCGAGGAGGGCGGCGACACCGGCCTTGTCATCCAGATGACGCGCGCTGATGTGGCCGCTCTCGGTGAACTCCGGCAGTGGGTCGAAGGCCACATAATCGCCGATGCCAATCCCCAAGGAATCGCAATCGGCACGGGTCGCGCAGTAGGCGTCCAGGCGCAACTCCACGTGGTCCCAGCTCACCGGCATTTCGTCCACCGCGGTGTTGAACGCATGCCCGGAGGCCATCAATGGCAACACACTGCCACGGATCACGCCGTTATCGGTAAACAGGCTGACACGGCTACCTTCGGCAAACCGGCTCGACCAGCAGCCCACCGGCGCCAGGCTCAGGCGGCCGTTGTCCTTGATCGCGCGCACGGCGGCGCCGATGGTGTCCAGATGCGCGGACACGGCGCGGTCGGGGCTGTTTTTCTGGCCTTTCAAGGTGGCGCGGATGGTGCCGCGCCGGGTCATTTCAAACGGGATACCCAGTTCTTCCAGACGCTCGGCGACGTAGCGCACGATGGTGTCGGTAAACCCGGTGGGGCTGGGAATGGCGAGCATTTCCAGCAGGACTTTTTGCAGGTAATTCAGATCCGGTTCGGGGATGGTTCGGCTCATAAAGACTCCTGGGGTTCGGATCGTTCAG
>Ga0302347_1003562_pt1 | contig 13596 bp, 15 predicted proteins | sample PhyWR1_FD_202178 | JGI IMG/M metagenome (GOLD analysis project Ga0302347, IMG submission 202178) | Leaf surface microbial communities from wheat plants in UC Gill Tract Community Farm, Albany, California, United States - DLSL W.R1 (v2)... | ecosystem: Host-associated > Plants > Phyllosphere >...
GCGGATCTACCGCGACGTCCGGGTTTGCCAAATATACGAAGGCACCAGCGACATTCAGCGCATGGTTATTGCGCGCAATCTTTGAAGGAGCAGACTGCATGGCATTCGAAACCATCCTGTTGGACATTCACGGCAAGGTCGGCCTGATCACCTTGAACCGCCCCCAGGCCCTGAACGCGTTGAACGCGCAGATCGTTGGCGAGATCAACCAGGCCCTGGACCAGCTTGAGCGTGATCCGAACATCGGCTGCGTGGTGCTGACCGGTTCTGCCAAGGCGTTTGCCGCTGGCGCCGATATCAAGGAAATGGCCGACCTGCAGTACCCGCAGATCTACGTCGACGACCTGTTCAGCGACGCCGACCGGGTGGCCAATCGCCGCAAGCCGATCATTGCTGCAGTCGCGGGCTTCGCTTTGGGCGGCGGCTGTGAGCTGGCTATGATGTGTGACTTCATCCTGGCCGGCGACAATGCCAAGTTCGGCCAACCGGAAATCAACCTGGGTGTATTGCCTGGCATGGGCGGCACCCAGCGCCTGACCCGCGCAGTGGGCAAGGCCAAGGCGATGGAACTGTGCCTGACCGGCCGCTTGATGGGTGCCGAGGAAGCCGAGCGTGCTGGCCTGGTGGCGCGCATCGTGCCGCAGGCCGAACTGGTTGAAGAGGCGCTGAAAGTCGCGGCGACCATCGCCAGCAAGTCGATCCCGGTCAGCATGATGGTCAAAGAAAGCGTCAACCGCGCCTTTGAGGTGTCCCTCAGCGAGGGTGTGCGTTTTGAGCGTCGCGTTTTCCATGCAGCGTTTGCCACGCACGATCAGAAGGAGGGCATGGCTGCGTTTGTTGCCAAACGTGAGGCGCAGTTCAAGGACCGCTGAACAGCGAGGGCGCTGCAAAGGCAGCGCCCATTCACCTTGCACGGGCAGTCGGGGCGCGTAGTCAGGCAGTGCGCTCAGGTCTTGTTCCACGCCCTGTGTGTACCGATTGCCGAGTCATCGCCGCCGGATACAGCATCTCGCCCTCTTCGCCTTGAAGTTTATGCTGCTGCCTTCAAGCGTATCGAGCCTTTCAATAGCGGGCAGGTACCTTTCTCCATGCTCGGCGAGGGCCTGCATGAGCGGCATTGCGTCACGTAGCGCCTGGTAAGTGGTAGGTACACCATCAAGTCCGCCTGCGGGGAACCCCGGCATTACTTTGTTACCGCCTTGTCGGAATCCTGGCCGTTTCCGGCAAATTAGCCCGTGATTGCTGTTGCTCATGGCGACGTGGCGCCTTAGACTGCCGCCCCCTGTAAAAGAGTGCCGATTGGCGCTTGAAAAATTCTGCTGCCGATGCTCCGGCGTCGGTGGCACCTGAATCGCCTAAATGCACATTTTTTCATAGAGAAATCGATGACCAAGGAACAGTTGCTGGCCATGTCGGCCGATGACTACATGAACGCTGAACAGCTGGCCTTCTTCACTGGCTTGCTGCAGGCGATGAAAGTCGACACCCATGAACGCATCGAGCTCAGCCGTACCACCATCGAGGGCCTGGACACCCCGTCGGACCCGGCCGACGTGGCTTCGGTCGAGGAAGAGCGGAGCTGGCTGGTAAATGCCATCGACCGCGACCAGCGCCTGCTGCCACAGTTGGAGATGGCCCTGGACCGCATCTCTGACGAGAGCTTTGGCTGGTGCGATGACAGTGGTGAGCCTATCGGCCTGAAGCGCTTGCTGATCAGCCCGACCACCAAGTACTGCATCGAAGCCCAAGAGCGCCACGAGCAGCTCGACCGCCACCAGCGCCAGGTGTAACCCCGCGCGCGGTGCCAAGCCCCTCGGAGCAATCCCTGGGGCTTTTGCTGTTGGTTGCGGGCGGTCGGTTTTGTTGCTGCGGGCGTAATACTGCTGTACCGGGATCTGCTGTTTTCTCTACGCAACCACGCGTATCATGGCGCTATCGTTAGGGTGCTAATTAATTCCGGAGGGAATGATGAATAGCCGAGTCGATGTCGCGGTGATGATTGGTTCGGGTGTGCCGGGCATCCTGCAGGCACTGGGCAAGCGTGTATGCTGGGTGGTGCTGGTCAATGGCGAGCGCCGTGGTACCGCCTTCGCCACGCGTGCAGAGGCGCTGGAGTGCCAGGCTGCCTGGCAGCAACAGCTGAAGAAGGGCCTGGCCGCCTGACCGTCTCAGGGCTTGCAGGTGATGATGCAGCGTGTTGCAGTGGCCGCTACAGTGTAAGAAATATGCTTTGCCTCTCGACGGATTTCAGTGTTTTCGTGCATATTCTTCTCCCAGTAATGTGTTGATGGATTACAGAGCCCGTTCTCGTGCGAGCTCCGGCATAATCTGCCGCCTTTTTGCTGGCCGGTTTGCTATCAGGCATTACGCTTCCCGCATCGGGAATATGCCGAAAGCCTGTCTTGAGGCCAGATCTGGCAAGCCAGAGTAAAGATTCCTGCGCGCTGCATCGCCAGCGAGCACAGACATTTCGCATATCGCTTTATTACTCTTTTCGCCTATCGACAAGAAATGGCCGTGCCTCACCGAACAGGGTTGAGGGCGGGTTGTAACCGGTTGAGGATTACTTCATTGGCAGTCAGCACACTTGATACCCATGCGTTGTTCGCCTTGGGCGACTTGCGCGGTAAATTGGCCCAACTGTTTCAGGGCCGCTTTATCTATGTCACCGAACAAAGCCCCGAAGGCTTGTACATGGCTGAAATCGACACCGAAAGTGCATTGGTGGTCGACGACAAGCAGCGCCTGGAACTGAAGGTCGGCGACCACTTCCGCGCCGCCGTATTGCCCAGCCGCGAAGGCGGCAAGCTGGAAATGCGTTTTCGCGAAATCAAACTGAATGTTTATGGCGTGGGCGATTACGCCTTCGTCTCGGTGCCCGAAGGGGACGGCATCGTGTTCCGTGAAGGCCACGGGGTAATGCTGGTGTTCGCCGCGCAGCAGCAGGTGCAGGAAGGCCTGGGCAAGTTGCTCAAGGCAGTGACCGGCAAGGTTGCGAAATGGCGCAAGGGCGAACTGACCACCTTCAAGGCCAGCGAATGACCCACGCTGACCGGGCGCCATCTCGGGCCGAGTTTCATCAGCAGCACCAGGCTGGTGCAATGGCTGAGGCTGCGCGTTTGCTGGCCAGGCGCGAGCAGTTGCAAGGCGCCTGGTTGAGTTGGGTGGCCGGTGAATTGTACCGGCTCGGCCCGCCAGCTTATGTCGCCATGGTCCGGCGGGAGCTACAGCGCCTCAGCCAGGGGTGAGCCGGCAACGCTTCAGTGGCCGCGGTCGCGGCCGCTGCTGACCTCTTCGGGTACTGGTTCTTTCGACATGCGCTTGCGGAACAGCGCCGCCCGCGCCAGCAAAAGCGTGGTTACCGGCACAGTGATCGACAGCAGGATCGGAATCAGCCATGCGTGCAGCACGGGTGCATCCTTGAGCCACGAAAAATAGATGATCGAGGCCAGTGCCACGCACCAGGCGCCAATGGTCGAAGCCAGTGCCGGCGGGTGCATGCGCTGGAAGTAATCCTTCAGGCGCAGCAGGCCTATCGCACCGATCAGGGCGAACAGGCTGCCGGTCAACAGCAGTGCAGCGGTGATCAGCTCCAGCCAGAACGGCAATACCATGTTTTCAGTCATTCGATCACCTCACCGCGCAGCAGGAACTTGGCCAGGGCAAACGAGCCGACAAAGCCGAACAGGGCAATCAGCAAGGCACCTTCGAAGTAGGTGTCACTGGCATAACGGATGCCCAGTACCAGCATGGTCAGCATGGCCAGGATATACAGGTAGTCCAGCGCCAATACCCGGTCCTGGGCGGACGGGCCACGGAACAGCCGGATCAGCGCAAGGCCCATGGCGAGGGCGAAGATGAACAGGCTGGCAAGAACAGCGTTGGCGAGCAGGCCTGTCATTGGAAAATCTCCATCAGCGGGCGTTCGTAAGTGTCTTTGAAGTGCTTGATGAAAGCGGCTTCGTCATCCAGGTCGAACACGTGCAGCAGCAGTACGCTGCGGTCCAGCGCCAGTTCGGACCAGACCGTGCCAGGCACTACCGTGGTGATCATCGACAGCGCCGCCAGGCCGTGCGCATCGCGCAGGGCCAGCGGGATGTGCACGAATGCCGAGCGTGGCGGCTGCTTGCCGGCACACAGCACACCACGGGCTACCAGCAAGTTGGACCGGATTACATCCAGGCCTACCCGACCGATCAGCCGGGCGATGACCAGTGGTCGCCGCACGTGGGCATGCTGTGGGCGCAGTGGCGCCATCAGCAGCGGCGCCAGCACGCCAAATGCCGCAGCCAGCAGCAGGTTGCCCGGGCTTAGCGACAGGTTCAACAGCAACCACAGGCCAAACAGCGAGACAGATAACAGCGGGGCGGGGAACAGTCGGTTCATGGCTGCACCTGTACGTCGAGCGAGGTGGGGCCAGGAATCGGCCGCGCGGACATCACGGCCTCTATATAGGCGTCGGGGGCCTGCAGGCTGGCGGCGGTGTCCTGGGTGTAGCGCAGCAACGGCTCGGCCTTGAGGCTGAGGATGATGCACAGGCCGAGCAGGATGACGATAGGCAGGCACTCGTAGCGGCGCAGCACCGGTGACTGGCGCTCCTCGGGTTTCCAGAAGCGCAGGATGCCGACGCGGCCAAATGCGATCAGCGAGGCCATGCCGGACAGAATCAGCAACGCCACCAGGCCCCAGCCCGCTGCACTCAGCGGCTGCTCGGGGGGTACCCCAAGCCCTTGCGGGTTGAACAGTGCACTGATCAGGTTGAGCTTGCCGACAAAGCCCGACAGCGGCGGCATGCCGATGATCAGCAGTGCGCAGGCGATGAAGCTGAGGCCAAGGAAGGCCATGGTCCACGGAATGATCTGGCCGATTACGGCTTTTTGTTCATCGTCGAGGTTGATGCCTTTGGGCGGGTGCAGCGATTCCAGCAGCGGCGGCAAGGCGCCTTCCTCGTCCTCCAGCGGCACTTCGTTGGCCGAGCGTGAGCGTTCGACCAGTTCGGCAAGCAGGAACAGCGCGCACAGCGCCAGCGTCGAGTTGACCAGGTAGAACAGCGCGGCACCGGTCAGCGCCGGTTGGGCGAAGCCGACAGCGCCCAGCAGGGTGCCGGCCGAGACCAGGATACTGAGGGCCGCCATGCGCTCCAGGCGTTGCGCGGCCAGGATCGAAACGGCCGCTACCGCCAGGGTGACCAGCCCACCGTACACCAGCCACTCACCGCCAAAGTGGGCCGAGGCCCCGGCCTGTCCGGAAAACAGCAGCGTCCATAGGCGCAGCACGGCATACAGGCCGACCTTGGTCATGATGGCGAACAGGGCGGCCACTGGTGCGCTGGCCGAGGCGTATGCAGGCACCAGCCAGAAGTTCAGCGGCCAGATACCGGCCTTGACCAGGAATGCCATGGCCAGGATCGCCGCACCGGCGTGCAGCAGGCCACGGTCGGCTTCCGGCACCAGCGGAATCTTCAGTGCCAGGTCGGCCATGTTCAGGGTGCCGGTGACGCCATACAGCATCGCCGCGCCTACCAGGAACAGCGAAGAGGCAAACAGGTTGATAGCGATATAATGCAGGCCGGCGCGGACCCGGGCGCGGCCCGAGCCGTGCAGCAGCAGGCCATAGGAGGCCGCCAGCAGCACCTCGAAGAACACGAACAGGTTGAACAGGTCGGCGGTGAGGAAGGCCCCGTACAGGCCCATCAGCTGGATCTGGAACAGCGCATGGAAACTGGCCCCGGCGCCGTCCCAACGGGCGCGGGCAAACAGCAGGGCGCTGAAACCGATGATGCCGGTCAGGGTCAGCAGCAGGGCCGACAGGTGGTCCACTACCAGCACGATACCGAATGGGGCCGGCCAGTTGCCCGGCAGATAGACGCCAATCGACTCTGCCTGGCCCTGGGTGCGTACCCACATCAGCAGGCTGACTGCGATGCCCAGGCCGGCGAAGGTCGACAGCAGGTTCAGTCGGGCCTTGAGCTGCCGATTTTTCTCGCCCAGCAGCAACATGACGGCTGCGGTGACCAGTGGCAGCAGGATAGGCGCGACGATCAGTTGGCTCATGCCGCTCATTCGTCACGCTCCCGACCGTCCACATGGTCGGTGCCGGTCAAGCCGCGCGAGGCCAGCAACACCACCAGGAACAGCGCGGTCATGGCGAAACTGATGACGATGGCAGTGAGCACCAGCGCCTGCGGCAGGGGGTCGGTGTAGTGCAGCAGGTCCTGGGTAACCCCGTCCTTGATGATAGGCTCCTTGCCGATGAACAGGCTGCCCATGCTGAAGATGAACAGGTTGACCCCGTACGACAACAGGCACAGGCCCATGATCACCTGGTAGGTACGCGGGCGCAGGATCAACCACACCCCCGAGGCGGCCAGCACGCCGATGGCGACTGCAATCACTTCTTCCATCAGACGGCTCCTGCTTGGCTGGTTTTCGACGGGGTGCCCGGGCGGTAGGCACGCACCGACTGGTGCGCCAGGGCAGTGAGGATCAGCAGCGTCGAGCCGACCACCACGGTGTACACGCCGACATCGAAGAACAGCGCGCTGGCCACGTGCACGTCGCCGAGCAGCGGCAGGTGCAGGTGGGCGGTGTGCGTGGTGAGGAACGGGTAACCGAGCAGCATGGCGCCGACCCCGGTCAGGGTCGCGCACAGCAGCCCGGTGCCCATCCACCGCAGCGGCCGCAGGCTCATCTGTGCCTCGACCCACTGGGTGCCGGCCACCATGTACTGCAGGATGAACGCCACCGACATCACCAGGCCGGCGACAAAGCCGCCACCTGGCTGGTTGTGGCCGCGCATGAACAGGTACATCGACACCAGCAGGGCGATCGGCAGCAGCAGGCGCACCAGCACTGCGGGCACCATCATGAAGCCCAGCGCGGTGTCGGTGGCATGCCGCGGGTTGATCAGGTCGGTAACCACGTCCGGTGCCAGCTGGCGTTGCTGTGCCGGCAGTTGCATGCTCTCTTTCGGTGGGCGGAAGCGCCGCAGCAGGGCAAACACCGTCACGGCCACGGCCACCAGCACGGTGATTTCACCGAGGGTGTCGAAGCCACGGAAGTCCACCAGCATCACATTGACCACATTGGTGCCGCCGCCCTGTGGCAGCGCCCGGCTCAGGTAGAACGAGGAAATGTCGTTGGGTGTTGGCCGGGTCAGCATGGCGTAGGACAGCACGGCCATGCCACCACCCACCAACACCGCCAGCAGCAGGTCGCGCAGGCGGCGCATGCGCGCGCGCTCCAGGCTGCCGGGCAGCGGCGACACGCCTTCGATACGTCGCGGCAGCCAGCGCAGGCCTAGCAGGATCAGTACGGTGGTGACCACTTCCACCACCAGTTGGGTCAGCGCCAGATCGGGCGCGGAGAACCAGACAAAGGTGATACAGGTCATAAGGCCGCAAACGCTGACCATGATCAGTGCTGCCAGACGGTGATACTTGGCCTGGTAAGCGGCACCGATAGCGCAAGCAATGGCAATCAGCCACAGCGCGACGAACACCCCCGAACCCGGAATCTTCGGCCGCTCACCCCAGGTCAGGCCGCTGTAGAGCATGGGCGTGAGGCCAGCGAGGAATGCGGCTACCACCAGCATGAACAGCTGCGACTGCAGGCGACGGGTGGTGAGCAGGCGCTCTATGCGCCGTGCCATTACCATCAGCAGGACCTGGCCATGCTCGAACAGGCGCTTGCCGTTGAACCGTCCGATCAGCGGTGGATAGGGGAATCGGCCCAGCTGTAGCTGCTTGCGCAGCAACAGGTACAGGAGGATACCGCCGCTCATGGCTACCAGGCTCATGATCATCGGGGCATTCCAGCCATGCCAGATGGCCAGGCTGTATTCCGGCAAGGTGCCGCCGACTACCGGCATGGCCGCAGCGGCCAGCAAGGGGCCGACGGATTGCGCAGGGAATATCCCTACCACCAGGCAGGTCAGCACCAGCAGCTCGACCGGGGCGCGCATCCAGCGCGGCGGCTCGTGCGGGGTGTGCGGCAAGTCCTGGGCGGGGGGGCCGAAGAATACATCGACGGTAAATCGCAAGGCGTAGGCGACGCTGAAGGTGCCGGCCAGAGTGGCGATCACCGGCAATGTCGCTTCGACCCAGGCGGTGCTGCTGATGAACACGGTCTCGGCGAAGAACATTTCTTTCGACAGAAAGCCGTTCATCAATGGCACGCCGGCCATCGAGGCGCTGGCGACCATGGCCAGGGTGGCGGTGTACGGGACAAGGCGTATCAGGCCACTGAGGCGACGGATGTCACGGGTGCCGCTTTCGTGGTCGATGATGCCGGCGGCCATGAACAGCGAGGCTTTGAAGGTGGCGTGGTTGAGAATGTGGAACACCGCGGCGACGGCAGCCAGAGGGCTGTTCAGGCCAAGCAGCAGGGTAATCAGGCCCAGGTGGCTGATGGTCGAATAGGCCAGCAGGCCCTTGAGGTCGTTCTGGAACATCGCCGCGAATGCGCCGAGCAGCAAGGTAAGGGCGCCGGCGCCGCCGACGATCCAGAACCATTCCTCGCTACCGGAAAGCACCGGCCATAGGCGTGCCAGCAGGAACACCCCGGCCTTGACCATGGTCGCCGAGTGCAGATAGGCCGATACCGGAGTAGGCGCTGCCATTGCATGGGGCAGCCAGAAGTGGAAGGGAAACTGTGCGCTCTTGGTCAGCGCACCGAGCAGGATAAGCGGTAGCAGCACCGGGTACAGCGCGTGCTGGCGGATGGTGTCGCCGGCAGCCAGGACCTTGTCCAGGTCGTAGCTGCCGACCACATGGCCGAGCAGAAGCGCCCCCACCAGGAGGCATAACCCCCCCGCGCCGGTCACCATCAACGCCATGTAGGCGCCGCGGCGGGCGTCGGCGCGGTGGTGCCAGTAGCCGATCAGCAGGAACGAGAACAGGCTGGTGAGCTCCCAGAAGAACACCAGCTGAATCAGGTTGCCAGAGATCACCAGGCCCAGCATGGCGCCCATGAACGCGAGGAAGAAGGCGAAGAAGCGCGGTACCGGGTCTTGCGGCGACATGTAGTAGCGCGCATACAGCGACACCAGCGTACCGATGCCCAGTACCAGCAACGAGAACAGCCAGGCAAAGCCGTCCATGCGCAGCACCAGGTTCAGCCCCAGGCTGGGCAGCCACAGGAATTCTTCGCGAATCACACCGCCATCGGCAACCTGGGGGTACAGCAGTGCTACCTGGACAGTGCCGACCAGGGCCACGAGCCCGGCAAGCACGGACTCGGCGTTACGTGCGTTGTGCGGCAGCACGGCTGCCAGGCAACTGCCCACGAACGGCAGAAGCAATAGCACTATCAATGACATAGCGTTCTATTCTGAGAAGTTTGCCAAGGATCATACGTGCCGAGGGGATGATCACCAACACGCAAGCTGTCGCAGGATCCTACAAAGAGGCTGTGACAAGCTGTTTTTTTATAACATTTCTTTACAAAGCATAGCTGCTGTTTACCGCTTTACAGCCCGGCCTGGCGTTCGCCTTCTGCTTGCACTTCACGCGCGTCGGCAGCTTCGCGTGGGCGGCGTATTCTGAGCTCGCTGACCACTACGGCAATCACGATCAGCAAGCCGCCGAGCAGCGCCACGCCCGGCAGGCGTTCGCCGGCGAGGCGCCCGACGATCCCGGCCCACACCGGTTCTCCGGCATAGATGAGGGTGGCGCGAGTGGGTGAGACCGACTTCTGCGCCCAGTTCATCGCCACCTGTATGACCGCGCTCATGGCGCCCAGGCCCACGGCACTGGCCAGCAGCAGCCAGGAGAAGTCGGGAATGCGCTCCTGGGTCGGTACGATCATCAGGAATGCCAGCAGCGAGGCAGTCGCCAGTTGCACCACGGTCACCCGGCGCACATCGACCTGGCCGGCGTAGCGGCTGATCAGGATGATTTCGGCAGCGATGGCCACCGCGCTGACCAGCGTCACCATCTCTCCCTCGCTGAAGTGCAGGCTGCCGCCTTCCGGGCCGGCCAGCAGCATCAGGCCGACAAAGGCCAGACAGATGCCGATGCTGGGCATCAGGCCAGGGCGCCGGCCCAGGACCAGCCATTGCAGCAGTGGTACGAAGGGGACGTAGAGCGCGGTAATGAATGCAGACTGGCTGCTGCTGATGGTTTGCAGGCCCATGGTCTGCAGGCCATAGCCAAGCATGATGGTTACGCCGATCAGCATGCCGGCCTTCAGTTCGGTGAAGGTCAGCCCGGGTAACGCCCGCGCCGACACCACGCCAACGAACAGCGCGGCCGCAGCAAAACGCAGGCCGACGAAGAACATCGGGCCACTCACGGTCATCACGTTATGCACCAGCAGGAAAGTGCCGCCCCACAACATGGTGATGAACACCAGCACCAGTTCGGCCTTGCTCAGGCGAAAGGTAATGGCGGGGGTCGGCTTGTTGCTGGGCTGGCTCATGCTCTTGCGGACTCGGAGGGGGCGGCGCACAATCGCCGCAAAGTGGGCAGTATACTGCGCAATATCGACCAGTGAGCAATATAGTGCACAAAGATTCTTCGCACCGCGCATCCGTGCTGCAACATGTCAGCCACAACGTCCGCCGCCTGCGTAACGCTTGCGGCCTGAGCCAGACGGCGCTGGCCGAACGCTCCGGGGTCAGCAGGCGCATGCTGGTGGCCATCGAGGCAGGGGAAAAGAATGTCAGCCTGACCACTCTTGACCTGATTGCCGAAGCCTTGGGCGTGGCCTTCAGTACGTTGATTCAGGCACCTGACCAGCGTGATCCGGGGCGTATCGACGAACTGGCCTGGGCCGGCGAGTGTCCGCAGAGCCGGGCAGTGCTGCTCGGCACCAGCCCGGCCCGCCGCGAGGTGGAGCTTTGGGAATGGACGCTGGCGCCGGGCGAGTGCTATTCCAGCGAGGCCGATGCGGAGGGCTGGAGCGAGCAGATCTACGTGGCTGAAGGGCAACTGACGTTAGTCATCGAGGACATCGAGTTTCGCCTGCTTGAGGGGCAGTTTCATGTGTTCCCCAGCAATTGCCGGTATGCCTATCGCAACGATGCGACGGTGGCAGTCCGGTTCGTGCGCAATGTTGTGATCTGATCGAGTCTCATCGGCCACTCGGGACCTGTGTCAGTCCTTCATCAAATCGTCAGTCTTCACCACCTTGGCATAGGCAAACGCCAGCGCCGCCATCGCCGAATCATGTACCTGCGCTGCCGGCACCTGTTTGCCGTTGAACTCCAGCGGCAGCGTCGCACACGCATCGTGCGCCACGGTCACCTCATAGCCCAGGTCGGCCGCGGCCCGGGTGGCGGCGTCGATGCACATGTGGCTCATGCTGCCGGCGATGGTCAGGGCCTCGACGCCGTGCTCGTCCAGTGTCTGCTTGAGGTTGGTGCCAAGGAACGCATTCACCTTGTGCTTGAGCACCACGGGTTCATCCTGCAGTGGCTGGACCTTGGGGTGGATGGCCGCGCCAGGCGACTCAGGCGCGAAGAATGGCGCATCGGCGCTGTCGAACTCGTGGCGCACATGCACCACCAGGTCACCGCGCTGGCGCGCCGCTGCCAGCAGCCTGGCGGCATTGTCGGCCGCCTGGTCGGCACCCTCCAGGGCCCACTTGCCGCCCGGGAAGTAGTCGTTCTGGATGTCGATGATGATCAGCGCTTGCTTGCTCATGCTGCCTCCTGTGGCAGTAGTCGTTGTGTGAGGTTAGTTATAGGCTGTGTGCACCGACCTGACGATTGGCGTGACCGACACTATGCGGGCAAAAACTGACACCTCTGCCAACCTGGACATTGGCCTGCTGTTGTATCCCGGCGTGCAGCGCGCCGCCGTGCATGGCCTGGCCGACCTGTTCCTGGTGGCCAACCGGGTTGCTGCCGAGCTGGGCGCCGTCGACTTGCCGCCGGTGCGCATCAGCTATTGGCAGGCAGATGCGGCAGGGCAGTTGTTGCCAGCTGTTGATAGCTCGCCAGTCGTTGTACCGGGCCTGCGCGTACTGATCATTCCGCCAAGCCTGGAATCGGCACCACCGGGCGAGTTGCTCCAGCGCCACCGCGCGTCTTTGTGTCAGCTCCACGCGAGCGGCACAGTGCTGGCGTCGGTGTGTATCGGGGTGTTCTTCATCGCCGCCAGCGGCCTGCTCGATGGCCGCCCGGCCTGTACCCACTGGAACTACGTGCATGCACTCGCCCAGCGTTATCCAAAAGTGCGGGTAGAGGCTCAGCAGCCGTTGCTCGATGACGGTGACATTGTCACTTCGGCCGGGCTGATGGCCTGGACCGACCTGGGTCTGCGTTTGCTGGAACGGTTTCAGGGAGCAACGGTGGCGCGGGAGACGGCCCGCTACCTCGCGGTCGATCCGGTCGCGACGCCGTTACCTGGTGCGGTGTTCAACCCGCGCCTGGACCACGGCGACGAGGCTGTGCTGAAAGTGCAGCACTGGCTGCAGGGCGATCGCGGGCAGGATGCAGGCCTTGCTGCAATGGCGGCGTGCGCCGGGCTGGAGGAACGCACCTTCCTGCGGCGCTTTCGGGCAGCCACGGGTTTGCGCCCGACCGAGTACTGCCAGCAGGTCAGGGTGGGGCGGGCGTGTCGCTTGCTGGAATTCACCCGGCGCAATGTCGAGCAGATCGCCTGGGGCGTGGGTTACCAGGACGCAAGTGCGTTTCGCAAAGTGTTCCAACGCATCACCGGACTGACGCCGAGCGATTACCGGCGGCGGTTTGCGGTGACAGGGTAGGGCTCGGAAAACCACTTGACCTTGACCTTGCTTGAGGTTTTACCCTGCCGTGCATCGCGCTGCATGCGTCCTTGACCAGGAGACCGTTGATGACGGCAAGCCCTCATGCCCTGTGGTTCACACAGATGATCGAATACCAAGTGCCGAGCATATACCAGCACGCCCTGGTCCAGGTCTTGGTAGCCCGCAGCGAGGCGCTGGCTAACCGCTGCGAAGGGCTGCAAGGTGTCAGCATCCAGGCCAGCGACGACGGCAGCCGGGTACTCCAGTACCTGCAGTGGCAGTCGCGTCAGACGTGGGCTGCGGCGGCTGCCTGCTTTGTCGAGGAGCCGTTCCTTGAACTGCTTGCCCGGCACCAGGCGCGTGGCGTCAACTTTGCCGCGTACCAGGCGGTACGCAGCCTGGTACGGGGTGAAGATGGCGGCCTGCATTGCCAGGTGGGCAACCCTCAGGCGTACCAGGGTGCATAGTGCGGATAGCGGTCCAGTCGGGCGCCGATGACCATTTCGCTGACCCAGGCCGCCAGGATCGAACTGTAGGCCTTCTGGCTCTCCTCGCTGGACAATGCGTGGTCGGCACCGTCGACAATACGATGGGTCAGCGAATGGGCGCTGATGAAAGCCGAACGGTAGCTCATCAGCGTGCTGTGCGGCACATAGTCGTCCTGCTCGGACTCCACCAGCAACACATCCCCGCTGAATTCGGCGCAGGCCGCCAGCGCACGGTTGTCGGCCGGGCCCAGCGGTCGCTGGCGGTAGGCGTTCAGCCGTTGCCGGTCGAGGGTTTGCTTGGGCATATCCCATTCATCGTCCCAGTACATGGCGGGTACCCGCAGGGCCAGCCATCTGACCGACCGCTCGCGGGTCAGCAAAGTCGCCAGGTAGCC
>Ga0302347_1003563_pt1 | contig 13593 bp, 14 predicted proteins | sample PhyWR1_FD_202178 | JGI IMG/M metagenome (GOLD analysis project Ga0302347, IMG submission 202178) | Leaf surface microbial communities from wheat plants in UC Gill Tract Community Farm, Albany, California, United States - DLSL W.R1 (v2)... | ecosystem: Host-associated > Plants > Phyllosphere >...
GGGGCGCGTTCAGCGCAACTGGCGCCAGCTGGGACGCAGCGGTTGTTCGGGCAGCTTGTTGAACGCGTCGACGATGTTGTCGGAGCCGGTGCGGATTTCCTTGCTCTGGTTGCTGGCCTTGCTTTCCTTGACCGAAGCCGTCATGCGCGAGGTCCCCCTGTCCGTGGTGCTGTTGTAGATGCCGTCGCCGTTGGTGTCCATGAGCTGCACGCTGGGCTTGCGGCCGTCCATGATGTTGATGAAAGTGCGGAACAGCTTGGGCACGGTGGCCGGCGGCGAGCAGCTTTCCTCGAGCACGCTGCTGCCCGAGCCCGGCACTTCGGTCAGCACTTCGAGGATGTTGCTGCCGTCGAAGAACGATGGGGTGGCCAGCAGCCGTTCGCCGGTCACGGGCAGATGCAGGTACCAGCCCTTGCGCGCGTTGCTGCCGGAGAACTCCACCGTGTTCTGACTCACCGTGTAGAAGGTGCGCGCGCTGCTGCTTCCCGTGCCGGGAATCGCGACGTTGGAGATGGTCTGCTGCACCAGGTTGGCCCAGCCCGTGCCCACGGGCTGGGCCGCGCCCTTGGCCGAGTCGACGGCGAGCTTGCCGTCGACAAACTTGTAGACCGTGCTGTCTAGCACCGAGTAGATCGACTGCACCGATGTGTCGGTGCGGTCGCCTTCGGTGATGTTGCGGCCGGTGCCGAAGGCGACCATCAGACCCAGGCCGTCGCGGTCGTTGAGCTTGACCACGGGAGCGGCGGTGATGGGCTGCACGCTGCTTGAATTGCCCGAGGTGTAGACCGCGGAATACAGCGGGCGGCTGCTGAACGCCGTGTTCCACAGACCCGGGTCGGCGGCGCCTATGTCGAACTTCCACAGATTGCCGCGCAGGTCGCCCGCATAGACGATGTCGGGCGTGCCGTTGCCGTCGAGGTCCACCAGGCGCGGCGCCGACAGGCCGTTGCTGGCCGTGTTGTCGCCGGTCGTCGCGGCCACCAGCGTCTTGAGTTCCCTGGCGCCGTCGAGGTACTGGATCAGCAGCACGGGGCGCTCGTTGCGGCTGTTGTAGCCATTGCCCATGACCACGGCCCAGCGGCCGTTGTTCAGGCGCACGACCTGGGTCGATTTCTGCGGATTGTTGTCTTCGACGACAGGCGCGGCGAAGATGTGGCCGATGTCGGCGGCGTCGCCCGTGGCGGCGTCGCCGGCCACGGCGGTCTTGTCCATGACCACCAGGCTGGTGGCATTGGCCGCGGAAAAGTTGCTGGCCACGGCCGTGGCGCCTGTGGTCGCGGTGCTGCCCGGCGTGGTGATGTCGAGCACGAAATAGCCTTTGCCCCCCGCGCCCAGTGTGCCTATCAGCATGGTGCGCCAGTTGGGCGCGGTGCTGCCTGTGTCCACGTCGCCGCTGAACGGCGAGCCGTCCACATAGTAGCGGTGGGTATAGCCGGACAGGGCCAGGTCCTTGAGGTTGGGAACCACGCCCTTGGGCACATAGGCGATCCTTTCCGCGCCATTGAGGGCCGAGAAGCCATGCAGCATGCCGTCGTTGCCCCCCACATAGACCATGGGGCTGCGTGCCGCCTGCTGGGCGGCAAATGCGCGGTAGCCGTCATAGGTATGGTTGCTCACGGGCGGGCCCACGTACCAGAGCGCCGAGTTGACGATGTCGCCCTGGCGTGACTTGCGCTGGCGCACCGTGCCCGTGCCTTCGGTGCTGCGATCGCCGCGCAGGAAGTTGACGCGTGCCGTTGCGCTGGCGTCGGTTTCTGCCGTGGTGAGCTTGATTGCGGCTTTCTGCGTGGTGCCCAGGTTGGCCCAGGTGAAGGCCACGGGCGCTTCGGCGCTGTTGGTCGCGGTGGCCGTCGCGGTGGTGAGAATCAGCCGGTTCGTGATGTCGCCGGCGCTGAGCGCATCGAGCTTGTCGGCCGTCGTCGTGGCGTTGGCGGGTGCGGCCACGCCGGCCTTGACGCCCCAAAGGGGGTTGGGCGTCGCGGCCGCCGTGCCCCGGGCCAGGGTATCGGAGCGCACATAGCCGGTCCAGCCGTCGGCGTTGTAGCCCGATGAAAATTGCGAAGTTCCGCTGCGTGTCACCGACGAGGAGGCGCTGGTGAAACTGGTGACCGGCGTGGAAGTGTCCTCGACGATGTTGCTGACGATATCCTTGAATGCCTTGGTCAGTTCGTCGGCCGTGGGCGCGGGCGTGAACTTGCCGCGGCCGTTGAGCGCCGCATGCCACAGTTCGATGCGCCGGCCGTTGTCCTTGGCGGTGGCGGCGTAGCCGGTGCTGCCGTCGCAGGCGTTGTTGCCGCTGCCGGTGTTGTTGTTGCCGCACAGCGGAGAGGGCCAGCTGAGGTCGCCGGTCACGAGGCGGTTCAACTCGCCGGAATAGGTGTCGCTGCCGAAGGTCGGGCTGCCGCTCCAGGCCGAGGCCCCCGTGCCGAAGCCTATGGTGTAGGTCGTCATGTGCTGCCAGGTCGCGGGATTGTTCCTGGGGTTCCAGAACTGCGGCAGCGTCGTGGTCTTGAGGCTGCTGCCCGCGCCCGACGTGAAGGTTTCGTCGCCGCTTTTCTTGATCAGCGGCTTGATCTCGTTGGCAATGCCGGGCTGCAGGTCGGTGGCCCAGTAATGGAATGCCAGGTCGGACAGCGTATTGAGGCCGTAGGTGGTTTTTGTGACGTCCTTGCAGATCAGGAACAACGTGCATTCGCGCTCGACGGTGGTCGTGGTGTTGAAGCCCCAGTCGTCCTTGTAGAGCCGCGAGGTCACGGCCGCGGGGTTGTAGGCGGTGCTGCCGTCGCCCAAGGTCGTCGCCGTATTGTCGATATTGCCGATGTTGTTGATCGCCTGGTAGGCCGCAAGATCGCGGTCGCCGTCGACATGCTGCGAGGTATTTGCCGTGCCGCTGTTCCAGGCGCCGTCGGTCATGAAGATATGGTACGAGCGCCGGCAGCTGATCAGCGGCGCTTCCTTGGTGCCGGGGTCGGAGGCCCAGGGGCTGTTGATTCCCAGGTCGGTGCGCTTGAGGTAGTCGCCCGCATTCCTGACCATGCGGTGCGACGGCGTGCCGCCCGAAGGCGTGAGTGTCTCGACCCAGCCCAGGAAGTTGGTGCGGTGCGTGCCCTTGAGGCTCTTGAGCGCGTTCTTGCAGTTTGTGGTGTTGAGCGGAATGGTGTCGCAATCGCTGTTCATCGACTGCCAGCTCAGGCGTATCAGGCCGTCCGCGACGTTCTCCGAGGAAAAGGTCTGGCGCAGCGCGGCCTTGAGCGTGTTGATGCCCGTGGTTCCCATGCTTCCCGAGTCATCGACCGACACAATGACATTGGGTGCGGGTTCGCGGCTGGCGGTGCCTGCCGGGTATTGCACCAGGCCCAAAGGCGCGGCCAGCGCGGGCTGCAGTGCGGCGCCCGCAGCGGCCAGCAGGACGGCGCCTGGCAAAAGGGATGTCTTGTTCATGCGCACTCCCTCAGTCCTTGATTTTCTGCCGTGCCAGCGTCGACTGCAGCACCACCTGGGTGCCCGACTTGAGCCCCTGGGCAATGGCCGTGATGCGGTAGACCAGTGCCGGTTTCAGATTGAGCATCAGTGGCTCGGCGCGCGGGTTGTTGGTGATCAGCGCGCCCGCGCTGGAGGCATAGGGCATGACCTCGATCCAGTACCAGGCACCCGCGCCGTCGGCCGTGGCCTGCAGGATGGGATTGCTGTAGCTGCCTTTTTGCGCGCCGGTATACATGCCGTAGCGTGCGCCCTGGGCGCGCATCTTGACGAGCAGTTCCTTGTCGTTCCAGAAGTCCTGTTTGCCGGTGCGCTTGGCGCAGATGGCGTCGAGGCAAGGTACATTCGGCGCGGCTTCGAGCGTGGCCAGCAGCGCGACGAAATCCTTCTCCTCGCCTATGAACCAGACGTTGCCCGCAGTGCGGCAGACCTTGGCGTCGCTGGTGGGCACGCAGGTGCTGCCGTCGATGTTCTGTCCCAGAATGTCCTGTTCCGCGTCCTGGAGCATGGCTTGCGCGGCTTCGAACGCGCGCTGGTAGTCGGCGTCATTGCCGACGATCAATTCGTTGAGCAGCGCCGTCTTGGATGCCCAGACGGTCATCAGCATCGTCAGCAGCACGACGACGATGACGATCAGCAGGGAGACGCCGCGCTGGCGTTGGCGGGCAAATGTCATGGCGGCGGGGTGCTGGGACGGCCCTGGCTGCGCAGCTGATAGGTATTGCGAAACACCATGCGCAGCCGGCTGCCGCGCGCGACGGTCTGGTTGGCGCAGTTCACGTACTGCGTGGCGCCGGTGTCGGTCTGGTTTTCCGAGCCTTCCATTTCAAGGCAGACCTCGACCGCATGGATGCGCGGCCAGGCATCGGCGGCGACCGCTTCGGCCGTGCGGTACTGCATGGTGGGAATTCCGGTGGCGACATTGGCCTGCTGTTCGACGAAGCGCACGCGGAAATCGGCCACGTTCGCGATCACGGGCTGGCTCACGTCATTGGTGCCCGCGCAGCGCAGCTCGCCGCTGGTCGCGCCCACGGCCTTTTCGAGCACGAAGCCGCTGCGAATGGCGCTGGTCGACGGCGCCTGGCCCAGGCAGTCGCGGAACATCGACTGTTCGGTGGCGCTGCCGACCACGCTCTCACTGTAGTTCTGGTAACCGAGCACCAGCTGGTACTCGTTCTTTCCCGGAGCACTTTTGCCGCCCACCGTCGTGACCCCCTTGGGCACTTCGAACGCCACGCTGTCGCCGGCGTCTATGGGCTGGGTGCCGTCCTTGGCGATGGCCAGGTTCAGGCGCACCGAGCCCGCCTGGCGCGCCTGCTGGCCTATGGTGCGAAACGCCTGCGCCGCCTGCTGCTGCAGCTGGCTCGCATCGTTGACCGTGCCCGACACCTGGCGCGATATCACCAGCGTGCCTATCGCCACCGCGATGGTCAGCAAGCCTATGGTCAGCCCGACCAGCAGCTCGATCATGCTCAGACCGTGCTGGCGCTGCGGGCGGCGAGGGGCGTGCGGGGCGCGCATGGTGTCAGCCCGGGCAGATGGCCAGATTGGAGCCCGCGGCGCCCGCGCTGTAGGGCAGGCAGCGCGCGCTGGGCTGGATGTACTGCAGATGGCAGCTGCGGTCGGGCGGGCAGACCGGCTTGTTGGCGCCGGTAGCCACGGGCTGCAGCACCGCGCGGTACCTGGCCTGCTCGGCCCTGTCGGCGGCGGAAGTGCCCGAGGGCAGCTTTTCGTTCTCGCGCCAGCTGATCATCACGCCCAGCTGCCGGCGGTTGGCATTGTTGGTTTCGTCGGCCGCGAGAAAGATGGTGGCATCGCCCAGCGGCAGCGTCTGCTGGACATTGGCCAGCCACAGGTTTCTGTCGTCGGTCGCCAGATTGGAGCTGGTGCAGGCGGCGGCCGTGCAGTTGCCGGCCTTGGCCGGCTTGGTCTCCCAGGCGACGACGTACTGGTTCAATTCGGCCAGGCCCCGCGGGTTCATGCGTATGCGTTCGCTCAGGTCTTCGATCAAGCGCACGGCCTGGGCGCGCCGCACGCTGGTCTGGCTGTCGGCCAGCGTGCGCATCTGCACGCCCAGGATGCCGAGCACGCCCAGCGCCATCACCACGATGGCGGCCAGGGACTCGAGCAGCGTGATGCCGCGCTGGTGGCGTGTCAGCATGTCGTACCGACTTTCTCGGCGATGCGCCCGCCCGCGGAAACGCACAGAGTGCGGGTGACCGGTGAGCCCGTTCCTTCGGCGTACGGGTAGACGATGATGCTCTTGGCGTTGATGCCGTCCATGTTGCCCCAGCGGTTGATGGCGATGGTCTCGGCGTTGGTTCCGGCCGCACCGAGAACATGCGTCACGCCGACTCCCGGGGGCACGCGCGCCGCGAGCAGGACTTCCTCGCCTGCGGTGTAGTTGCCGCTGGCATCGCTGTCGACAAACAGCCGCCAGCCGCAGCCCCAGTCGACCGCCAGAGGAGCGGTCGTGCAGCCATCGGTGTTGTTGGGCATTTTCTGCACCATCACATTGCCGCCGCGCTTGATCGCTTCGGTGCGTCCCAGCCGTATGGTGTCCGTGACCGCGCCCTCGGCCTGGCGCACGCGCCAGCGATCGAGCAAGGGCTTGAACGAGGGCACGGCCAGCGTCATGAGCAAGGCCACGATAGACAGCGTCACCAGAATCTCGACCAAGGTCAGCCCTGCCGCAGGGCGCCGGAAAAAAGTTGCTGGGCTGGAAGATCGGATCTTCATGCGTGCACTTGAGCACACAAAGACATGCTGTTCCAGCAAATTGCCGACAGGCGGCATGATGCACCCGACCAGCGGAGCAGATCGGGCCTCAGCGCCGGCCGGATGCGGCGCGCGGCGGCGCTGCAGCGTAGCCCAGGCAGGCGCCCGCATTGGGCAGGCCGCGGCATTCGCGCGCCAGGCGGCGGTCGCGCTGCGCGCGGCTTTCTTCCGAGGGGCTGGGAAGATGCACGATGCGGGGTTTGCGCCGGCTCGCGCGTTCGCGGTGATCGGCAGCCCGCGCGCTGCTGCGCGCGTCCGGCGGAGCTTGCCTGGTGGCTGCTTCAGCGGCGGCATCGCCCAGGAACAGCGCCAGCGCGATGCCGCCCAGTGTCAACATGGAGGGCATGGCAGGCCTTTCCAATGGGAAAATGGACGGCGGAAATTGTCTTCCCGGGCAGCCTGCCGCAGCGCATTCGACCCTGGCCGCATCGCGGCAAAGCGGCCGGCCATCGAAGTCGGAAAACACCGCGCGCTATAATCACGGGGTTTTGCATGGTGCAAGACGCACGCCGATGGCCGTTCCAGCCGCCGGCGCAAGTCATCAGGGGCGCGTTCACGCCGCTCCACATACAGGAAAAAATAATGATCGCATCCTCTATCAAGGCCGAAGTTGTCAAGGCCAATGCCCGTGCTGAAAACGACACTGGCAGCCCAGAAGTGCAAGTCGCGCTGCTGACCGCTCGCATCAACGAACTGACCCCCCACTTCAAGCAACACGCCAAGGACCACCACGGTCGCCGCGGCCTGCTGCGCATGGTGAGCCGTCGTCGTAAGCTGCTGGACTACCTCAAGTCCCGCGATGCAGACCGTTACACCGCGCTGATCGCCAAGCTGGGCCTGCGTAAGTAAATCGAGTCAGAGATAAAAACGCCTGAGTTAGCCTGCTAGCTCAGGCGTTTTTTACTTCGGAGGATGGATAACAGAGCGAAGCTATGTCATTCCAACAGCCCTGTGGGGCCCTGCAAGCCACTGGTCTGCTGGAATGGCATCGTGTTCTGGATTGTCCTCCAAACTATTGCTGACTATGAATAGTTGGCTATCAATCTAGGAGCAAAAATGAGCATTTTCAACAAAGTGACCAAGACTTTCCAATGGGGCCAGCACACGGTCACCCTGGAAACCGGCGAAATCGCCCGCCAGGCATCCGGCGCGGTGCTGGTCAACATCGACGACACCGTGGTGTTGGCAACGGTCGTGGCCTCGAAGAAGGCCAAGTCGGGCCAGGATTTCTTCCCGCTGACCGTGGACTACATCGAGAAGACATACGCCGCAGGCAAGATCCCCGGCAGCTTCTTCAAGCGCGAAGCCAAGCCCAGCGAACATGAAACGCTGACCAGCCGCCTGATCGATCGCCCGATCCGCCCGCTGTTCCCCGAAGGCTTCTACAACGACGTGCATGTGGTGATCCACACCGTGTCGCTGAACCCCGAAGTCGATGCCGACATCGCCGCGCTGATCGCCTCGTCGGCCGCGCTGGCCATCTCGGGCATCCCCTTCAGCGGCCCCATCGGTGCCGCCCGCGTGGGTTACATCAATGGCGAATACGTGCTCAACCCCGGCCAGACGCAGCGCAAGGGCTCGCAGATGGACCTGGTCGTTGCCGGCACCGAAGCCGCCGTGCTGATGGTCGAGTCCGAAGCCCAGCAGCTGTCGGAAGAAATCATGCTGGGCGCCGTGGTCTTCGGCCACGAGCAAAGCCGCATTGCCATCGACGCCATCCATGAGCTGGTGCGCGAGGCCGGCAAGCCCGTCTGGGACTGGCAAGCTCCCGCCAAGGACGAGCCGCTGATCGCCCAGGTCGGTGCACTGGGTGAAGAAGCCCTGCGCAACGCCTACCAGATCCGCAACAAGCAAAGCCGTACGCACGCCTGCCGCGATGCCTACGCCGCCGTCAAGGCCGGCCTCACGGCGCAAGGCGTGGTGTTCGACGAAGTCAAGGTCGAAGGCATGCTGTTCGACATCGAAGCCCGCATCGTGCGCAGCCAGATCCTGGCCGGCGAGCCGCGCATCGACGGCCGCGACACGCGCACCGTGCGCCCCATCGAGATCCGCAACTCGGTGCTGCCCCGCACCCACGGTTCGGCCCTGTTCACGCGTGGCGAAACCCAGGCGCTGGTCGTGGCCACGCTGGGCACGGAACGCGACGCCCAGCGCATCGACGCGCTGGCCGGCGAGTACGAAGACCGCTTCATGATGCACTACAACATGCCTCCCTTCGCCACCGGCGAAGTCGGTCGCATGGGTTCGACCAAGCGCCGCGAAATCGGCCACGGCCGTCTGGCCAAGCGCGCGCTGATCGCCGTGCTGCCGACCAAGGAAGAGTTCCCCTACACCATGCGCGTGGTGTCGGAAATCACCGAATCCAACGGTTCCTCGTCGATGGCTTCGGTCTGCGGCGGCTGCCTGTCGCTGATGGACGCCGGCGTGCCTATGAAGGCCCACGTGGCCGGCATCGCCATGGGCCTGATCAAGGAAGAAAACCGCTTTGCCGTGCTGACCGACATCCTGGGTGACGAAGATCACCTGGGTGACATGGACTTCAAGGTGGCCGGCACGACCAACGGCATCACCGCGCTGCAGATGGACATCAAGATCCAGGGCATCACCAAGGAAATCATGCAGGTCGCACTGGCCCAGGCCAAGGAAGCGCGCATGCACATCCTGGGCGAAATGCAGAACGCCATGGGCGAAGCCAAGACCGAAGTCTCGAACTTCGCTCCCAAGCTGTACACCATGAAGATCAACCCCGAGAAGATCCGTGACGTGATCGGCAAGGGCGGCTCGGTGATCCGCGCGCTGACCGAAGAGACCGGCTGCCAGATCAACATCGACGAAGACGGCACGATCACCATTGCCGCGACCGAAGCCGCCAAGGCCGACGAAGCCAAGAAGCGCATCGAGCAGATCACGGCGGAAGTCGAGATCGGCAAGATCTATGAAGGTCCCGTGACCAAGATCCTCGACTTCGGCGCGCTGATCAATCTGCTGCCCGGCAAGGACGGCCTGCTGCACATCAGCCAGATCGCCCACGAGCGCGTCGAGAACGTCAATGACTACCTGCGCGAAGGCCAGATCGTCAAGGTCAAGGTCATGGAAACCGACGAAAAGGGCCGCGTCAAGCTGTCCATGAAGGCCCTGGCCGAGCGTCCCGCAGGCGAGCAGCGCAGCGACCGTCCGGCTCCCGCCGAGCGCCGCGAGCCGCGCGAGCAGCGTGATTCGCGCGAGCCCCGTGCGCCGCGTGCCAATGACCAGCAGCAGCAACAGCAGCAATAATCCGCTGCTCCGCTGAGAAATCGGCCTCCGTCATGGGAGGCCGATTTTTTGGTTTCTGCCAGGCCCGTAACTGCGGCTGCAGTTGACGCCCGAATTCCTTTCCCTTTTTCGTGAGATTGCCCATGCGCGCTGTCGAAATCACATCCCCCGGAGGCCCTGAGGTTCTGCGGCTGACCGAGCATCCGGCCCCCGTGGCCGGTGCTGGCGAGTTGCTGATCCGGGTTGCGGCCAGCGGCATCAACCGTCCCGACGTGCTGCAGCGCAAGGGCCGTTACGCTCCGCCTGCGGGCACTTCGGAGCTGCCCGGCCTCGAAGTCGCCGGCGTGGTCGAAAGCGGCGATGCCCAGGCCATGGCGGCTGCGGGCCTCGCGGTCGGCGACCGTGTCTGCGCTCTCGTGGCCGGTGGTGGTTACGCCGAGTATTGCGTCGCTCCCGTGGCGCAATGCCTGCCCGTGCCCCAGGGCCTGTCGGATGTCGAGGCGGCTTCGCTGCCCGAGACCTATTTCACCGTCTGGAGCAATGTGTTCCAGCGCGGCGCGCTGCAACCGGGCGAGACGCTGCTGGTGCAGGGCGGCAGCAGCGGCATAGGGGTCACCGCGATCCAGCTGGCCAAGGCCTGGGGCGCGCAGGTGATAGTCACCGCGGGCACCGATGCCAAGTGCGACAACTGCGTCGCGCTGGGCGCCGACCACGCAATCAACTACGCCACCCAGGATTTCGCGGCCGAGGTGATGCGCATCACCGAAGGCCGGGGCGTGGACGTGATCCTCGACATGGTCGCCGGCGATTACGTGGCACGGGAAGTCAACTGCCTCGCGGAAGACGGGCGGCTGGTGATCATTGCGGTGCAGGGCGGCGTCAAGGCGCAGTTCGATGCGAGCCTGGTGCTGCGCCGGCGCCTGGTGGTCACGGGCTCGACCCTGCGTCCGCGTCCCGTGGCCTTCAAGGGCGAGATCGCCAAGGCCTTGCGCGAGAATGTCTGGCCCTGGCTGGAATCGGGCAAGGTGCGCCCGGTGATCTTTCGCCAATTCGCCGCCGAAGAAGCCGTGCAGTCGCATGCGCTGATGGAATCGAGCGAGCACACCGGAAAAATCGTTTTGACATGGTAATCATGAAGAAAAAACTCATCGTCGGAAACTGGAAGATGAACGGCAGCCTGGCTGCCAATGCCGCGCTGATCGCCGCGCTCAAGGATGGCCTGGCCGCGCAGTCGGGTGACTCCGGCTGCGGCGTCGCGGTCGCCGTGCCCGCGCCGTATCTGGCGCAGGTCCAGGCGCTGGTCGACGGCAGCCGCATCGCGCTCGCGTCGCAGGACGTGTCGCAGCATGCGGTCGGCGCCTTCACCGGCGAGACTTCGGTGGAAATGTTGCGCGAATTCGGCGTGCGCTATACGCTGGTGGGGCACTCCGAGCGCCGCCAGTACCATGGCGAGACCGATGCGGTCGTGGCCGCCAAGGCGCAGCGCGCGCTGGCCGCGGGCATCACGCCCATCGTCTGCGTGGGCGAGACGCTTGCCGAGCGTGAAACCGGCGAAACCGAGAACGTGGTCAAGCGCCAGCTCGCGGCCGTGGTGCACGCGGTCGGCCATTGCGTGACCGAACTGGTCGTCGCCTACGAGCCCGTCTGGGCCATAGGCACCGGCCGCACGGCCACGCCCGAGCAGGCGCAGGAAGTGCATGCGGTGCTGCGCGCCCAGCTGGCCGCGGCGACCACCCATGCCGACGGCATTGCGCTTTTGTATGGCGGCAGCATGAACGCGGCCAACGCCGCGCAACTGCTGGCCCAGCCCGATATCGATGGTGGTCTGGTGGGCGGCGCGGCGCTCAAGGCCGCCGATTTCCTGCAGATCATTGCCGCCGCCGACTGAGGCGCTGCACTTTTATTGTTAGTTGAGGAGTTGAAGAAATGAATGCATTTGCAAGCGTGATCCTGGCCATCCAGATGTTGACCGCACTGGCCATGATCGGCCTGATCCTGATCCAGCACGGCAAGGGTGCCGACATGGGTGCGTCGTTTGGCGGCGGCAGCTCGGGCAGCCTGTTCGGTGCCTCGGGCAGCGCGAACTTCCTGTCGCGCACGACGGGTATCCTCGCCGCGGTGTTCTTTGTCGCGACCCTGGCGCTGGCCTATATCGGCAACCACCGCGCACCGACCACGGGCAGCGTGCTCGAAGGCGCAGCGGTGAGCGTGCCGGTTCCTGCGGCTGGCGATGCTCCCGCAGCGGTGCCCGCAGCACCGGCCGAAGGCGCGGCGCAGATTCCAACCAAGTAATTGGAAAATTCTGAGAAATCTCTTTTAGTAGGGGTTTTTCAGAGTAGAATACTTAGATTGTCCGGGAGGTCAAAGTCTTACAAGACACCTCTAGCTTCCCGGAAGAAAAGATTGAGACGAAGCCGTCGTGGTGAAATTGGTAGACACGCTATCTTGAGGGGGTAGTGGCGAAAGCTGTGCGAGTTCGAGTCTCGCCGACGGCACCATAATATATGCAAAGCCTGCCCAGATGATCAGGCTGTGATCGTGCTGGGCGTGCCTTTGAAGAAGGTATGAGCCCCAGATGAACATCGATCAGTATCTCCCCGTTCTTCTGTTCATCCTGGTGGGTGCATCCATCGGCATCCTGCCTCTGGCATTGGGCTATCTGCTTGGCCCCAATCGTCCGGACGCCGCCAAGAATTCCCCCTACGAATGTGGCTTTGAAGCCTTCGAGGACGCACGTATGAAATTCGACGTGCGCTACTACCTCGTGGCCATCCTGTTCATCCTGTTTGATTTGGAAATCGCTTTTCTCCTTCCTTGGGCAGTGTCGCTCCAAGAAGTGGGTCTGGCAGGTTTCGCCGCTGTCGTGATCTTTCTGGCCATTCTGGTCGTCGGCTTTGCCTACGAGTGGAAAAAAGGTGCGCTGGACTGGGAATGACCGGTATTCAATAAGGAAACACGATGATCGAAGGCGTGATGAAGGAAGGCTTCATCACCACGAGCTATGACTCCGTGGTGAATTGGGCCAAGACCGGTTCGCTCTGGCCCATGACCTTTGGTCTGGCCTGCTGCGCGGTCGAAATGATGCATACCGCCGCGGCGCGCTATGACCTGGGTCGTTTCGGCGCCGAGGTGTTCCGTGCCAGCCCGCGGCAATCCGACTTGATGATTGTTGCCGGTACGCTGTGCAACAAGATGGCTCCGGCCCTGCGCAAGGTTTACGACCAGATGTCGGAGCCGCGCTGGGTCATATCCATGGGATCCTGCGCCAATGGTGGTGGCTACTACCATTACAGCTATTCCGTGGTGCGCGGTTGCGACCGCATCGTCCCGGTGGATGTCTACGTGCCTGGTTGCCCGCCAACCGCAGAAGCACTGATCTACGGGATCATCCAGCTGCAGCAGAAGATTCGCCGCACCCATACCATCGCCCGCGTTTAAAGGCTCGATGATGACCGCAATTGCAATTCAGCCCGAAAAACTTCGGGATCTGGTGGCTGCTGCTTTGGGCGATCGCGCCCGCAGCGTGACCGTGGCCCTGGGTGAAGTGACCGTCGAAGTGGCCGCAGCGCATTACCTGCAGGCCATGTCGGTGCTCAAGGACCACGCCGACTGCCGCTTCGAGCAGCTGATCGACCTGTGTGGCATCGACTACTCGGCCTATGCCGAAGTCGGTCGCGACGGCCTGCGCTATGCCGCGGTGTCGCACCTGTTGTCGGTGAGCCTCAACCAGCGCGTGCGCGTGCGCGTGTTCTGCCCGGACGACGATTTCCCTGTCGTGGCTTCGGTCAGCGACATCTGGAACTCGGCCAACTGGTTCGAGCGCGAAGCCTTCGATCTGTTCGGCATCGTCTTCGACGGCCACAACGACCTGCGCCGCATCCTGACCGACTATGGCTTCATCGGCCATCCTTTCCGCAAGGATTTCCCGCTGTCCGGCCATGTCGAAATGCGCTACGACGCCGAACAGCGTCGCGTGGTGTACCAGCCCGTCAGCATCGAGCCGCGTGAAATCACGCCGCGCATCATCCGCGAAGAGAAGTACGGAGGCCTGCATTGAGATGCTTTGCATCTTGAGTAGACGCA
>Ga0302347_1003565_pt1 | contig 13591 bp, 13 predicted proteins | sample PhyWR1_FD_202178 | JGI IMG/M metagenome (GOLD analysis project Ga0302347, IMG submission 202178) | Leaf surface microbial communities from wheat plants in UC Gill Tract Community Farm, Albany, California, United States - DLSL W.R1 (v2)... | ecosystem: Host-associated > Plants > Phyllosphere >...
GCCAGCTCGCCGCGCAGCGCGGCGGCGGGAAAGTTGCGCACGGCGGGCGTGGCCGCAGCGGTCTGCGCGGCAGCAGGCAGCGCGGCGAGGGCGCTGGCGCCCGCCAGAAGGCCGGCAAGGAGTCGGCGTCGGACGCGACGGGGTTGCGGTGTGCAGCGGTTCATGGTGTCTGTCCAGAGGCTGTTGAAAGGGTGAAAAAGCGGCCCATTATCTCAGGACGCCCGGGCGACGCGCACAGCGCGGGCGCTTGCGGCTCACAGGCCGAGCGTCTCGTACAGCGCGTCCATGCGTGCCGTCACCGCCGGGTCCATGGTGATGGTGCGGCCCCATTCGCGCTGCGTCTCGCCCGGCCACTTGTTGGTCGCGTCCAGGCCCATCTTGCTGCCCAGGCCACTGACCGGCGAGGCAAAGTCCAGGTAGTCGATGGGCGTGTGCTCGGCCAGCAGCGTGTCGCGCGCCGGGTCCATGCGCGTGGTGATCGCCCAGACGACCTCCCTCCAGTCGCGCACGTCCACGTCGTCATCGACCACGACGATGAACTTGGTGTACATGAACTGGCGCAGGTGGCTCCACACGCCCATCATCACGCGCCGGGCGTGGCCGGGGTAGGCCTTCTTGATCTTCACCAGCGCCATCCGGTAGCTGCAGCCCTCGGGCGGCAAGTAGAAATCCAGAATCTCGGGGAACTGGCGCTGCAGGAGCGGAATGAACAGCTCGTTGAGCGCCAGCCCGAGCACCGCCGGCTCGTCGGGCGGCTTGCCGGTGTAGGTCGAGTGGTAGATCGGGTCGCGGCGCAGCGTGATGCGCTCGACGGTGAACACCGGGAACTCGGCCTGCTCGTTGTAGTAGCCGGTGTGGTCGCCGTACGGCCCTTCGAGCGCATGCTCGTAGCCGCTCGGGTGCGCGGCGTCGGGCCGGATGTGGCCTTCGAGGACGATCTCGGCCGAGGCCGGCACGCGCAGCGGCACGCCCAGCGCCTTGACGACCTCGGTGCGCGCGCCGCGCAAGAGGCCGGCGAATTGGTATTCAGACAGGCTGTCGGGCACCGGCGTGACCGCGCCCAGGATGGTCGCCGGATCGGCCCCCAGCGCCACCGCCACCGGATACGGCTGGCCGGGATGGGCCAGGCCGTGGTCGCGGAAATCCTGCGCGCCGCCCCGGTGCGCGAGCCAGCGCATGACGAGCTGGTTGCGCGAGAGCACCTGCTGGCGGTAGATGCCCAGGTTCTGCCGCGCCTTGTGCGGCCCCTGCGTGATGACCAAGCCCCAGGTGATGAGCGGCGCCACGTCGCCCGGCCAGCAGTGCTGCACCGGCAGGCGCGCCAGATCGACATCGTTGCCTTCCCAGACCACGTCCTGGCAGGGTGCCGCGCTGCGCTCCTTGGGCGCCATGTTCCACAGGGTTTTCAGCAGCCCGCCCATGCCGAGCATGTCCTTGAAGCCCTTGGGCGCCTCGGGCTCCTTGAGCGCGGCCAGCAGCTCGCCGAAGGGGCGCAGGTCCTGCAAATCGGCCACGCCCATGGCGCGCGCCACGCGGGCCGGCGTGCCGAACAGGTTGGCCAGCACCGGCATCGTGTGGCCGGTGGGCTGCTCAAAGAGCAGCGCCGGGCCGCCGGCGCGCAGCACCCGGTCGCACAGCGCGGTCATCTCCAGGTGCGGCGAAACCTGCTGCCGGACGCGGCGCAGCTCGCCGGACTGCTCCAGCTGGGTGATGAAGTCGCGCAGGTCGTGGTAGGGCATGGGTTGGCGTGGATTTGGACGAAAAGTGGGTCTTGCGCTTGCTGCGCCTGCGCAGGCAGCTATTGTTTTTGTAGCATGTCGGCGAACAAGGTGCGCGGCGCAGGCAGGCGGGGCGGGCGCCCGCCCGGGAAAACGCGCTGGCGTGCCGGCTTTTTCGGCGTCCGGGCGCTGATGCAGCGCCCGGACGCCTGGAGGGCCGGTGCGCTTGAAGGCGCGCTGCCGGCCGGGGCCCTTCAGGCCGCTTCGGCCAGCGCCAGCCCTTCCCAGCGCTGCGAGAGCTTGTGCGGCACGTCAAGTAGATCCAGCGCGCGGGCCACGCTGTCGTTGACGATGTCGCCGATGGTCTGCGGATGCAGGTAGAACGCGGGCACGGGCGGGCAGACGACGGCGCCCATCTCGGTCACGCTGACCATGTTGCGCAGGTGCGTCAGGTGCAGCGGCGACTCGCGCACCATCAGCACCAGGCGGCGGCGCTCCTTGAGCATGACGTCGGCCGCGCGGGTGAGCAGGTTGTCGCCCAGGCCGTGGGCCACGGCGGCCAGCGTGCGCATCGAGCACGGCGCGATCACCATGCCGCTGCAGGCGAACGAGCCGCTGGCGATGCAGGCGCCGACGTTGCGCACGTCGTGCACCTGGTCGGCCAGGCTTTCGATGAAGTCGCGCTCCATGCCCAGCTCCTGCTCGATGTTGCGCCAGCCGGTTTCGGAAACCACCAGGTGCGACTCGATGCCGGGCGTGCCCTGGAGCACCTGCAGCAGGCGCGCGCCGTAGACGGCGCCGCTGGCGCCCGAGATGGCGACGATGATGCGGCGGGGGGCGTGGGGAAGAAAGGCGTTGCTCATGCGGCTGTCACGGCCGAAGCGCGCGTCGTTGGGTGGGAGGAGGCTGGCGCAGCGCTGCCTGCCGGGGTATCGGGGGAAAGGTCGGGCGCGTCCTGCAGGTCGGCCTTCACGCGTTTGAGCACTTCGCTCGCCTGCTGCGGGTCGAAGTCCTCATGCTGGCGCTTTCTGACGCCGTAGTCGTGCAGCTGGTAGTGGCGCGTGGGCGTGATGCCGTGGCGCGCCAGGCTGCTTTTCACGCACACCAGCGGGCAGCCGTCCAGGGCGATGATGGGCCGGCCCGAGCGCGCCGTCTTCACCAGGCTGGGCACGTCGCCGCCGACGCCGGCAATGCACGACATCTCGGCCACGCCGCTGCGGTCCAGCCGCACGGCGACATGGTTGGCCAGCTGCGCGGCGCTGGAGCAGCCCGAGCAGGAATAGACCAAGGGGGGTTTGCCGGCGCTCATGGATGGGCCTTCGAGCGCTGCGGCGCACTGCGTTCGCGGCGCCACAGCGCCAGGCGCGCCAGCACCTGGTGCGGCGCCCACTGCTGCAGGTCAAAGACCGGCAGCTCCAGCGCGTCCAGCGCGTTCTTGACCATCAGGCCCAGCTCGGTGTCGCCCTCGATCGACAGGCGGCGGCTGAAGAACAGCGTGTCCGGGTCTTCCTGGCGCTGCGCCAGGCGCAGGAAATCGTGCGCGCTGGCGCTGAGCGTGAGGTCGGCGCCCTGCTGGGGCGCGCAGGCGGCAAAGCGCTGGCCGTTGCAGGAAAAATCAAAGGTCAGGCGTGCGTCGCGCACATGGATGCGCAGTTTCTTGCCCAGCAGGCGCTGGCGCACGTCGTCGGGCAGTTGCCTGGCCAGCACCAGGTTGAGCGCGCCGACCAGCAGCAGCGAGCCGGGATAGGCGGGCAGGCTGGACAGCAGCGCGCCCACAGGTTGGGGCAGTTCGAAGGAAGATGATGCAGTCATGTCGGTCCGGGTAGTCAAGCCACATAAAGCAGCACGGTGAAGAAGTGGCAGGTGCTGCCGCCAAGTACAAACAGGTGCCACAGGCCATGGCCGTGGCGGACTCTGTGGTCCAGGGCATAAAACACAATGCCCAGCGTGTAACACACACCGCCCGCCGCCAGCCAGGCAAAGCCTGCAGGTGTCAGAGCATGCCACAGCGGCAGCACCGCCACCATGGCAAGCCAGCCCATGAGTATATAAATGATCAGCGAGAGCACGCGCGCGCCCTTGGCCAGCCAGATTTCCTGCGCGATGCCCGCCAGCGCCAGGCTCCAGATCACGCCAAAGAGCCACCAGCCCCAGGTGCCGCGCAGCGACACCAGCGCAAACGGCGTGTAGGTGCCGGCAATCAGGAGGTAGATGGCGCAGTGGTCGAACTTGCGCAGCACGTCTTTGGCCGGGCCGCGCACGCTGTGGTAGAGCGTGGAGAACACGTAGAGCGCCACCAGCAGCACGCCGTACACGCTGAAGCTGACGATCTTCCAGGGGTCGCCCAGGCGTGCGGCCAGCACCACCAGCACCACCGCGCCGGCCAGCGCCAGCACCGCGCCAATCAGGTGGCTGATGCTGTTGAAGCGCTCGCCGGGGTACATGGTGCGCAGCTCAGGCCGTGGCGGCGGCCTCGTCGATCTGCTCCAGGCCGGGGCGGCCGTGCCAGTAGCCGTTGCAGCCCGGCCCCGGCATCAGCGGCCGCAGCCGCGCCAGGGCTTCGGCGGGCGCCAGCGCCTGCCTGCGCACGGCGTCGAACAGCGCGACCACGCCGGCCATGCCTTGCGCCTGCGGGCTCAGGCGCAGCGCGTCCACGCCCAGCGCCTGCATCTGGCCCAGCGCGCCGAGCAGGTTGTACACCTTGGACGACTGGGTCTGCGTGCCGTTGAGCACCAGGAAGTCCTCGCGCTCGCGCGTCTTGAGCGCCAGGCCGTCGGGGTGGTCCAGGCAGCTGAAGCGGCAGTCGTCCTTGGGCAAGTTGCGGTGGCGCGCGGTGAAGCAGCGCGCCGAAAACGCCAGCGGCATGCGCCCGTAGGCAAACACCTCGGTCTGCAGGCCTTGGGGCCGGCCTTGCTGCAGGATGGCCAGGTCGTCCTGCTTCATCTCCAGCGGCATCACCCAGCGTCTGGCCCCAAGCGAGGCCATCCACTGCAGCGAGGGCAGGTTGTACAGGTTGAGCTGCGGCCCGGCGACGAAAGGCTGCTTGCCCGCCAGCTGCTGCACCGCGCCCATGTCGTTGGCCTCGACCCCAAAGCGGCCGTTGGCGGCAATGCGGTGCATGGTGCCGACCTCGGCGCCCGATTCGAGCAGCACCTGGGTGGACAGCACCACCTCTTTTCCGGCGTCGTGCAGCTTGGCGGCGATGTCCAGCCAATCGGCCAGGCGCAGCTCGTGGCGGCGCGAGCAGACGGTCTCTCCCAGGTAGACCACATCGAGCGGCATGCTCGCCATGGCCTCGTAGAAGCTGAAGACGGTCTCGCGCGGCCAGTAGTACTGGAGGGGTCCGAGGGCAAGTTTCAAGTGTGGAGTAGTCATTTATTTCCAGGGCCTGTGGTAGGCGCCCAATGTGTGCTGCTGGCCTTCGGCCACCTTGTCCAGGCTGGCCATCCAGGCCGGCTTGGGCGCGTAGCGGTGCGGATTGGCGGCGCAGTGGTCGATGGCTTCGCGCCAAGTGCGGGCCACCAGCGCGGCATAGGCCGGGCTGCGCTGGCGTCCCTCGATCTTGATGGCGCGCACGCCCATCTTCATGAGCTGGGGCAGCAGTTCGAGCGTGTTCAGGCTGGTGGGCTCCTCGATGGCGTAGTAGTTTTCATCATCGCCGACATCGAATCGCCCCTTGCACAGCGTGGGGTAGCCAGCGTTCTCGCCATCGGCGTAGCGGTCGATCAGCACGCCGTTCAGCCGCGACTCCAGGCCGGCGGGCGTTTGCTGCCAGCGCACCGCCCGGGCCGGCGAGCACACCCCGTGCGTGTTGGGCGACTCGCCCGTGACGTAGGAGGACAGCGCGCAGCGCCCCTCGACCATCACGCACAGGCTGCCAAAGCCGAACACCTCGATCTCCACCGGGGTTTTCTCGATGACCTGCTCGACCTGCGTGAGCGAGAGCACACGCGGCAGCACGGCGCGCACGATGCCGAACTGCTCGCGGTAAAAGTTGATGGCGTCGTAGTTGGTCGCCGAGCCCTGCACCGACAGGTGCAGCCGCAGCCGGGGGTGGTGCGTGGCCGCGTACTGCATCAGCCCCGGGTCGGCCAGGATCACCGCGTCCATGCCCAGGTCCACGGCCTTGTCCAGCGCGCTGCGCCAGGGGCCGGGATTGGCGGCCTGCGGGTAGGTGTTGAGCGCCATGAAGACCTTGCAGCCGCGCGCGCGGGCGTACTGGATGCCGGTGGCGATGGCCGCCTCGTCAAAGTTCAGGCCGGCAAAATTGCGCGCATTGGTCGCGTCGCGCAGGCCCAGGTAAACGCAGTTGGCGCCGTTGTCCACCGACGCCTTGAGCGCCGGCAGGCTGCCTGCGGGGCAGACCAGTTCGAAGGGCGGGCAAGCCGGCATGGCGGCGTCCCCAGGCGCGCCGCCATGGGACGGGCCATGGGAAGAGGGAGTAAAAGAGGTCATGCGGCTCCGGATTCTGGCGTGCCGCCCGACACGGGCGCATCGCACGGGCCGCAGAATACGCCCCGGCATGGCCGCGCGGCTTGATCCTGGTCAAGGGGTGAAATACCCAAAGGCAGGGTTCCCGGGCGAAACCGGCCGGGCTGGCCCGCAAGGCATGTGTGCAAGACCGGCCTCTTTCGCTATTGAATTCATAGCAATGAGCGCAGGCGCTGCCTGCACTGCAGGCCTTTTTGATGCTGAAACTACGTCTGCGGGCCGAATGGAGGGGCCGCTAGCGGTTTCTGATGGCGTTGCCGATCGAGTCGTTCAGCGTCGATTGCAGGTTCAGGCCCTTGACCAGGCTCAGGCCGCTGGTGCTGGCCTGGATGACGGTCTGGCTGCCGATGAGCTGGTTGTTCAGCGTGTTCTGGATGTAGGTGGCCAGCGGCGCCGGTCCCGCCTGCGCCTGGACGCTGTTGCCCGGCCCATTCTGCACCAGCTGCCCCCGGGGGGCGATCTGCTGGCCCAGCACCTGGGCCTGCGCGGGCGTGAGCTGGCCGAGCTCGCCCAGCTGGAACGACGCGGTGGTCACGAGCTGGCCGTTGATGAACACCATGCGGCTGATGCCAAAAGACACCATCAGGCCCGAGCCCATGTCAAAGCCGCCGCGCAACCGGTCCAGCGCCTGGTCGCTTTCGGCCAGCCAGACCGAACCCTGGCGCGGCTGCGTGGCCTGCTGCTGGGCCCAGCTGGTGCTGGCCAGCGCCAGGCCGCACAGGGCCAGCAGCAGCGCGCGCCTGCCTCGGGCAAAGGCGAGGGCGGTCAGGGCGGCGACGCGCCGGCTCATCAGAAGTCTCCCGGCCCGCGCGCCGGCAGGGTCATGCCGGCCAGCGCATCGCGGTTCACGCTGGAGGCCAGCGGCGCCTGCGGCGCGGCGCGCCAGTCGGCGTCGCGGTTGAAGCGCGCCAATTCCATGCGGTTGTGGATGACGAACAGCAGCCGGCTGGGCCAGCTGGCCTCGAACTCGGCGCGCGGCACGGCGCGCGTGCCGCTGGCCGGATCGCCGATCAGCACCCGGTTGCCGCGCAGCCCCTTGAGCACGACGAAATGCCGGTAGCCCTTCTGGTTGATCAGCACGATGGCCGGCACGCCCGCCTCCACCAGCTTGTCCAGCGGCTGCTCAAAGCCGTCGGCCTCAAACCCCTGGGTGCGCAGAAAGCGCTTCATGTCCAGCAGCGAAAACCCTTCGCGCTGGATTTTCTGCGTGTCGCCATGGCGGTACATCGACTCGAACACTGCGCCTTCGGAGATGGGCAGGGCGTAGTGATGCGTCAGCAAGGTGGCCACGGCCGCCGAGCCGCAGCTGAAATCGTATTGCTGCAGCACCGTTCCGGCCAGCCGGGTCTGCCGGATGCTGGCGACAGGCATGCGCACGTCGCCGCCGCCCATGGAAGGCAGGTAGGCTGGCTCGGCGCCGGCGCCCGGCAGCAGCGCCAGCGCCAGTGAAGCCAGCGAAACGAACTTGAGCATGCGCCTGGGCATGGCCGCGTCAATCCATCTGCAGATGCACGATGACCGCGTTCTGGATCAGCACGTTGGCGCCGGAATTCTGGATCACCACCGGCAAGCCGTTCATGTTGGCGAAAGCCCCGGCGCTGATGGCGTTGCCGCCGGTGACCAGCTGGCTGGCCGTGTTGCCGGCCGTCGTGCCGGCCAGTTCCATGTCGTTGCGCACGAGCTGGCTGCCGCCCCGATGGCTGTCGAGTGCGGCCATGCCGACCGGCGCGTCAAACCCGGCGCTGGCTGCCGGCTGCCGCGCCGCCAGCGGCACGGTCTGCGCCCACAACAGTGGCGCGGGCAATGCGATGGCCAATCCTGCGCAAACCCACCGGGCAACGTTGGATGCTGTCATGGTTTCTCCCCTTCGGTGTTCAAGCTGCGGGCGCGGCCGCCAGGCGGGCATTGGCCCGGCGGCCACGCCAGGCCAATGCCCGCAAGCGGGAAGGCGCCTTATTTGCCAACCGCCAGATTGGCCTGCACGTTCACGCTTTGCTGAACCAGCGAGGAAATGCCGCTGTTCTGGCTGGCAATCATGATGCCGGCAGCCGACTGCCCGACGCTGGTCATGCTGTTGGCCATGCTGAAGCTGCCGGCATTGACGGAATTGTTGCCGCCCGCCCCGCCGGTGCCGCCCTGGCCAGCCGCGCCGTTGCCGCCCTGGGCCGTGTTGGTGCCGCCATTGCCGGCCCCGCCGGTGCCGCCCGCGCCGCTGCCGCCATTGCCGCCATTGCCGGCCGTGTTGCTGCCATTGCTGGCATTGCCGTTGGTGGCGCTGCCGTTGCTGGCATACCCGCCATTGCCGCCCGTGCCTGCTCCGGCGGTGCGGGTGCTGGCGCCGCCATTGCTGCTCGGCGTGCCGCCAGCGCCGCCGGCGCCGCCAGCGCCGGACGTGCCCGCGTCAGCCGACGCACTGCCCAGTCCGGAGCCCGTGCCCCCGGCGCCAGAGCCGCCGCCAGGGCCGGTGCTGGCAAGGCCCAGGCCGGCGCCGAGCCCCGTTCCCGCGCCGCCATTGGCGCTGCCGCCGCCGCCGCCGCTGCCGCTGCTGGACGCGGTCGGGCCGCCGGTGTTGGCGCCGCCAGCGGCGCCGCCCGTGCCAGCCGCGCCACTGCCCGCGCTGGCGCTGCCGTTGTAGGCGCTGCCGTGGTTGATGGCGCCATTGGACGCCGTGCCCCCTGCCGCGCCCGCGCCACCCGTGCCGCCCGCGCCCACACCGCCCAGGCCCATGCCGGCCGCCGCGCCCGAGGCCCCGTTGCCACCGACCCCGCCGTTGCCGGTGCCGCCCGCCGCGGTGCCGGTGTTGTAGGCCGTGTTGCCCAGACCCAGCACGGCATTGCCCGATACCGTGCCCGTCAGGCTGCTGGTGGCCGTGGCCGTCGATTGGTTGAAGGCATTGGTGAACATGCCGGTCGAGCCATTGTTGATGGCGGCCGACCGTGCAGCATTGGCCAGCGCAGCGCCGGAGTTCTTGTTGGTGCTGTTGTCGGGCGTGCTGGTGTAAACGCTCGTGGTCGTGTCGGTGCTGGTGGTCGTGCTGGTGTTGCTGCCAAACAGCGCCAGCTGGTCATTCACGGCAAAAGCCGCGCCACTGAAGCCGAACGTCAATGCCATGGCCGAAGCCAGAATTGTCTTTTGAATCATGAAATCCCCTTGAGAAGTTGATAGCGTGGATGGCAGACCCTCTTTGGTGAATTGCGTGGCCGCAAGTCAAGGGGGCCAACAGCAACTTCGATGCCAAAACGGGTCTCAACTGAAAAAATCCTTGTTGGTGCCGGCGAAACTGAAAAAATCAACAAAGACGGTTTGGTGCGCGAACTCGGCAGTAGCCAGCAGTTTGAAGGCGAACTGTCACGGCTTTTGGACAGCCTTTGGTGCACGAAAACAACCCGGCTGTGCGGCTGGCACGTGAAAAACCGGTCCGGGCGCCCAAGCGCTGTCCTTGCCCAGGCCAGCCGGGCCGTGGCGGACAGAGCCTGCTTTTTGTCACATGTTTGAGACAGGGCCGGCATTGCGGGGCGCGCGCTTGGGTGGCTTTGGAAAGTCTGGATGGGCTGCTGGCGGCTTCCGGCAGGCGGTGCAGGGCTGAGTGAAGGCGTTTTTTCAGCTGTATCACGCGTGGGACAGCGGCAGGTTTTTCCAGGCGCGCGCATGAAATGGGTTACTTTTTTTTGCATCTTGCCTGTTGCTGGCTGTCCGGGCGATGTTCTACGCTTGCGACGAACAAAAAATTGCGCGGCTTGGACAGGACAATGCAAGCGGCATAAAAAAGGGAAGTGTCATGAAAGCATTTCGTGGCGGGGGGAGGGCAAAAATCCTGGCGTGTTCCGCGTTGACCCTGAGCACGGCGGCCTATTCCCAGGATGTGCCGGTGTCTCCGCCACAAGCCAGCAGCGCGCACATCGAACGGCTGCAGCAGCAGCTGAGCGAGCAGGCGCGCCAGATCGAGCTGCTCAAGCGCTCGGTGGCCGAACAGGAAACGCGCCAGCGCGAACTGCAGCGCGCGCTGAACCAGGCCTCTGGCCCGGGCAGCGCGGCCCAGGCTGCGCCATCGCCCGCGCCGGCAAACCCCGCCGCCGATACCGGCCAGCGCGCGGTGCAGGTGGGCGTGGCGCCCGCGCAGGACGTGCAGCGGCCGGCCGTCGCGCCGCTGTTCGACCAGCCGGGCATCCTCACGCCCAAGGGCGCGTTCGTGCTGGAGCCTTCGCTGCAGTACGTCTATTCGTCCAGCAACCGCGTGGCGCTGGTAGGCTACACCATCATCCCGGCGCTGCTGATCGGCCTGGTCGATGTGCGCGAGGTCAAGCGCAACAGCGTGACCGGCGCCCTGACGACGCGCTACGGCCTGACGAACCGGCTCGAAGTCGAAGCCCGGCTGCCCTACGTGTACCGCTCCGACTCGACCATCAGCCGCGAGATCTTTACTGGCTCGGCGTCTGAAAGAGCCTTCAGCAGCAGCGGCCGGTCGATGGGCGACGTCGAGGTGGCCGCGCGCTACCAGCTCAACCAGGGCAGCGCCAGCATGCCGTACTTCATCGGCTCGCTGCGCTTCAAGTCGCGCACCGGCAAGGACCCGTTCGAGGTGGTGACGGACTGCGTGACGCGCTGCGTCGGCAACACCACGGGCACCGGCCTGCCGCTGGATCTGCCCACCGGCTCGGGGTTTTACTCGCTCCAGCCGGGCATCACCTGGCTGTTTCCGTCCGATCCGGTGGTTTTCTTCGGCGGCCTGAGCTACACGCACAACTTCGAGCGCCGCAACGTCAGCCGCCAAGTGCTTGACGGGCAGCAGGAGTTCATCGGCACGGTCAAGCCCGGCGGCATCGTGGGCGTCAACTTTGGCATGGGGCTGGCGCTGAACGACAAGTCCTCGCTCAGCATGGGCTTTGACCTCAATTCGGTGGGCCGCACGCGCCAGAACGGCCAGCCGGTGGCCGCCTCCGTGCGCACCCAGCTGGCCACCTTGCTGCTGGGCTACTCCTACCGCTACAGCGACAAGACGTCCCTGAGCCTCACCGTGGGCGCGGGCCTGACGCGCGACACGCCGGACCTGACGGTGAACCTGCGCATTCCCATGTCCTGGCTTTGAAGGAGTGCTGAATTTGCGAAAACTCCTTTGCATCAGCCTGCGCGAGCCCAACGGGCCATTCATTGACCACCTGCGCCTTCAGGGCTGGGATGTGGTGCTGGCCACCGATCTGTCCGAAGCGCAGCGCCTGCTGGCGCACGCCTCGGCGCAGGTGGGGCTGGTCTGCCTGGAGTCGCTTTCGTCCGAGCAGCTCGGTGCCGTGGCCGCGTTCCTGCAGCTGCCCAGCGCGCTGGAATGGGTGGGCGTGTGCGCGCCGCAGGCGCTCGATGGCGCGGCACTGCGCGAACTGGTGCTGAACTGCCTTTTTGACTACCACACCCAGCCGGTGGACTGGCGCGTGCTGGAACTCACGCTGGGCCATGCCTTTCGCCGCGCGCAGCTGCGCGAACGCGAGACCGCGCCGCCGCCTCTCATCAACGGCATGGGCATGGTCGGCAACAGCGCGGCCATTGCCATGCTGCGCCAGCAGATTCGCAAGGTGGCGCGCAGCGAGGCGCCCGTGCTGGTGGGCGGCGAAAGCGGCAGCGGCAAGGAGCTTGCGGCGCGCGCCATCCACCAGGCCTCGGCGCGCGCCGCCGGGCCGTTCGTCGCCGTCAACTGCGGCGCGATCTCGCCCTCGCTGATCCACACCGAGCTCTTTGGCCACGAGCGCGGTTCCTTCACCGGCGCCACGGCGGGCAAGCAGGGGCTGATCGAGTCCGCCAACGGCGGCACGCTGTTTCTCGACGAGATCACCGACCTGCCGCTGGAGCTGCAGACCAACCTGCTGCGTTTTTTGCAGGAGCGCACCATCCACCGCGTGGGTTCGACCCGCAGCCTGCAGGTCGATGCGCGCGTGGTGGCCGCCTCGCATGTGGACCTGGCGCAAGCCGTGGCGTCGGGGCGGTTTCGCGAAGACCTGTTTTACCGCCTCAATGTGCTGCCCATCACCGTGCCCTGCCTGCGCGAGCGCCTGGCCGATGTGCCGATGCTGGCCCAGCATTTCCTGCGCTGCTGCAGCCTGGAGCGCCACCGCAGGCCGGTGGAAGGCTTCAGCCGCCAGGCCATTGCCACCTTGATGTCGCACGACTGGCCGGGCAATGTGCGTGAGCTTTTCAACCGGGTGCAGCGCGCCGTGGTGATGACCGAGCGGCGCCTGATCTCGCCCGAGGACCTGGGCTTTGCCATGCAGCGCAGCGCCGCCGGTCTGGGCCTGGATGAAGCGCGCACGCTGGCCGAGCGCAACGCGATCTCGCTGACGCTCGGGCGCGTGGACCGCAACATCACCCATGCCGCGCGCGAGCTGGGCATCTCGCGCATGACGCTGTACCGGCTGATGGACAAGCACGGCCTGGCGCAGCGGGTGCAGTGACTGCGGCGGAAAGCCGCACTGCGCCCGTCCGGCCCAAGCCCGCGAGGTGCGGGAAATGAACATCGGGCAAATGAAAAAAGCCCCGGAAGCTGACTGCTTTCGGGGCTTTTCAATTCTGGTGGTGATAGGTGGACTTGAACCACCGACATCAGCATTATGAATGCTGCGCTCTAACCAACTGAGCTATATCACCTGAAGTGCAGAATTATAGCCAAATTTCCCGAGACTTTCGCAAAATGCAGGCGTTGCGTTCGGCAAATGAAATTTCAGGCATCAAAAAGGCCGTTTGCGCAGGCTGCGTCTGCGCAAGGTGCTATGAATAAAGTAGCAAAAGCGTGGCAATGCGCTGGCGGGCCGTGATGGCGCATCATGGCGCTGGCGCGTTTGGCCGCTTTAGCGGTTGCGAAAGACGGGCTTGCGCTTGTTGACGAAGGCGTCCATGCCTTCCTTCTGGTCCTCGGTGGCAAACAGCGCGTGGAACAGGCGGCGCTCGAACATCACGCCGTCGCTCAAGCCGCTTTCAAAGGCGCGGTTGACCGCTTCCTTGGCGGCAAAGACGCTGGGCTGGCCGTAGCCGCAGATCATGAGCGCCGCGCCCAGCGCCTCGTCCATCAGTTTTTCGAGCGGGACGACGCGGCTGACCAGTCCGGCGCGCTCGGCTTCCACGGCGTCCATCATGCGGCCGGTCAGCGCCAGGTCCATGGCTTTGGCCTTGCCCACGGCGCGCGGCAGGCGCTGCGTGCCACCGGCGCCCGGAATGATGCCCAGCTTGATCTCGGGCTGGCCGAACTTGGCGTTGTCGGCAGCGATGATGAAGTCGCACATCATCGCCAGCTCGCAGCCCCCGCCCAGCGCAAAGCCGCTCACGGCGGCGATCACCGGCTTGCGCACCGAGCGGATCTGCTCCCAGTTGCGCGTGATGTAGTCGCTGCCGTAGACGTCGGC
>Ga0302347_1003568_pt1 | contig 13581 bp, 13 predicted proteins | sample PhyWR1_FD_202178 | JGI IMG/M metagenome (GOLD analysis project Ga0302347, IMG submission 202178) | Leaf surface microbial communities from wheat plants in UC Gill Tract Community Farm, Albany, California, United States - DLSL W.R1 (v2)... | ecosystem: Host-associated > Plants > Phyllosphere >...
GTCAGGTTGTTATCCTTAATTAATGCTTCGACTTTACTTTTCTTGACACCAACAATTTTGACTTCGTTTAATTTAGGAAGTTCAACAATGTCTAAGTCCAGATAAATACTATCGTTTTCAACTCTATTAATATAAAAAGAGATCTCGTCAAATAAACCCAGTTTACCTAATTTTTTAATTGCGCCACTAATTTCTTCACCTGGCACTGTAATCTCCTGACCTTTTTGAAGACCAGAAAACGTAACTACGGTTTGTTCATTGAAGCTTATTTTACCAACTACAGAGACTTTGGCAAGAATATATTTTTTTCCCTGATCAAAAGGAACTCTTTCTTGTGCTTTTATTTGTGAAAAACTACCCAACATTAAAAGGGTACAGATTATTTGTGGTATTCTTTTTTGTAACACTAAAAAATTATTTAATTTGTTCACTGGTTTTTCCAAATCTACGTTCTCTTTTTTGATAACTAATAATAGCCTCATATAAATCTTGGTCTTTAAAGTCTGGCCACAAGACATTAGTAAAATACAATTCTGCATAGGCAATCTGCCACAGCAAAAAGTTACTTATTCTATGTTCTCCACTTGTTCGTATTAATAAATCTACGTCAGGTAAATTTTGCGTGTAAAGATGCTCATTTATAATTGAATCGTCAATAGTGTCTAATGAAATTATATTATTTTTAACTTTATCACTGATGATTCTCACAGCATTTACCAATTCTTCTCGGGATCCGTAACTTAAAGCAAGAGTTAGTGTTAGTCGCGTGTTGTTTTTAGTCTTATCTATAACGTCTAAAAGTTCTTTTTGGGCTGATTTTGGCAATTTGTCAAGATTTCCAATAGCATTTAATCTGATATTGTTTTCTTGCAGTGTAACCAGTTCTTTTTTTAAAGAATTGATTAAAATTTTCATCAATGCTTCGACCTCTAATTTTGGTCGGTTCCAGTTTTCTGTTGAAAAAGCATACAACGTTAAATACTCAATGCCAAGTTTAGCACAAGTAGTAATTGTTTTTTTTACTGATTTTGTTCCGTTTTCGTGGCCAAAAGCACGTAAAAATCCTTGTTGTTTTGCCCAACGACCGTTCCCGTCCATGATAATGGCCAGATGTTTAGGCAGGTTTTTGTGATCTATAGAGTCTAGTAAATTCATTTTTTTATTCTGCGCAATAGCAAGGTTTCTGTCCAAAGGTATACGTTAATGTGACACCAGAGAAAACATACCAGTCATTATTATTTAAATTTCCAAATTTTAGAATAGTAGCGCTGTTGGTATTCGGATTACTTCCATCGATATTATCTGTAAAAGTATATCTTGCTCCAACTTCGGCAGCTAAAATAAGGCGTGGGGTTATATTTGATTTTATGCCTAATATTATAGGAATTGCAAACGAATTTGAATTCACACTATGTGTTACAGTTGGAGTGGTTGTATAGCGATACAAACCATCATAAAGAAAAAAGCTTAATCCTGAATATATATAAGGAGTAACTTTTTGGTGATAATCATGCAAATTGAAATCGAAAAAATTAAATTCTAAACCGGCAGAAAGCTCTCTTACTTTATTCTCAAAGCGATAACCTCTCTGGTTTCTTCCAGTTTCTTTTGAGTCAAGATCATTTGCTGTAACATTCGATTCTGTATAAGAAAAACGGTAAGAATGACGAGGACTTTTGTTCCATTTGTATAAAACACCAAAAGCCAGTTTTTCAGGATTGATATAAGTTGTATTTCCTACATCACCTACAAAGTTGCTTCCGCCTAAAAAAACACCAATCTCATTGATTTGAGCCTGAAGTGTAATAAGGGGGAAAAAACATAACAATAAATTAAAAATTTTCTTCATTTAATTCAAAATTGCGTGCAAATATAATAATTATCGATACGAATCAACGTTGCTTTGGTTAAATGTGCCTTTTTTTCAATTTACAATATGATTTTGAGACATTTAATGCGGATTCGATACATGCAGAACGAGAAAAAGTGGTATTATCGTATAGTAGGTCATCAGAAAAGAGTCTAGTTTCTCTTATCTTCTCCCCATAGTAATTTATTTCTTAATGTTTTTAGGAAAGTTTCACCCGGAATCTCAACCATTTTGATTTTATAATCTGTTTTTTTGATTTTAAGAACAGACTCATTTTTTACAGATGAAATTCTAGAATCTAAAGATACTAAATATTGGTCTTCACGACCTGTTACGCGAAGTGTGATTTCGGTATCATCAGGAATAACAAGTGGTCTGGCGGTTAAATTATGCGGAGCAATTGGCGTAATCACTAAGCTTTTGACATCTGGAGTTAAAATTGGTCCGCCGCAACTTAGAGAATATCCGGTTGATCCAGTTGGCGTAGAGATAATTAAACCATCTGCCCAGTAAGAGTTTAAATATTCATTATTAAGATACGTTTCTACGGTAATCATCGAAGTTGTATCTTTTCTGCTTACAGTAACTTCATTCATGGCAAAATTAAGTTCTTCAAAAGCAATATTTTCAGGCTCGCAGGACAATCCCAGCAAAGTTCTTTCAGAAGTGGTGTAATTCTGATCGATAACGTATTGCAGCAAACTGTCAATGTTTTCTTTTTGAACTTTTGCAAGAAACCCTAATCTTCCGGCATTGATTCCTAATAAAGGAACACCTGAATTGCGAACAAAGGCGGCTGCTCTCAAAATCGTTCCGTCACCACCAATACTAATCAGCATTTCAAAACTATTATCTAAAGTAGTACTTGGTGAAAAAGTTTTGTATTCTTTTTTTATAAGTTGCTTTTCATAAAGCATTTTCAGGAAGTTTTCCTCAATTACCATTTCAACATTATTGGCATTGAAAAATAAGAAAATGTCTTTTATAATAGGTTCGGTACTATTTTGATAATATTGTCCGTAAATGGCTATTTTCATTCGTCTTAATTAGATAATGAGGAAATGTGTTAATTTGATAATTTATTTAGTTGAGAACATTTTCTAATTTTCTCACTGACCAGTTTTCTAATTTATATATTAAGGTATTTGTCCAGATAGTCTGAACGTTCCTTTAAACTATTGATGTATGAATCTTCCTGATGTTCAGAAATAATCTCATAATTGTATCGTCTAAAAGTCTGAATAATTTCATTCATTGGGCCGGTTCCAACTTTTACGGTAATCTGAACATTTTCCAAATCAGCTTCAGAAATAAAACAACCCAGAATTTTACCATTATTGCTTTCTACAATTTGAGTAATCTGTCCCATAGAATAATCTAAAAGTCCTTTTTGAACGATGATTACTCCACCTTGTTCTTTTAAAAATGGAGTTTCCTGAAAAAACTTCATAATATCTTCCATTTCATAATAGCCAATATAACTATTGTTTTCATCAAGAATAGGAATCGTGTTCGTATGGTTTTTAGCAAAAACCTCCAAAATATCCAGCCAAATCATTGATTTTCGAACAAAAAAGCGTTCTAAAGTATATTTGTAATCAATTATTTTTTTGTCGGTATCAAAAGTTTCAACATCATCAGAAGCGATACTTCCAATGAAGATTCCGTTTTCCAAAACCGGGAAATGCGAAAAATCCGCGTCGGCAAAAAAGTCCTGAACCGATGCTATCGTTTCCTGACTATCAATTGCTCTGAAATCATTGGTGATATAGTTTGTAATTTCTGTCATAAATCAATTGAAGATATTTCATTGCAAAATAATCAAAAAATACCAAAAAACGCTGCGTTTTACTTTGTATTTTTGTCGTAACAAATATAGTGTTACTAGAATTAATTATCTATTTATATGACAAAGTTAAGTGTTAATATCAATAAAATTGCAACGTTGCGAAATGCACGAGGCGGAAATGTACCTGATTTATTAAAAGTTGCGACAGATATTCAGAAATTTGGAGGGCAGGGAATTACCATTCATCCACGTCCGGACGAACGCCACATTCGCTATCAGGATGCACGCGATTTAAAAGCAATTGTTACAACAGAATATAATATTGAAGGAAATCCGCAACATAATTTTATTGATTTGGTTTTAGAGTGTAAACCGGATCAGGTTACATTGGTTCCAGATGCTATTGGTGCAATTACATCTTCTGCAGGTTGGGACACGATTAAAAATCAAGAGTATTTAACCGAGGTTATTCAGGAATTTCAAAGAAACGGAATTAGAACTTCGATTTTTGTTGATCCGGTTTTAGAAATTATCGAAGGAGCAAAAAAAACAGGAACTGACAGAATCGAATTATATACGGAAGCTTTTGCACATCAATATGATTTAGGAAATAAAAACGGAATCGATTCGTATGTAAAAGCTGCAGAACTGGCAAACGAATTAGGTTTAGGAATTAATGCCGGACACGATTTGAGTTTAGATAATATTCAGTTTTTCAAACAAAATATTCCCGGATTATTAGAAGTTTCTATTGGACACGCTTTGATTTCAGAAGCACTTTATCTTGGTTTGGATAATGTGGTGAATATGTATTTGAATAAATTGAAATAAGATTTGATAATGATTACGAACCAAACTCCATTGTTTTCAGAGGTTAAAGAAATTATTCTCCAATCTCGCCAGCGTGTTTTTAGAATAGCAAATTCTGTCTTGCTTGAAACATATTGGCAAATAGGAAAATTAATTCTTGAAGATGAACAAAAAGGAAAGGATCGTGCTGATTATGGGAAAGCTACTTTAAAAAATCTAGCGAATCAGCTTACATTTGAATTTGGAAAAGGGTTCGATGATAGTAATCTTAGAAATATGCGTTCTTTTTATAAAATGTTTCCAATTCGTGACGCATTGCGTCACGAATTGAGCTGGACGCATTATAGGTTATTATCAAGATTAAATTCTGATGAAAAAATAAATTATTATTTAAACGAAAGTATTCAAAATAACTGGAATAGCAGAACGCTTCAAAGACAAATAAAATCATTGGCATTTGAACGTGTTTTGGATAATAAAAGTATTGAAACAAGTCCCGATACGATTCATAATTTAATTAAAGACCCTTATATTTTTGAATTTTTAGGATTATCTCCTGAAGCTAAAAATTCAGAGCGAAGTATAGAAACTTCAATAATAGATCATTTACAACAATTTTTATTGGAATTTGGTAAAGGGTTTGCATTTGTAGCAAGGCAACAACATATTGTTACAGATACTTCTGATTTCTATATTGATCTAGTATTTTATAATTATATTTTGAAATGCTTTGTAATCATTGATTTAAAAACGGGGTCATTGTCTCATCAGGATATTGGGCAAATCGATATGTATGTGCGTATGTATGATGATTTGAAAAAAGGAGAAACGGATCAACCTACAATTGGAATTTTACTTTGTTCTGAAAAAGATGAAACAATTGTAAAATATTCTGTTTTGGCAGACAAAAAAAGTGTTTTTGCAAGCCAATATTTGCTTTATATGCCAAAAGAAGAAGATTTGAAAGCACTAATTGAGAGTGATATTCAAAAATTTCAATTAGACAATGAACATTAAATAAATAAGATTAAAATTAAAACAATTATAACCTGATGTAATTGGGTTATAATTGTTTATTTTCGCACTTTTCTTATTAAAATTACGTGTCGAAATCTGTCATTCTCTTTTTTTTATTCTGTTTTTCTAACATTTTTGCCCAGTCAAACATAAAGATTACAGGAAATATAAAATCCTCTGAAAACCAAAACCTTATTGGTGTAAATATCTCTTTCGAGATTAACAATAAACAGCTACATACTATAACGGATACTTTAGGGAATTTCTCGGAAACTATTTCTTCAGGAAATTTGACTATAAAAATCAATCATTTAGATTTTATACCCAAAACAATTTATTGCAATGTTCAAAAGGACACAGTTCTTTCTGTTCTTTTAGAAAAAGATATTTCGCATTTAAAAGAAGTAATTATTTCGAATGATAAGAAAAGCGGAATAAAAACTCTGTCTGGAGGTAAACTTTCTTTCAATTTAAAAGAGTTAAATTCTGTTCCAACACTTTTAGGAACTACAGATATTATAAAACTTTTACAACTCACGCCCGGAGTGCAAAATTCCGGAGATGCAAATGGCTATTTATATGTGCGTGGCGGAGATCCGGGACATAATGCGATTTTGTATAATGAAGCTCCAATTTATGGAATGTCACATTTACTTGGAATTTTTCCTTTTTACAACGCAGATCATATTAAAGATGTAGAATTTGATAAATCAAGTTCGAATCCAAAATATGGCGGACGTTTAAGCTCGACTACACTTTTAAACACCAATAAAAAATTACCAACTGAATTTTCGATTCAGGGAAATGCCGGAATTTTGGCTTCTCAATTAACATTGGGAGTTCCTCTTAATGATAAAACAGGATTCTATATTTCAGGAAGAAAAACCTATATAGATGAAGTTGTAGGGCCGATTTTAAAATCTGGTTCAGAAAGTAATGATGTTCAGGATATGAAATATGGGTTTTCTGATGCTAATTTTACTTTTTTATCCCAAATTTCTAAAAAGAATTTATTTTCAATAGATGCTTTTTTTAGCGGAGACGAATTGAAAATTAAAGATGAAAATCTGGCATTGCGAACCAATTTAAAATGGAGCAATTTTACAGTTTCTCCATCTTTGACCACAACATTTTCTCCAAAAGTAAGCATGTCTAATTCGGTTTATTTTAGTTATTATTCCAATGATTTGAGTATGGAACAGGCAACGATTGAATTTGGAGTTTCTTCTTTTGTAAAAGATTTTGGGTTTATCAATGCAGTTAAATTTTCAATTCATAATGTTCCATTTGAATCAGGATTGCAATATGTTTATCACAATTTACAGCCTCAAAAAGTAAATGTAGAAAATCTGACAACTATTGATAATTATTCTCAACGAATAATTAATGCCAATGAAGCAGCGATTTTTGTAAGCGCAAAACCCAAATTGTTTGAAAATGTAACGGCAGATTTAGGACTTCGAATTAATTACTACACTTCAGGATCAGATTCATATTTGCATTTTCAGCCTCGCGCGGTGTTGAATTATTATGCAAATGAAAAATATTCTTTTTATGCTTCTTACAACAGACAATATCAGTATTTGAGTTTAATTACAACTTCAAGCGTTGGTATTCCGACAGATTTTTGGATTGCAAGTTCTGATGGAATAAAACCGCAAGCATCAAATGAATTTTCTATTGGTTCTAATCAAAATATTACCAGAAATTTTTCTTCTTCTTTTGGAGGATTTTATCGTTCGATGAAAAATCTTTTAGAATATCCGTACGGAATAACGCAGTTTAATGAAATCACCACGCTCAAAAATGATTTGTATGTTGGAAAAGGAAAAGCATACGGATTTGAAATGATGCTGAAAAAAAGCAACGGAAAATTTAGCGGATGGCTGAGTTATACTTTAAGCTGGTCTGATCGAAATTTTGATGAATTGAATAACGGAAGAACTTATTTTGCAAAGTACGACAGACGTCACAGTCTTTCTGTAGTTGGAATGTATGATTTAAACGCAAAATGGAATTTTGGAGTTACCCAAATTTTTGGTTCCGGAAATCGATTTACAATGCCAACTTCCTGGTACTTTATAAATAATAATCCGGTCAAAGAATATTCAGGCTATAATAATGCGCAAATGCCAAATTATATTAGAACAGATCTTTCTGCAAACTATTATTTTATAAAGACAGCTAAAAAAGAAAGTGCTTTAAACTTCTCTATTTACAATACATTCAATATCTCAAATCCAATATATGTTGTTTTAGATGTAGAAGTAAATGAGAATAAAGACAAAGTGGTGGTAAAACAAGAAAAGAAAGTACTGTATAGAATTCTTCCTTCTGTAAGTTGGAGATTTAAATTTTAAGAAATATGAAAAAATATCTGTTGTTTCTTTTTAGTTTAGTGTTGTTAAGTTGTTCCAATGATAATTTTAGCGAACAAAAAAGTCTGGAATCAAAAATAGTGGTTGAAGGTTGGATTGAAGAAGGTGATTTTGCAAATGTTTTATTGTCGAGCAGTATTCCGGTTACAGATGTTATTGATTCTACAAATGTTTTAAATCATGTCATCAGATCTGCAAAAATCACAATTTCTGACGGTCAGAATTCAGAAGTTTTAAGAGTGAAAAACGATAAAAACAGAATTCCTCCATTTGTGTATTTCGGATCAACCTTAAAAGGAGAAGCCGGAAAAGAATATACTATTAAAATTGAGTACCTAAATCGTGTTGTTGAAGCGGTAACATCAATTCCGAAATCAGTGCCGTTGAAAAGTGCGGAATATGTAAAGAACAATGCAACAGATACAACCGGTTATGTTTTTGTAAAATTTGATGATCCGCCGACTGAAAAAAACTATTATCAAATTGCTACAAAAATTGATGTAGAGGAACCTATTTTTGTGCCTTCATTTTATGGAAATTTAGACGATAAAAACTTCGAAACTTCTTCGGTTTCTGTACAGATAAACAGAGGGGTTTTATTGTTTCCTAAAACAAAATTCACTCCTTATTTTACCGATGGCGATTTGATTCAAGTAAAATTGCGAACTCAAACCAAAGAATCGTTAGATTTCTGGAACAGCTGGCAAAATGAAATCGTAAATGCCAAAAATCCAATTTATCCATCAAACACAAGTTTAAAATCGAATATTAAAGGAGGAATTGGTATTTGGGCAGGATATGGACAAAGTACTATCATTGTCAAAACACCTCCAAAAAAATAAAGCCGATTTGAATATTCAAATCGGCTTTAAGACTATTTTAAAAAGCTATTATTTTTCGAAAGCTTTAATGAAATCTTCAAATTTAGCTTCAAATTTCTCGAATCCTGAAGAGAAGTAAGCACTCATTTCTACTTCAGTATTGTCACTGAATTTTAAGTAGTAAACTTCATCCCAATATGGCTGAGCAATTGTTTCGCTTTCATAGCTCCAGTACCAATATTTATAATCAGCATCCCAAACCGGTAAATGTCTTTGGTAAGGTTGTCCGTCTTGTTCAGAATGTTGAACGATGTCAGCTATTTTAGTTCCGTCTTTTTTAGAAACTAAAATTAATTTCATGTTTTTGTTAAAATTAGCAGCAGTACCTTCTGAGATTTTTTTCTCATATGCATTTAAAGCAGTGTAAAATGCTTTAAAATCACTTTTAGGATCACTATACGATGGCTCAATAGGGCGAACATTAGCTTTTTCTAAAGCAGCATCGTCAGCCGCTTCTGTAGCCAAATCCATATCAGCAACAATTACAAAATTGTCCATCAAAGTAAATAAACCGTTCGCTTTTCCTCTGTATTGAGCAAGTTCATCATTATCAATTAATTTGTCAATCTCAGCATTACTACCAGCGTTAAATGAAATTAGATTTTTTCCATTATAAGTAAGTGTAGCTTTTGAAACATTTGCTGTAGCTTTTGTACCGCTCATTTCCCAAGCATAACCATCGTTTAAAGTCATCTTATAAGCAAACTCATCCGGAGATTGGTTTTTAGATGAATATTTAGCAGTTTGACCAAATACAGCTGCTTCTTTATTGTCAATTGTTAAAGTGGCATCTGACGAGCTAGGAAGAAAAAGATTGTCATATATTTCATCATTTCCGTTATAACCGTCATAGTATTCAATTTTTACATCAGAAGAAACACCTTTTGAAGAAAAAATTGCATTGTTTGCAGTTTGAGATTCTTTAGCAGGGAAAACAAATTTTAATTCTGTTTTTGATTCTGTTTTATCCCAGCTTTTTTTAGTGTTATTCCATGTATAAATACCATAAGCGCCAGAAATGTTTAATATATCTTCTACTTCGTTATCATTTTTTCCGTTAAAAATATCAACAGTACTAATGTCCAATAAACGATTTAAGTTTTCAACTGCTTCAATAGCGCTAGAGCTTTTTGATTTGTCTAATTGAACTAGCATTTCATTAGCATCAACTTCTAATTTTGCTTTTTGTTCAGTTGGAGTAAGTTTTGAGTAAGGTTGCTTTACTAAATTAGCAATTTGTTCTTCTAGACTTAATTCTGTTTCTGGTTTTGTTTCATCGCTATCATCGCTAGAACAAGAGATTGCCAATTGCGAAAGTACTAGTGATGCTAGTAGGATTTTTTTAATCATAATGTTGATATTTATTTAGTTGGTTTAAATCAAATTTATTTTGATTTTTTCAATAAAATTTGTTGCAGAATATTTGTCTTTAGTCATTAATCGATAAGTTTTTTACATTTGTAGATAGAATTTTATAAATAAACACAAATGTTATACTCAAAAATAGAAGGCGAAGGAAAACCACTTATCATCATGCACGGTTTTCTGGGAATGTCTGATAACTGGAAAACTTTGGCTGGACAATATGTAGAAGCCGGATTTCAGGTTCATATTTTAGATTTAAGAAACCACGGGAGAAGCTTTCATTCTGATGAATGGAGTTATGAAGCAATGGTACAGGATGTTTTTGAATATTGTCAGGCAAATCAATTAACCAGAATCGATATTATAGGACATTCGATGGGAGGAAAAGTAGCGATGCTTTTTGCAACTACACATTCAGACCTGGTTGATAAATTAATTGTGGCAGATATTGGCCCAAAATTTTACAAACAACATCATCAGGATATTTTGGCAGGTTTAAATGCAGTTGATTTCTCTGTAAAACCAAGCCGAAATGATGTAGAAGAAATAGTATCGCAATATGTTTCTGATTTTGGAACACGTCAGTTTCTGTTGAAAAGTTTGTATTGGGCAGAACCGGGACAATTAGCATTCCGATTTTATTTAAATGCCTTTAATAATAATCTTGACGCAATAGGAAAACCTTTGGCAGACAATTTAGTTTTTGCTAAACCAACCTTATTTATAAGAGGAGGAAATTCAGGTTATATTCAGGATGCAGATCTTGATTCGATTCGTCAGCATTTTCCGGATTCAAAACTAGAAACCATTCCAAATGCCGGACACTGGCTTCATGCCGAAAATCCTAAAATGTTTTTTGAAATTACAGCAACGTTTTTGAAAGAGTAATTTGCAATCCAATTTAAGAGCAGCCTTAATAGTATTTAAAAAGTAAATGATGAGCGATCATAGTATAGCAATAGTTCCTAAAAAATCTAAATATTATGAAAACAAAGTTAAAGCTGGAGAAATATTAGAATGGCTTATTTCAAAAGATATTGTAAAACCGTACCATTCAGATTGTATTTTGTCTGAAGAAAAAGGTTATGCAGTTTCTAATGGCGCAAAGCAAATTACAGATTATCCGGATTCACTTCCGTTTTTTTTAACCGTTAACGGATTAGAAATAACGACTGAAAAAGAAGTTTTCCATACAGGCGAAACGGGAATTGAAAAATGTATTTGCCCTAATTGTGATAAAGATATTTCTCAGGAAGAATGGTCATTTATTGATTGTTGGTATAGTGATGAAAGTGACAATTCAATTTGTCCGTTATGTGATGAGGTTATAGATATCCATAATTTAATAATTATACCCGAATGGGGTTTTAGCGATTTAGGTTTTACATTTTGGAATTGGCCTGAATTGAAAAAGGATTTTATAGAAGAATTTCAGGAAAAATTAAATTGTAAAATAAATGTTGTTTATAAACATGTCTAGCACTTGAATTTTTAGATTAAATTAAAATTCAATTGAATTAGATAATTTTTGAAATTTTAGTACTTTTAAATAAATTTTAAACCAGAAATATTATGAAATTATTACTTAGACTACTTGTTACTGCGGCCTTGGTTTTATTACTGTCTAACATTTTGTCAGGCGTTCATGTTGCTAGTTTTGGAACTGCTGTAATTGTGGCGGTAGTTTTAGGATTGCTAAATCTTTTTATCAAACCCATTTTGGTTTTGCTTACGCTGCCTGTTACGGTAGTTACACTCGGCTTGTTTTTATTAGTAATAAATGCAATTATCATATTGTTATGTACTAATATCGTGGGCGGTTTTGCCGTTCAGTCGTTCTGGTCAGCATTGATTTTTAGTGTGATTTTGTCTATCCTGCAATCTATTACCTATAAAATATTGGGAGACGATAAATAAAAACAAATCCAGCAGATTAAAACTGCTTCAAATACAATAGATTAAAAACTTGGTTGGGTTGCAAAAATTTTATAATTTTGCAACCCAATTTTATTACGTAAATTAAAGAAGAAGATGGATATTAAAAGAGTAGCAATAGACGCTGTTAACGAGACAATTGTAATGAACGTTGTTCATATGGATTATAAAGGTCAAGTGGCAAAAAGAATCAACGAAAAATTGCCTTTGGCACAAGTAAAAGGATTTAGAAAAGGACAAGTTCCTAAGGATCTTGTTGAAAAACAATACGGAAAAGGTATTAAACAAGAAGAAATTAAGAAAGTAGTTGATTTGGCTTTAGAGCGTTTTGTTCAATCTGAAAGATTAAACCTTTTAGGTACTCCTCTTGCTAAAGAAAACGAAAACCTTGACTGGGATGCAGAAGAATTAACTTTTGAATTCGAAATTGGTTTAGTACCAAACTTTGAAATTGATTTAGAAGCTAAAAACAATATCGTAAAATATATCGTTACTGCTGATGATAAATTAATCGACGGACAAGTAGAACGTATCCAAAAACAATTTGGAAAAGCAATTCCTCAGGATAAAGTTGAAGCTGATTCAGATTTAACCGGGACTTTCTCAAGCGAAGAAAACGGAATCAACAATACAACTACAATTGCAGTTGGTGCTTTTAGCAAAAAAGCCGGAAAACAATTCGTAGGTAAAAAAGTTGGAGATGTTGTTACAGTAAGCACAAAAGGTTTATTTGATGACGATCACCAATTAATGGATTACTTAAAAGTAGGACACGAAGGTGTTCACGGTTTAGATGTTGAAGTAAACTTTACTATTGAAGCAATCAACGGTTCTGAGCCAGCTGAATTAAACCAGGAATTATTTGATAAACTTTTTGGTGAAGGAAAAGTAGCTTCTTTAGAAGATTTAAAAGTTAAAATTAAAGAAGATGCTGAAGCGCAATTTGCACAACAAGCAGACCAAAAATTATTATTAGACGTTCAGGATTTCCTAATCGAAAACACAAAATTTGATTTACCGGCTGAATTCCTTAAAAAATGGTTACAAACTGTTGGAGAGAAAAAACTTTCTGCAGAAGAAGCTGAAGTTGAATACGCAAGATCTGAAAAAGGATTACGTTTTCAATTAATCGAAGGAAAAGCAATGGCTCAAAGCAATATCCAAATTACATTTGAAGATTTGAAAGCTTTTACAACAAACGCTATCAGGCAACAAATGGCTCAATTTGGACAAACAAATCCAACTGACGAAGAAGTTCAGGGAATTGTAGCAAGAGTTTTATCTAACCAGGAAGAAGTAAAAAGACTTTCTGAGCAAGTTGTTGCTGAAAAATTATTGGAAGTGTTCAAAGAAAAAGCAAATCCAACAACTAAAGAAGTAACTTACGAAGAATTTATCGCTGCGTCTTATGGAGAATAAATTGGTCTAAAAGTCAAAAGTGGTAAAGTCAAAAGTTAGGAGTGCAGCCGATTGGTTTTATTTCAAAATTTAAGATTTTATTACAGATATTGGAAGATAAAAAATAGTTATATTTGA
>Ga0302347_1003569_pt1 | contig 13581 bp, 9 predicted proteins | sample PhyWR1_FD_202178 | JGI IMG/M metagenome (GOLD analysis project Ga0302347, IMG submission 202178) | Leaf surface microbial communities from wheat plants in UC Gill Tract Community Farm, Albany, California, United States - DLSL W.R1 (v2)... | ecosystem: Host-associated > Plants > Phyllosphere >...
CCTGGCGCTTGGCTTCGCCCCACAGGGCGTCCAGGTCTTCAAGGGTGCAACTTTCAATGGGACGCAGGGTATCGCGCAATGCCTGCTCGATAAACCGGAAACGTCGATCAAATTTTGCATTGGCGCCACGCAAGGCGGTTTCCGGGTCGACTTTAAGATGCCGGGCCAGGTTGACCACCGAGAACAGCAGGTCACCGATCTCGTCATGGATGGCCGCCGAATCATTGTCGGCCATGGCTTCCAGCACTTCGTCCAGCTCTTCACGAACCTTGTCCAGCACCGGCAATGCCGCTGGCCAGTCAAAGCCGACCTGGGCCGCCCGCTTTTGCAGCTTGGCGGCGCGGGACAACGCAGGCAGGGCTACCGGCACATCATCGAGCAAGGACAACTGCTCGGGAGCTGCGGACTTTTCTGCGCGCTCCTCGGCCTTGATCTCGTCCCAGCGCACCTTGACCTGTTCTTCGCTCAGGCGTGGCACATCCAGCGGCGCATACAGGTCACCGGTGGGGAATACATGGGGATGACGGCGGATCAGCTTGCGGGTAATGCTGTCGATCACCCCGGAAAATTCAAAACGGCCTTCTTCGCGGGCCAACTGGCTGTAATACACCACCTGAAACAGTAAATCGCCCAGTTCCCCCTGCAGGTGCTCGAAATCGCCGCTCTCAATGGCGTCAGCGACCTCGTAGGCCTCTTCAAGGGTATAAGGCACGATAGTGGCGTAGGTTTGCTTGATATCCCATGGGCAGCCGTACTGCGGGTCACGCAGGCGGGCCATAAGGTGCAGCAGGTCGTCGAGGTTGTACATCAATAATCCTTTGGCTCGCCGCCCCAATCCTGTGGGAGCGGGCTTGCTCGCGATGCAGACAACTCGGTACATCTGATTTATCGAGGTGATGCTATCGCGAGCAAGCCCGCTCCCACAGGTGGTCAGCGTGCTTCGCTACGCCCGATGCGGCGGGTTTCGATGATGTTCGGCAGTTGTGAAATACGCCCCAGCAAACGCCCCAGCGCGTCCAGCCCCGGGATCTCGATGGTCAAGGTCATCAACGCGGTGTTGTTTTCCTTGTTCGAGCGGGTATTGACCGCCAGCACGTTGATCCGCTCGTTGAGCAGTACCTGGGACACATCACGCAGCAGCCCGGAACGATCGTAGGCACGAATTTCGATATCCACCGGATAGGTCGATACCGGGATCGGCCCCCAGTTGACCTGAATCATCCGCTCCGGTTCACGGCTGCCCAGTTGCAGCACCGAGGCACAGTCCTGACGGTGAATGCTGACGCCACGGCCCTGGGTGATATAACCGACAATCGCATCCCCCGGCAACGGCTGGCAGCAGCCAGCCATCTGGGTCAGCAAGTTGCCAACGCCTTCGATCTGGATATCCCCGCGTTTGCCCGGCTTGTAGCCCGTGGCCTTGCGCGGGATCAGCTCCATCTGCTCGCTGCCGCGTTCCGGCTCGACCTGTTGCTGGGCCAGGTTGATCAGTTGCGCCAGACGCAAATCACCGGCACCGAGGGCCGCATACATGTCCTCGGCGGTGCGCATGTTGGCTTTGTCGGCGAGTTTCTCGTAGTCCACCGCCGGCAGGCCCAAACGGCCCAGCTCGCGCTCAAGCATGGTCTTGCCGGCAGCGACGTTCTGATCACGGGCCTGCAGCTTGAACCAGTGAACGATCTTAGCCCGCGCCCGCGATGTGGTGATATAGCCCAGGTTCGGATTCAGCCAGTCGCGGCTCGGCGTGCCGTGCTTGCTGGTGATGATCTCGACCTGTTCACCGGTCTGCAGGCTGTAGTTGAGCGGCACGATGCGCCCATTGATCTTGGCACCCCGGCAGTTGTGGCCGATCTCGGTGTGCACGCGGTAGGCAAAGTCCAACGGCGTGGCGCCCTTGGGCAAGTCGATGGCGTGGCCGTCCGGGGTGAAGATGTAGACCCGGTCCGGCTCGATATCCACGCGCAGCTGTTCAGCCAGGCCGCCGATGTCGCCGAGTTCTTCGTGCCATTCCAGCACTTGGCGCAGCCAGGAGATTTTCTCTTCGTACTGGTTGGAACCGGCCTTGACGTCGGTGCCCTTGTAGCGCCAGTGAGCGCAAACACCCAGTTCGGCTTCTTCGTGCATGGCGTGGGTGCGGATCTGCACTTCCAGCACCTTGCCTTCAGGCCCGATCACGGCGGTGTGCAGCGAGCGGTAGCCGTTCTCCTTGGGATTGGCGATGTAATCGTCAAATTCCTTGGGGATATGTCGCCACAGGGTATGCACGATGCCCAACGCGGTGTAGCAGTCGCGCATTTCCGGCACCAGCACCCGTACCGCACGCACGTCATAGATCTGGCTGAAAGCCAGGCCCTTACGCTGCATTTTGCGCCAGATAGAGTAGATATGCTTGGCCCGGCCGCTGATGTCCGCATCAACCCCGGTAGCCACCAGTTCGGTGCGCAACTGGTTCATCACATCACTGATAAAACGCTCGCGATCAAGGCGGCGCTCATGCAGCAAGGTGGCAATCTGTTTGTACTGCTCGGGCTCAAGGTAGCGGAAGGACAAGTCCTCCAGCTCCCACTTGATATGACCAATGCCCAGGCGGTGCGCCAATGGCGCATAAATATCGAACACCTCACGGGCGACGCGGTTGCGCTTCTCGTCCGGGGCATTTTTGACCGCGCGAATCGCGCAGGTTCGTTCGGCCAGCTTGATCAGTGCAACCCGCACGTCATCCACCATGGCCACAAGCATCTTGCGCAGGTTTTCGACCTGGCCCTGAGTGCCCAGCACCATGGATTGACGAGGGCTGAGGCTGGCACTGATGGCGGCCATGCGCAGCACGCCGTCAATCAGCTTGGCCACCACCGGACCGAAGCGCTGGCTGACGGCTGGCAACAGCACCTGCCCTTCGCGCACGCAACGATAGAGGATCGCGGCAACCAGAGAGTCCTGATCCAGTTTCAGATCGGCCAATATCTCGGCGATTTCCAACCCGGTACGAAAGCTCGATGTGCCTTCGGTCCACAGGTTTTTCGCGGCATTGGCTTGCTGCTCGGCCTCACGCGCAAACTCGCACGCTTCTTTCAAGGCTTCACGGTCCAGCGCCACATCGACACTCACCGCATGATCGAGCCATGCCTCGAGGTTGAGGCTGCCGTCGGTGTTGATCGGCTGGTGTGCTCTGACCTGTACCATCTTGCTTACCTTCCCTACAGCGCACGTCTAGTGCACCGAAATCACAGGCCCTAATCCCAACCCGCGCTACAGGGCATGACTGCGCCGGTTGCGGGCCCGTTGAAATAGACAGACCGTCCTAGTCTGCTTCAAATAACGCCATCGCCTCGACATGCGCGGTTTGCGGAAACATATCGAGGATTCCGGCACGTTTTAACCGATAACCCTGTTTCATCAACTCAACCGTGTCGCGCGCCAGCGTGGCCGGGTTGCACGACACATACACCAAACGTTTGGCACCCAGGCCAGATAGCTTGCGCACCACTTCATAAGCGCCGTCACGGGGCGGGTCGAGCAGTACAGCGCAAAAACCCTCTTTGGCCCAGGCTGCATCCACCAGCGGCTGTGACAAGTCAGCCTGAAAAAACGCTGCATTATGCAGGTTGTTACTGACCGCGTTTTGCGCTGCGCGTTCGACCATGGTCGCAACACCTTCGACAGCAACCACTTCGCGTACCTGCCGCGCCAGTGGTAACGCGAAGTTACCCAGCCCACAGAACAAGTCAAGAATCCGTTCGTCAGCTTGTGGCGCAAGCCACTTTATTGCCTGGGCCACCATGGCTTCATTGACGCCAGCATTGACCTGGACAAAATCTCCGGGGCGATAGGCCAAACCCAGGTCCCACTCTTCTAAACGGTAGCCCAGGGGCTGCGACAGATCGACCGGTTGTGGCTCGCCATCACCATGCAGCCACAATTGGGCGTTATGGGTGATGCAAAATTCCTGCAGAACTTTCATGTCGGCTTCGCTGAGCGGTGCCATATGACGCAGTAAAACCGCTATTGCCAAACCACTGAACAACTCGACATGGCCCAGGGCCTTGGGACTGCCCAGTTGACGCAACATGGCGGGCAGCCCTGTCATGATAGGTTGCAAAGCCTGTACCAGAACCAAACAGTGATCAATGGCGACGATATCCTGGCTGCCGGCAGCCCGGAACCCCACGTCCAGACGCTTGGCCCGCGCATCCCAGCGCACCGCGATACGTGCCCGACGGCGATAGCCGAACTCGGGACCGGTCAGGGGTGCTGCCCACTCTTGAGGTTCGACACCGGCCACACGGGACAGTTGCTCGGCCAGCATGCGCTGTTTCAGTGCAAGCTGCTCCTCATGGGGCAAATGTTGCACGCTGCAACCGCCACACTTGCCCGCATGGGCACAGGGCGCCTGGCGACGGATATCGCTGGCCTTGAACACTCGTTCGGTACGGGCTTCAACGATTTTGCCGTGGGCGCCCAGCACCCGGGCTTCGACTTCTTCGCCGGCCAGGGCACCCGAGACAAACCAGGTACGCCCTTCAATAAAGGCAATGCCCCGGCCATCGTTGGCCAGACGTTCGATGTTTAAACGCTGTTTCTTGCCCGCAGGCACTTGCGCAGCCTTGGTGCCGCCAGCAGGCTGGAAGCGCAGGCCTCTCTCTTGCTTGGCCATCAGTTAGGCGCATCGTAAATGCCGGTCGACAGGTAACGGTCGCCGCGGTCACAAATGATCGCGACCATCACCGCGTTTTCGACTTCCTGGTTCAGGCGCAGCATGGCTGCTACCGCCCCACCCGAGGACACACCGCAGAAAATACCTTCTTCACGGGCCAGACGACGAGTGACGTCTTCAGCTTCGCGCTGGGCCATGTCGACGATGCGGTCAACGCGGTCAGCCTGATAGATTTTCGGCAGGTACTCGGTCGGCCAGCGGCGTATACCCGGAATGGCGGAGCCTTCCATCGGTTGCAAGCCGACGATCTGCACGCCCGGATTTTGCTCCTTGAGGTAGCGCGACACACCCATGATGGTACCGGTGGTGCCCATCGAGCTGATGAAGTGGGTGATGGTACCGTTGGTCTGACGCCAAATTTCGGGGCCGGTACCGGTGTAGTGCGCTTCTGGGTTATCACCGTTGGCGAACTGATCAAGGACCTTGCCCTGGCCTTGTGCCTGCATCTTGTCGGCCAGGTCGCGAGCACCTTCCATGCCCTCTTCCTGACTGACCAGGATCAGCTCGGCGCCATAGGCAGTCATGGCCGCCTTGCGCTCGGCACTGGAGTTGTCGGGCATGATCAGGATCATCTTGTAGCCCTTGATCGCCGCGGCCATGGCCAGTGCGATGCCGGTATTGCCCGAGGTGGCTTCGATCAGGGTATCGCCGGCCTGGATCTGCCCGCGCGCTTCGGCACGGGCAATCATCGACAGCGCCGGGCGGTCCTTGACCGAGCCTGCTGGGTTATTCCCTTCGAGCTTGAGCAACAAGGTGTTGGTGGTGTTTCCAGCCAGGCGCTGCAAGCGCACCAGAGGAGTGTTGCCGACGCAATCGGCGATAGTTGGGTACTGCAATGTCATGGCGTATTCGCAATCCAGACCGCGGGGCCGCACATCATACCGACAAACGCCGATAGCCCATATCACGCAAAGTGCGATGCTTATGGCTAAAGGCTATAAGCGGCGCAGGCACATCACTACAAATCCTGTGGGAGCCGGGCTTGCCCGCGATTCAGACGCCGCGGTTTGTCAGGCAAAACGTGCTGGTACCATCGCGGGCAAGCCCGCTCCCACAGTGATTTGTGTACAACCAGCGCCTTTACACAGAATGTCTGGCTGGCAAACAGATATGCACCCGCAACCCTTGCCCATGATTTTCAGCCCACAAACTGCCGCCCTGCAGCCGTAACGCATTGCGCGCAATGCTCAGGCCCAGGCCAAAGCCGCCATCGCCGGGGCGCGAACCATCAAGACGGGTAAAGGGCGCAAAAATTCGCTCCAGCTCTTCAGGCGCCACGCCGCCGCCCTGATCATCGAGCCACAGGTGCCACATGTTGCCCTCGCGCTGACCATCAAGACTGACGATACCCTCGGCCGGAGAGTGACGAATGGCATTACGCAGGATGTTCTCCAGGGCTTGAGCCAGGCTATTGAGATGCCCGCGCACCCAGCAATGCTCATCCACCAGGCAAGGCAAGCGTGATTGCGGCCAGCCGCTTTCAAAGCGGGCGTTTTCGGTGAGCATCTCCCACAACGCCTGCACCTGAATATCTTCCACCGGCAACGGCCCGCGCTCGGCATCCAGCCAGGCCAGTTGCAGGGTGTCCTCGACCAGCCGCTGCATGCCGTCAACTTCGCGGCTCAAGCGCTCGCGCAAGGCCTCAACACCCTGCTCGCTGTCACACGCCACGCGCAAGCGACTCAAGGGGGTACGCAATTCATGGGACAAGTCACGGAGCAATTGCTGCTGCTGGTTCACGGTGCTTTGCAGGCGCTCGGACATCTGGTCAAACGCCCGCGCCAGTTCGCCCAACTCGTCCTGACGGCTGGTGGTCTGGCTCGACAGCCGCGCCCCCAATTGATCGGCCCGCCAGGCATTGGCCTGCTCGCGCAGATGGTTGAGCGGCACGATCAGCACGCGGTACAGGCCCACGCACAACAGCAAGGTAAGCAAACCGGGGATCACGCCGTTGGTGACAATGCGCCAGACCATCTGTGAGCGCCCCGGCATAAAGCGCTGCGGCAACTCGATCACCAGGCTGCCCGACGATGGGTCTCGGGGAAATGGCACCTTGATCCAGGGCCTCGCCGTTTTCAGATGGCTGATGGGCCAGTCCAGACCACGCAAAAAGGTCAGGCGCTCACTTTCACGATCGCTCAACGGGTAACTGCTCAGCGATTGCAGGTCCTGGCCAATCACCCCGACCCAGCCAGGTTCTTTGTGCCCCATAGTCTGTATCCACTGATCTACAGCCGTTTGCTGGCCGTTTTCCCAGGCGCGCTCGGCCTCACCGGCATAGCGCACCAACGTGCCATGGGCCTGCTCGGATAAAAAGCCGGTGCGCTTGTCCATGTACCGGCCCCAGGACCAACTGAGCCAGATCATCAGTAAGCAGAAGACCACCAGCAAACACGCCAGCTTCCAGAACACCGAGTTCTTGCCGGGAACCTTACAGGGCATCGCTGACGCTCAGAACATAACCCTTGCCCCACACCGTGCGCACTTCACGCTGGTGGTAGCCGATGGTTTTGAGCTTTCGCCGGATCTGGCTGATATGCATGTCCAGGCTGCGGTCATGGGCCGCATAACCGCGCTGCAAGACCTGCTGATAGAGAAACGCCTTGCTCAACACTTCATCGGCATTGCGCTGCAGCGTATCAAGCAAACGGAACTCGCTGCGGGTCAACCCGGCCCATTGCTCGCCACAGCACACATCGCACACCTCGTCATCGAACAGCAAGCCGCTCTCGGCCGGTGGCAGTTCCTGTGCCAAAGGGGGGGCCGGCATGCGGTCCAGGGCCACGCGACGCAAGATGGCCTGAATCCGCACTCGCAACTCGGCCATGCTGAAGGGCTTGGGCAGGTAATCATCGGCGCCCAGCTGGAAGCCACTGATACGGTCGGCCTCCGCACCCAGCGCAGACATCAGGATCACCGGCAAGGCGTGGGTCTGGCGCAATTGCGTAAGCACCTGCAGGCCATTCATGCCCGGCAACAGGATATCCATCAGCACCACGTCAAAATGTTCCTGGCGGGCGCGGACCAGCCCCTCCTGGCCATTCTGGCACCAGATAACGTCAAACCCGCAGCGCACCAACTGCTCGTGCAGATAGGCGCCCAGAACGGGATCGTCTTCAATGGTCAGAAGACGCGAAGGGCTAACAGCTTCGGGATTCATTAGCGTCTGCAAGTAATTCTCAATCGTCGATTATTCAAGATTGAGCCCCTGCGGGCAACCGGCACGGCCCTTACCCGGTCGGATAATCGAAAACTGATGGCAAATTTTCAAAGATTTGCCGGGCACCATATGGCTACACTGCCACCTGATCCGGGCGGGATGCCCGGGTCTTTCTTGAAAAGAATGCAGGGCTGGAGAGTTGCGTGCTTAAAAACCTCGGTATCAAAGGCCGCGTATTGCTGCTTACGCTATTGCCCGTCAGCTTGATGGCCAGCGTGCTGGGCGGCTATTTCACCTGGCTGCAACAGTCCGAATTGCAATCACAATTATTGCAGCGCGGCGAAATGATCGCCGAACAACTCGCCCCTCTCGTGGCTCCGGCCATGGGCCGGCACGACACTGCATTGCTGGCGCGCATCGCTACCGAATCCCTTGAGCAGCAAGATGTGCGGGCCGTTGCCTTCCTCAATGCCAACCACGAACCCCTGGCCCATGCCGGGCCAATCATGCTCAATCAGGCCCCGCTGGGCAGCAGCACGCATCTGCAGCAACGTACCGACAACGATGCCACCCGCTATCTGCTGCCGGTGTTTGGCCGCCATCGCAATCTGGCCGGTGACGTGATCCCCAATGAAGCCCATCGCCTGCTGGGCTGGGTCGAGCTGGAGCTGTCGCACAGCGGCATGCTGCTGCGCAGCTACCGAAGTCTGTTTGCCAGCTTGCTGCTGATTGTTACCGGGTTGGTGCTGACCACCCTGCTGGCCCTGCGCATGAGCCGCACCATCAATGCGCCGCTGGGGCAAATCAAGCAGGCCGTGGCCCAACTCAAGGACGGCCACCTTGAAACCCGTTTGCCACCCTTGGGCAGTCACGAACTGGACGAGCTGGCCTCGGGCATCAATCGCATGGCCGAAACCCTGCACAATGCCCAGGAAGAACTGCAACACAGCGTCGACCAGGCCACCGAAGACGTGCGGCAAAACCTTGAAACCATCGAGATCCAGAACCTGGAGCTCGACCTGGCGCGCAAGGAAGCACTGGAAGCCAGCCGCATAAAGTCAGAATTCCTGGCCAATATGAGCCACGAAATCCGCACCCCGCTCAATGGCATCCTCGGCTTTACCCACCTGTTGCAGAAAAGCGAGCTGACCCCGCGCCAGTTCGACTACCTGAACACCATCGAAAAATCGGCCGATAGCCTGCTCGGCATCATCAACGAGATTCTCGACTTTTCGAAAATCGAAGCCGGCAAGCTGGTGCTCGACAACATTCCGTTCAATCTGCGCGATCTGTTGCAGGACACCCTGACCATTCTTGCACCTTCGGCCCACGACAAAGGCCTGGAGCTGGTCAGTCTGGTCTACCGCGACACCCCGCTGTCGCTGGTGGGTGACCCGCTGCGGCTCAAGCAGATTCTCACCAATCTGGTCAACAACGCGATCAAGTTCACCCGCGAAGGCACCATCGCCGTGCGGGCCATGCTTGAAGACCAGGACGAAAACGAAACCGATGGCAGTGTCCAGCTGCGCATCAGTGTGCAGGACACAGGCATCGGCCTGACCGCCCAGGATATCCGCGCACTGTTCCAGGCCTTCAGCCAGGCCGATAATTCGCTGTCGCGCCAACCCGGCGGCACCGGGCTGGGGCTGGTGATTTCCAAGCGACTGGTGGAACAGATGGGTGGCGAAATCGGCGTCGAAAGCACCCCCGGCGAAGGCTCGGTGTTCTGGATCAGCATCAAGCTGCCCAAAGCTCGCGATGATGTCGAAGACTTGCCCAGCGCGCCCTTGTTGGGCCGTCGCGTGGCGATCCTGGAAAAACACGATCTGGCCCGTCAGGCCCTGCACCATCAACTGGAAGACTGCGGCCTCGAAGTGACGCCCTGCACCACCCTTGAGAACCTGACCAACTGCGTGACCGGCGCCCATCAGACCTCGCAGGCGATAGATCTGGCGGTGCTCGGGGTGACGGCCAATGACATGCCCCCAGAGCGCCTCAACCAGCATATCTGGGACCTTGAACATATGGGTTGCAAGGTATTGGTACTGTGCCCGACCACCGAGCAGGGGCTGTTCAATCCCGTGGTGACCAACCCCCACGGCCAGCTTCAGGCCAAACCCGCCTGTACCCGCAAGTTACGCCGTGCCCTGGCCGACCTGATCCACCCGCGCCAGCCTCGCAGTGAGCCCGGCGAGCCAATGGCCAGTCGCGCTCCGCGAATCCTGTGTGTCGATGACAATCCGGCCAACCTGCTGCTGGTGCAAACCCTGCTCGAAGGCATGGGCGCCAAAGTGGCAGCCGCGGACAGCGGCTATGCCGCCATTGACGCAGTCAAGACACAAGACTTCGACCTGGTGCTGATGGATGTGCAAATGCCCGGCATGGACGGACGCGAAACCACGGAAGTGTTGCGCCAATGGGAAAGCGAACGTCAGTGCACACCGCTGCCGGTTGTCGCGCTGACCGCCCACGCCATGGCCAACGAAAAACGTGCCCTGCTGCAAAGCGGTATGGACGACTACCTGACCAAGCCCATCAGTGAGCGCCAATTGGCCCAAGTGGTGTTGAAGTGGACAGGGCTGGCCTTGCGCAATCAGGCCAGCGAGAACCACCACGAACCGGTGCGCCACAACACACAGTTGCCTGTGCTTGATCACGAGGAAGGCTTGCGCCTGGCCGCGGGCAAGGCTGACTTGGCCATCGACATGCTGGCCATGCTGCTGGCCTCGCTGGAAGCCGACCGCGACGCCATTCGCCAGGCGCGCAACGCCAAGGACACCAATGCTCTGATTGAGCGCGTGCATCGCTTGCACGGTGCCACACGCTACTGCGGCGTGCCGCAATTGCGGGCGGCCTGCCAGCGCAGCGAAACCCTGCTCAAGCAGGCAAGCCCCAACGCCGTCGCTGCCCTCGACGAACTGGACCTGGCCATCACTCGCCTGGCCAAAGAGGCACGCAGTACTGCATAAAACAAACACATGACTTGTGGGAGCGGGCTTGCTCGCGATGGGATCACCGCGTAATGCCAGATACACCAAAGTGCCTGCATCGCGAGCAAGCCCGCTCCCACAGTAGATTGGTGGTTACACACTAAGGAAGCCCTCCCATGCGCACGATTCTTTTCAGCAGCCAGACCTACGACCGCGACAGCTTCACCGCGGCCGATCAATCCGACGGCAACGAGCTGCATTTCCAACCCGCGCGCCTGACCCTCGACACAGCAGCACTGGCCCATGATTACGAAGTGGTCTGCCCGTTTATCAATGACGATCTCAGCGCCCCGGTGCTGGAGCAACTGGCCGCAGGACGCACGCGGCTGATTGCCCTGCGCTCGGCTGGCTACAACCACGTCGACCTGCCTGCCGCCAAACGCCTGGGCTTGAGCGTGGTGCGCGTACCGGCGTACTCCCCCCACGCTGTCGCCGAGCATGCCGTGGCCCTGATCCTGGCGCTTAACCGGCGCCTGCACCGCGCCTACAACCGTACCCGCGAAGGCGACTTCACCCTGCACGGGCTGACCGGCTTTGATCTGGTGGGCAAAACCGTGGGTGTGGTCGGCACCGGGCAAATCGGCGCCACGTTCGGCAAGATCATGGCCGGCTTCGGCTGCAAACTGCTGTGCTTTGACCCCTATCCAAACGCCGAGCTACTGGCCCTGGGCGCGCAATATGTGAGCTTGCCCGAACTGCTGGCAGGGTCGCACATTATCTCCCTGCACTGCCCGCTGACCGCAGACAACAAGCACTTGATCAACGCTGCCAGCCTGGCCACCCTCAAACACGGTGCCATGCTGATCAACACCGGGCGTGGCGCACTGGTCAACACACCAGCTCTGATTGAAGCGCTGAAAAGTGGCCAACTGGGCTATCTGGGGCTGGATGTGTACGAGGAAGAAGCCCAGCTGTTCTTCGAGGACCGCTCCGACCTGCCCTTGCAGGATGACGTACTGGCGCGGCTGCTGACCTTCCCCAATGTGATCATCACTGCCCATCAGGCGTTTCTGACCCGCGAGGCGCTAAGCGCGATTGCCAGTACCACCCTGAGCAATATCACAGCCTGGAAAAACGGTACGGCGCAAAACCTGATCGAAGGTTGAGTCTGGTCTTTGATGCCTGCGTGCTAGCATAGCGACTTACTTGGAGGACCCATGGTCGAACACGATTTTCGCTACAGCCTGCTTAACCCGCAGCACACCCTGATTGAATGCCGCGCTCTGGCGCCAGGCCTGTATCAAGTCACCGGCAACGGTGGTTCGATTCAAGCCGGTGACGTACTGATTGTGAGCCTCAAAGGCAGCAAGACCCTGTCCATGCGCCTGAGCGTCGACAAGGTCCGCCACCTGATCAACCCGCGCGGCCAGTGGGTTGCCGTGACCAAAGGACCGGTGTTCGGCGAACTGGCCATTCATGAATGGCAGGTCAATTGCGATGCCTGCGCCAAAGAGCTGAAGTTCGAGTTTGCGGTGGACGCCAAACTTGGCACCAAGGCGCAAAAGCCCGCAGCCACGGCACGTATTGCCGAGCTGGGCTGGAGCACTGAAGGCAGCAAGCATGTTTGCCCGCAATGCCAAAAGGCCGCGCAATGAAACGCCTGATCCTGCTGGCGGTGCTGGGCGCAAGCCTGGCGGGCTGTGCGGGTGACCCGGTGAAATTGCAGCAGAATCACACCTACGTGCTGGAGTGGATCGGCGAGCGCCCGTTGATCGACAACAGCCACCTCACCGTAACCCTGGACGATGCTGGCCGGGCCTATGGCAGTGGCGGTTGCAACCACTGGTTCGCGCCTTACACCCTGGACGGCAACAAGCTGACCTTCGGTGGCGTGGGCAGCACCCGCAAAGCCTGTGCCCCGGCACTGATGGAGCAGGAGCATCGGTTCTTCGAGGCCCTGCAAACCGTACAGCGCTGGGACATCTCGCCGATCGAACAGGTGCGGTTCTGGCCGGCTGAAGGCAAGCCGCTAAGGCTGTGGCCTGAAGAAGGCTGATACACCGCGGCGCCTCAATCGCGGGCAAGCCCGCTCCCACATGATTAGCGCAGAACGCTGTGGGAGCGGGCTTGCCCGCGATGGCATCACTCAACCCCCCTTCAATTCCTTGATCTTGGCCAACACCCCGGCCGCCGTCTGCTCGCCCATCAGTGTCGCCCGTACCTTGCCCTTCTCATCGAGAATGTAGGTCACCGGCAACGCCTCACTGCGCGGCAGATCAAACAGTTCAGCCGGATCCTGCGCCAGTACGGTAAAGGTGATGCCCAGTGCGGTACTCGCGTCGCTCAGCTCCTTGCCCTGCAAACCATCGAAGTTGACCCCGAACACCCCCACCGACTGTCCCTGCAGCTGTTTTTCCAGCAAGTTGAGCTGCGGAATTTCAATCCGGCACGGGCCGCACCATTCAGCCCAGTAATTGATGACCTTCCATTGCTTGTCCAGACGCTCCGACGCGATCTTCTGTCCGTGCTGATCGACCCCATAATCATTTCCGCAACCGGCCAGCAATAAGGTGGCAGTGACGGCAGCTACTGCCATGAGTCGCTTTAACATGCGTTGATCCTTCCCGGTAAATACCTGCAAAAAAGCCATCAGCGAGCGGCCATTTACCGCATACGGTTCAGGCGCGCCCGTCAGGCGGGTAGAATAGCCGCCACCTTACGCAAGATGCGACCCGCACATGACCGATCTGACGCTTTATCACAACCCGCGCTGCTCG
>Ga0302347_1003571_pt1 | contig 13575 bp, 14 predicted proteins | sample PhyWR1_FD_202178 | JGI IMG/M metagenome (GOLD analysis project Ga0302347, IMG submission 202178) | Leaf surface microbial communities from wheat plants in UC Gill Tract Community Farm, Albany, California, United States - DLSL W.R1 (v2)... | ecosystem: Host-associated > Plants > Phyllosphere >...
GAAATAAAACTTTTGGTTTATGGAGAATTCCTGCAATCAGATTTACACGACGTTTCATTCCGCCAGAAAAAGTTTCAACCTGTTTGTCGGCAAATTTTAATAATCCTAAAAGATCTAAAGTTTCGATCACTTTATCTTTCAAATCTGAACCTTTTAGGCCGTACATACTTCCAAAATAAAGCAAATTTTCGCGTGCCGTAAGAGTAGGATACAAGGCATATTCCTGAGGAACAACGCCAATGATTTTTTTAATTTTTGAAGAATGGTGCTGATAGTCTAAACCATCAATTGAAAAATGTCCTGAAGTTGGTTTTACCAATCCGCAAAGCATTGAAATTAAAGTTGTTTTTCCGGCACCGTTTGGACCGAGTAAACCAAAAATTTCTCCTTCATTTATATCTAACGAAACATCGTTCAAAGAATACAGATCTGCATCTTTGTACTTTTTCGAAAGGGATTCTATTTTTATAATGGGTTGCAAAATATCGTTAGCTGATTGCTTTTTTTAGTTTTTTGAAAAAGATTTCTTCGCGGTTTGCGATATCCAGAAGTTCGTCTGCAATAGCATTATAAGCGTCATCTTTGGCACTTCGGTTTTTATAAATACGAGAAGCTTCAACAGCAAAATCACGCCACGAATCGCCAATTTGTGTCATTTCTTTAGAAAGCGTTTTCAATTCTCCGTTATTCAAAATAACCGAAGCTTCCTGTAAAAATGCTGCATAAATAAAACGGAAACCTCCACCGCCGGTTCCAATTTCTTCCTGCATACGCACCATTTGCGCTAAGTAATGATTGGCTTTTCTAACGCCATGTTTTTTAGGCCATTTTCGAATTTGACGGGAAACCATTTTAATTCCGCGAACACCTACAATTGGCATTGGCGCCAGCATATCGCGGCAAGTGTTTTTTATTCCTTTGATAATAGCACTTTTAAAATCTGTTTCTTTAGGAATCTGAATCGGATAATACATTTGTCCTCTTGGAGCAAAAGCACCTTTTGCAAAACGTACCTTATCCAGTTCGTCGTGAGTTAAAGTCGTAACGGTTTCCATTACCGGATCGCTGATTAAATAGTCGGTTTCGGTTTTTCCGTAAACAACCAGATTGTGAGCGTTGAAATGAAAACGATATTCATCAGGAAAATAACTTAAATGATAGACACCAACTTGTAAGCCTGTTGGAATATTATTTTTTAAATTTTCTTCTAAAGCTTTATTTGCGGCACTTACCGAAGAAAATTTTTGTCTTTTTATTTTTAAATTCAAACGGGTTGCAACCTTATTAAAGATTTGTCCCGGTAAAGTTCTGTAACTAATTGCCGGCGCATGATTTACTTTTAAAAAAGGCAAATACACAAAAAGAAGCCCTGAACCAATTCCAAAAACCATCGGTTCACTAATATTGAGTCCGTTGTTTTTTAAAAGGTTTGAAGCTACTCCGTTTTCGCAATGAGCAGATTGATGATGTGTAAAAGTAACTTGCATTATTTAGTGATACTATTTTTTAATTCGGCAATTGAAATATCAAAAGCGTCGGCATATTTTTGTAAAGTTTTGTCGTTCAATTTAGCGAAAACAGCTGGTTTAAAATGTCTTTTTACGCGCCATTTCCAAAATCCGACATATCCTGCAAGAATAGAAAGATCCATTTTGTTGAGTTCCATAAAATAACAAATTGGGCTTAATTCTCCATTTTGAACTTTTAGGCGGGCTTCTTCGGCACGTTCTTTTATATCATCAATTGCGTTAGAAAGGGCGATTGCTTTTGGTTCCCAGCCAGTACTCAAAGCGGTCGTATAATTCCCGTTTTTGTCAGTAGCGTAAACTAATTCTTTGAGATTTTTTTTGCTTAAATTTCCATCGTGCTGTGGTACATTTTCTTTTTCCATGACGGTTTTAATTTTCGTTTAGAATTATGTTGTAGCCGAAATTGTCTTTTGAATAAACAAATTAATTTCGCATTCTAAAAGTATTTTGTCTTCAAGTAAACTTTGGCAACTCATAGTACATAAAGTATAATCGTCGCCAACAAATTTTGACACTAAAGTTGCTTTTGTCGAAATCGAATCGCCTACTTTTGGCAACTCGTGTATTTTAAGGTTTTTTAATGCACTGATAAAACCAATAACATTTACGTTTTCATTTTCGGTTCCGTCTTCTTCAAAAAAATACTTTTTTCCAACGATAGACGAACAGGTTTGTGCCGTATTTTCGATTAAACCGGCTTCTATAAAAATGCCATTATCGACAAAAATATTGTCTTCTTTAATTAAAAATATAGTTTCTACAAAATTTGTATCGATATCTAAAATCAAATCGACCATGAGCATTGGAGCCCGATGAGGTAAATAATTTTGAATGTCAACACCAACTTTCATACATTTTTTTATTTGGCCAAAACGGTTTTCATTTGTCCGCTTGCAATTTCTTCATCATTTAAAAAAGTTACGATGTCAACCAAAGTAACTCCTGCAAATTCCTGTAAAATCGTAACGTTCGACTGAATCGTATCGTTGATTTTTGGAAGTCTTTTAATTTCAATTTCTTTGATAGAACCAATATATCCGGTTGGAGCAGTTTCGTTTTTCAAAAAAAACTGATAACCAGTGTGCAAGGCAACAGACTGCGCCATATGTTCAATTATTCCCGCTTCTAAAAAAAGACCCTGTTTTACAAAAATATTATCTTCCTGAATGTTTAAACCAGAAACCAATGTGGTTTCTGTATACGAAAACATACGGTCGATCATGACAAAAGGAAATTTTTGCGGAATCAGGTTTTCTACGGCTTCTTTTTCTAACAGTAATGAAATATTCATTAGCAAACTGTTAAATAAGCATATGCAAATGAGAATCTTCCACTTTCAGGAACAGACAATAAAATTTTGTCTCCTTTTTTTAATTTTCCTGAGTTTAGTAATTCTTCAACGGCAATATAGATAGAAGCAGAACCAACATTTCCAACTCTCAAAAGGTTCATAAACCATTTTTCGTCTGTTAGTACAATCCCTTTTTCGTCTAATCCTTTTTTTAATCCATCAACAAAAAAGTGCGAAGAAACGTGAGGTAAAAAATAATCTACGTCTTCAGCCGTGATATTATGTTTTGCCATCGCATCGCTCATACTTTCAACACCTTTTGGTAAAATAAATTCGTCCAGTATTTTTACATCTTGTTTTACAGAAAAAACAGATTCATTTAACCATTGATCCGGACCAAAATCGCTCCACGGTTTTATTTCACCATTTTCTAGTTTGTCACCTCCGGCATACATGCAGGTTTCTAATTCGTATGCATACGAATAGGCTTCCATCCATTCGATTTTTAGCGAAATTTCTTTTCCGGGTTTATTTTGTAATAAAAAAGCTCCGGCACCGTCTGACAACATCCATCTTAAAAAATCTTTTTTGAAGGCAATAATAGGTTGTTCTTCCAGATTTTTTAAATTGATGATTTCATGATTGTATTTTTGTGCAGAAAGCCAGGTTGAAACTTTTTCAGATCCTGTGCAAATTGCATTATTTGAGTTTCCTGATTTTATAGAAAGAAAACCATATTTTAAAGCATTCATTCCGGAGCAACAAATTCCCATAGAAGAATTTAATTCAACCGATTTGTTTTTTAATAACCCATGAACCATCGCTGCGTGTGACGGCGCTATAATATCAGGAGATGAAGTGCCACAAGAAAGAACTTCTAAATCCTGATCTGTAAAATTTTCGTCAAAAAGTTTTACAATAGCATTTTTAGTCAATTCGGCATTTGTGTGTGTACTTTTACCGTTTTTATCAACAGCATAATATCGGCTTGTAATTTTATTATTGCGCAAAATAATACGTCTTGCTTTTGAAGCGGTATCGTTTATTAGTCCTAAATATTGTTCCATTTCGTCATTTGAAACGGCTTCATTTGGCAAATATTTTGCAGCTTTGGTAATATATACGTCAAACATAATTTAATTCGTCTTCTAAACTCCCTGATAATATTGAGTTTCTTTTTTTATGGTTTTGAATTTAAATGGATAGGTAATAAGGTGCAATATATATACTATTGGTGAGATTAACCAAATAGCAAGGAATAAATAAACATAAAACACTTTTAGAAGTGCTTTTCTGTTTTTTTGATTTTTATGAATAAAATTAGACCACTTATTAAAAATTTTATTGGCCGTTTTGTCAACTGTTACTAAATACGAACTTATTTTTACGGCTTCGATCCCGACTAATTTGGGTTGCAAATCGTCTAATTTGTTTTCGTTAAACTGAGAAAGTATCACTTCTCCAAACTTATCCGATTCGTGAATGTCTTTGTCTGAAACCCCAGGCAAAGGAAAAAAGCCCAGATATCTTTTCTTTATTCCTGAAAACATCCAGTGTACAATCGTTATAACGCTGATCAAATTTCCAACGCGATCTACTAAGGCAATATTTCCAACCAGTTTTGCATTGGCTTCTTTGAGTAAAACTTTGATTTTTTCCTGCGCCATAACCCACATGTTTCGCGATCCGTTTATGGTTACGACTGGGGAGTTGTTAAATAGCGTTTTGGCCTGCGAGCTTTTTAGAAAAGAGTTTACAGGTATTGAAGGCGATAAAAACCAAACCTGATAATGCAAAAGAATAAGATCGAATTTTGTATTTAGAATTTCTTCGGGAACAGGTTTTAATGCTGTCGGAATTTGCAAAAAGGATTCCGGGAAAGCATCAAAAAAAGACGTTTTATTCCACGGAAAAGGGAAAGGTTTTTCTAATTGTATTTCGTGAAAAGTTACCTTTATTTCTTCTGAATTCAGAAACGGTTTGGCAATATTTCTCGCAATCGATTCTAATTGTCCGGATTGAGAATAATAAATGACAAGGACATTTTTCATTTGAATTTTATTGGCTTTGGTTGCAAGCAAAAATAGGTAAATTTATTTAAACGAATTTTCTGATTTAATGCTTTCATATTCCTATGAAATGCAAGTAAACTTTCGGGCTGCTAATTTTACAATTTCATCTAAGAAAGCTATTATGAAATTGAATTATTGCTATTAAGATTGTGTAAATTCTGAAAATTTAATGAAGGCCTTTTTTAATTTAAGCTTTTATATCATTCCAAAAATCAAAATAATTGAACCATTGTAGCGGGTATTTTTGCAGAATACTTTCTACACTTGTAACGTATTCTTTCAATAATGCTTTTTCGTCACGATGTTTTACGGTTGCTTCTCTTGCGTATAAATGATAGTGAAGATTTGGTTCTTTCATTACATAAACAAAGGCAACAGGCACTTTTAATCTTGAAGCAATCAAAAATGGACCAGCCGGAAAATGGGCTTCTTTGCCTAATAAATTTTCTGAAATTGATTTTGTGCCTTCAAAATAACGATCGCCGGTAAAACAAACCAATTCGTTTTTGGCCAAAGCAGCATTGATCTCAAAAATATGAGACAAATCTTCTTTGATGATAATAAATTTTACAGTTGGTTTTTGAGTTACTGTTTCGAGATAATTTTTTATTGCCGAATGTTCTAAATCTGTAGTAACTAAATTGATTTGGAAATTAAGATCGATATCGCCCAGAAAATGTTCGGCGATTTCAAAATTCCCCACGTGTGCGCTAATTAAAACGCCGCCTTTTTTTTCGGCCAGCAGATTTTTTAAAATCTCAATTCCGTCAAATTCGTAGGTAAATTTGTTTCGCATTCCTGCAGAAATGGAAACTTTGTCAATAATAGTTTGTCCAAAAGTAAGGTAACTTTTGAAAACCATTTTTTTGGATTTAAAATACGAATAGTTAAGTCTTTCTTTTAAATAATAAAAAATAGCCCGATTGCTTTTTTTTAGAAATAAAAAATAATAGGAAGCTACAAAATAAAGTAAAACATAGGCTGCTTTAACACCCGCTTTTTTAATCAAAAAAACGAATATTCTATAGCCTACAACTGTTCCTTTTGATTTGCCATCCCATTGACTCATTAAGCTGTTTTGGCTTTTAATTTGGTTTCGATAAGGTCATAAAAACTTTGGAAATCAGAAATTCCAACAAAATCTGCCTCAACTAGTTTTACACCAAAGTTAGATTCTATTGAAACTACTAAATCAACATAATCTAAACTATCTAAGCCAAGTGTATCTTTTAAATTAGCATTTGGTTCAATGTCGTCATTGTCTACTTCAAATTCATCAACTAAAAAACCATTAATTTTTGCTATAATCTCTTCTTTATTCATCGTTCAATTTAAACTTTTTAACCACCAACGCAGAGTTGGTTCCTCCGAAACCGAAAGAATTGGACAAAAATATGTCAAATTTTTTGTTTAACGTAGTTTTAACTAAATTTAATTTTGATGCATCTTCATCAGGATTATCCAAATTGATGTTTGGAGCGATAAAATCGTTCTGCATCATGACGATAGAATAGATAATTTCGCTTGCTCCGGCCATCCAGCATTCGTGTCCGGTCATTGATTTTGTAGAACTTACGTATGGATTTTTTTCTCCAAAAACTTCAAAAATAGCTTTTGCTTCGTTTCCGTCTCCAACAGGAGTAGAAGTAGCATGAGCATTTATATATTCGATATCTGTTGCTTTCAATTTTGCATCATCGAGCGCTCGTTGCATGGCTATCGACGGGCCTTCGACATTTGGCGTAGAAATATGTCCGCCGTTTGAAGAGAATCCGTAGCCTACAACTTCGGCAATAATATTTGCGCCGCGTGCAATGGCAGATTCGTAACTTTCAAGAATTAAAGTTGCGCCACCACCACTCGGAATTAATCCGTCGCGATCAGCATCAAAAGGTCTTGAGGCTTTTTCAGGATCGCTTTCTCTGTTAGAAAAAACACCCAAACCGTCAAAACTGCTCATGGCATATTTGTTGATTTCCTGTGCTCCTCCGGTAATAATAATATCCTGAAATCCGCTTTTTATTAAAAAATAAGCCAATCCAATAGAATGAGAACCGCTTGCACAAGCTGCGCTAACGGTCAAATTAATTCCTCTTAACTTAAAAATAGTCGAAAGATTCATTGTAACGGTCGAATTCATCGACTTAAAAATCGCTCCTGAACCAATTAAAGCAGTATCTTTTTTCTCGCGTACAATATCTGTAGCATCTATTATGGCTTTAGAAACGCTGTCGTTTCCGTACATAATTCCTACTTCTCTGTTTTCAAAAAAAGCTTCGTCGATATTGGCATTTTTCAATGCTTCGATTGTAGCCATATAAGCATATTCGGTTTCTTCACCAATACTCATACGTTGTCTTCTTGTCAATAAATTTTTCAAATCAGCTTTTGGAACCATTCCTGTCAAAGCCGATTGAAAACCGAATTCTTTTCTTTCCGGATCAAACTGAATGCCCGATTTTCCCTGATATAAAGATTCCTTTACTTCATCTAAAGAAGTTCCGATACAAGAATAAATTCCCATTCCAGTAATTACAACTCTCTTATTCATGGTCTTTTAAAGTAATTTTTATCCGTTACGTTTTATTTAAACACATAGGAACATAGTTTTTGTAAACTTAAAAAAGGCATTTCACTTATTTTAAATAAACATAGTTTTCTATGTGTGAAGAAATATTTCTTTTTTTATTCTTTTTGGTACATAAAATCTGTGTTTCTATGCGATTAAATGAATATTAAGAATATATTCCTCCGTTTATATTGATAATTTCGCCAGTAATATAACTTGATTTTTTTGAAATCAAAAAGCTTACCAAATCTGCTACTTCTTCGGCTTCGCCAAAACGATTTACAGGAATTAGCTTTAATAATTCTTTTTCGTCCAGCTCGCTTGTCATGTCGGTTCTAATGAATCCCGGCGCAACTGCATTTACAGTAATATTACGTTTTGCTACTTCTTGGGCCAATGCTTTTGTTGCGGCAACAATTGCACCTTTTGCAGCCGAATAGTTCGTTTGTCCTGCCGTTCCTTTTACTCCGGAAACAGAAACCATATTTACGATTCGACCATATTTGTTGCGAAGCATTTTTTGAATAAAAAATTGCGTCACATTAAAAAATCCGTTTAAACTTGTGTTTACAACGCCGTTCCAGTCTTCGGGAGTCATCCACATAAAAAGACCGTCTTTTGTAATTCCGGCATTGTTTACAATCGCTTCTACAATCGCTTCAGGATTGTTTTCCTGCCATTGTGTTAAAACGTTTTGTACTTGTTCAAAATTAGCAACATCAAAACCTAAGATTTCTCCGGTTGCACCTAATTTTTGTATTTCCTGAAGTGTTTCTTCGGCAGCGGTTTTGTTCGAATGATAATTAATCAGAATATGATAATCAGATTCAACGGCTAATTTTTTACAAATAGCACTTCCAATTCCTCTTGAACCACCGGTTACTAATACACATTTCATTTTTAAACTTATTTTTTACTCGTTATAGAGATAGGATTATTTCTTTTTTGCTACTGGTTTTTTTGCCGTTTTTGGAGCTGTTTTCACAGCCGCTTTTGCAGGTTTCGTTTCTGCTTTTGCTTCGGTTTTTTCAGGAGCAGGTTCTTTTACAATATTTTTTTCTGCCGATTGCGAAAATAGTTCTGCATTTTCATACCACTGATTTCCTAAAACCGTTCCGTCTGGTTTCAAAAATCCCCATTTTCCTTCGTTTTTAACTCTCGCAACACCACCAATAAAACCTTTGTCTTGTTGGGTAAACATTGCAATAATGGCGTTGGTAGTAATACCGTATTGTGTCGGGATTACTAATTTTCCTGCTTCATTAATGAAACCCCAATTGCTTTCTTTTACCGGAGCCAGACCGTTTGTACTAAAAACTTCGGCATCGCTGTAAGTTGGTTCAATAACAAATTTTCCTTCCGGATTAATGAATCCCCATTTTTTACCCACTAAAACAGGAGCCAGATTTTTTGAGAATGCTTTTCCTTTATCATAAATAGGAAGAATTGCCCAGTTTCCTTTTAAATCGATATATCCAATTTTTCCGTTCTTTTTGGCAAAAGTCAAATCCTGAGTTTCAAAATCCCAGATTTTTTCTGCTCCGTCAACCGGAATAAATTTCCCGCCGCTTACAAGCCCAAAAGTTTTATCTTTTCTTGCCCAGGTTGTTCCTTTAAAATAGTTTCCAATTTCAGCATAAACAGGTTCTACCAATTCTTTTCCTTCAGTATTGATAATTCCCCAGTTTTTGTTCAGTTCAACTCTTGCAAAACCATTTTCAAAAGATTTAATCTGGTCGTATTTTGGTTCTAAAACAATAGCCATTTTATTGTTGATCAATCCAACTTTGTTGTTTTGTCTGATAAAAGCAACGCCATTATTAAAATCAAATAATTTCTCTGATGCCGGCGCTTTTAAGATTTCTCCTTTTGTATCAATATAAATCCACTCTTTCTCTTTCTGCACAATCGCAATTCCGCTGTTAAAATCTTTGGCATCTTTAAAAGTAGCCGGAATTACCCAGGTTCCTTTTGCATCGATAAATCCCCATTTTCCGCCATTTTCTACAGCAGCCAAACCTTCAGAAAAACTTCTGGCAGATTTGTATTGAGGCTCGATTTTAAAAGATCCGTCTTTTGAAATGTATCCAATTTTAGAATTTTTCTTAACTAATGCCAGTTCTTGACTATTAACAAATTGAATAAATACTAGCAACAAAAAAATAAGCGTTTTTTTCATGATTTTAGGATTCAATATTAATAATGTGAAAAAGAAAATCTTTAACTATTGATCAAATAATCTTTTACGTTTTGAACGAAAGGATACATGACCTGATCTTCTTTGAATGTTGGAATTATATTTCGAACATCGTCGTACCATTTTTTGGTTACAGATGAAATTTTGTCTTTTTGACCCAAATAATCGATTGCCTGAACAATCGTGATCATTTCGATTGCCAATACTTCAAATGCATTTTCGATTACTTTAGATGTTATAACTGCTGAGTTGGTTCCCATACTAACGATATCCTGATTGTCATTGTTGTTCGGGATACTGTGAACGTACATTGGGTTCGAAAGCATCTGGCTTTCGGCAGTTGTTGAGGTTGCGGTAAACTGAACGCCCTGCATTCCGAAATTAAATCCTAGTGTTCCTAAATTAACAAATGGAGGAAGAATTTCGTTGATTTTTGAATTCAGTAAATAATTCAATTGACGTTCTGCCAACATCGTTAATTTGGTAATAACGATTTTTAGTTTATCCATTTCAAGCGAAATATAATCTCCGTGAAAATTTCCGCCGTGATAAACGTGTTTGTTTTTTACGTCGATAATTGGGTTGTCGTTTGCCGAGTTGAATTCGTCTTCTAAGATAGAAGCAACGTTATTTATAGTTTCTAAAACCGGTCCCAAAATTTGAGGAACGCATCTTAAAGAATAATATTCCTGAACTTTTTCTTTGAAGATTTCTTCGGTATTTTCACCAGAATATAAATGATCTTCTCTTTTACGGATCAAAGTACTGTCAGAAAGATTTTGTCTCATTTTCTGCGCTACTTCCTGCTGTCCTTTATGACGTTTGGTTTGGTTTAATTCTGCAGAAAAGTGATCGTCATAAGCCTGAACCAATTCGTTGATTGCACAAGAAGATTTTAATGACCAGTCTAATAATTTTTTGGCATGATATACATTTACGGCACCAATTCCGGTCATTACTGAAGTTCCGTTTATTAAAGCCAAACCTTCTCTGATTTCTACCTGAATTGGTTTTAAACCTTCAATTTCAAAAACTTCAGGAGTTGGTCTTCTTTCGCCTTTATAAAAAACTTCGCCTTCGCCAATTAAAACTAAAGCCAAGTGAGATAATTGTACTAAATCTCCGCTGGCACCAACACCACCGTGTTCAAAAATTAATGGCGTAATGTCTTTATTAATAAGTTCGGCCATCAAATGAATAACTGACGGATGAACTCCTGAATTTCCTAACGAAAGGGTATTTAAGCGCGCTAAAATTGCTGCTTTTGCACAAACAGGACTTAGTGGTTTTCCTGTTCCTGATGAGTGGCTTCTAATTAAATTATATTGCAACTGAATTTGGTCAGATTCTTTAATTCTGTATTGTGCCATTGGCCCAAATCCGGTGTTTACACCATAGATTACTTTATTTCCTGAGAATTCTTTTAGAAAATTAAAGCTTTCATTAACCCGGTTTAAAACTGTATCGCTGATTTTAACTTTTTGATTTCCAAAGATTATAGCTTCAAATTCTGCTAAACTTAAATATTCATTAATTGTATTCATTAAATCCGTTTTGATTGTGCTAATTTAATTTTATTTATCAAAATAAATGTAGTTATTTTGATGAAGGCAAATGTAAGTTAAATAAATCATAACATTTCTAATATGACAAAGGAGTTTGTTGATGTTTTAGTGATTGGGGCGGGACCTTCAGGATGCGTTTCGGCATCTTATCTTTATAAAAACAATGTAAAAGTAAAAGTTGTAGAAAAAACAAAGTTTCCAAGACTTGTTGTTGGCGAAAGCCTTATTCCGAGAGTTATGGATCATTTTGCTGAAGCTGAACTCTTTGAGAGTCTTGATGCGATGAATTTTGAAAAGAAACTTGGAGCAAGATTTATTAGAGGAGAAGAAATTTGTGTTTTTGATTTTAGCAAAAAATTTGGCGAAGGCTGGGATTGGACCTGGCAGGTTCCTCGTGCTGATTTTGATAACACGATGGCTCAGGAAGTAATTCGAAAAGGAATTGATCTTGAATTTGAAACTGAAGTTTTGGAAGTTTCTTTTGAAGGAAAAAATTCAAAAACGATTGTAAAAGATAAAGAAGGCAATTTAAAAGAGATTCACGCCAAGTTTATTATCGACTCCAGCGGATACGGGCGTGTTTTGCCAAGACTTTTAGATTTGGATACGCCATCAAAATTAGATCCTCATTCTTCGATTTTTACGCACGTAAAAGATATTAACAGAGAAGAAGGAGAAGAGGGAACTCAAATTTCGTTTGATATTCTGGAAACTGAAGTTTGGCTTTGGGTAATTCCGTTTTCTAACGGAAATACGAGTTTGGGAGTTGTTGGTCCAACTGATTTTATCAATTCACTTTCAGAAAATAAAGATAATGCTGAGGCATTGCGAAATGCGATTCAGAAATCAGATTATTATATAAAAAGATTTAAAGGAACCGAATTTTTATTCGAACCGGTTAAATTAGAAAACTATTCGAGAGCCGTAAAAAAAATGTATGGCGATGGTTTTGCCTTAACGGGAAATAGTTCGGAGTTTTTGGATCCGGTTTTCTCATCAGGAGTTGCTTTTGCGACAGAATCCGGAATGTTGGCAGCAAAATTATATTTGAAAGAATCACAAGGAATTGAAGTTGACTGGGAAGTTGAATTTACGCAATATATGAAACGCGGTATTGCAGTATTTACCACTTATGTTCAGGAATGGTACACCGGAAATCTTCAGACTTTATTCTTTCATCAGCCGGAAAATCCAGATGTTAAAGAAAAAATATGTTCTGTTTTAGCAGGTTATGTCTGGAACGAAGACAATCCTTTTGTTAAAAAACATGATCATGTTATAGCAAATATGGCGTATTTATTAAATATGCAGAAAGAGGGTTTAGATAAATAATATTTTAGAGAAGGAAGTAATAGACAAAAAGTAAATGAAAGATAAAATTAGCAAATTAGCTCTTTTCGCTATTATTTGTGGTCTGATTTTTCTTTTTGTAAAAGGACATTTAAGGTCGAAAGAAATTCAGGAAAATAAAAAACAAACAGTATGTAAGTTTACTTTTTGCAAAACATTTCCGAAGACTACAGAAAGTTTTTTCAAATATAATGTAAACAACAAATGGTATAGAAATAGTTACGGACGTTGTCCTGATAATTATAGCGAAAAGATCAATAAATTTTTTATTATAGATTATTCTTCTAAGGACCCGGATAATATAAGAGTTGATTTTTCTAAACAAATTACAGATACTACAGCTATTTTAAATGCTGGATTTACTAAGGAAGACATAGTTTATTAAATACAAAAAAAGGGCCGTCTAAAACAGACAGCCCTTTTTAACTTCAAAAAATAATATAGTAAAAATTTATACTACCAGAATTTAACATATAAAGCCACGATAATCAATAATGTAATTACGATTAAAACTGTAGTTTGTGGTTTTACTTTAAACATTTCAGAGTCAATTTCAAAAGCTTTAGGATTTACTTCTGGCCCTGCAAAACTGATTCCGATCATAGCTAACATTGTAAAGAAGAATGATAATCCCATACAAATGTGGAAAGGAATCTCGAATCCGCCTTTTCCGTTTGGATAAGCAGTATATAATAATGTTTCGTTTCCGAATAAAGCCGGAGCATATTCGTTGAATAAAACAGATAAAACAAATCCTAAAATTACACCCACAATTGCAGCAGTTCCAGTAGTTCTTTTCCAGAACATACCAAGGAAGAACATTGCAAAAACTCCAGGGCTAATAAATCCGGTGTATTTTTGGATATAGGTAAATCCACCAACTCCACCAATTCCTAAAAGGTCATTCCATGTAAATAATACAGCTAAAAGCATTGCAGCAAAAACAGCAATTCTACCAATGTTTACTTGTTGTTTTTCACCTGCATCTTTTTGAATGTATTT
>Ga0302347_1003573_pt1 | contig 13563 bp, 11 predicted proteins | sample PhyWR1_FD_202178 | JGI IMG/M metagenome (GOLD analysis project Ga0302347, IMG submission 202178) | Leaf surface microbial communities from wheat plants in UC Gill Tract Community Farm, Albany, California, United States - DLSL W.R1 (v2)... | ecosystem: Host-associated > Plants > Phyllosphere >...
CGTCCAAGGAGATAGCATGATCGTTCGTCCTGTACGCAACAGCGATTTACCGGCCCTGATTGAGCTGGCACGCAGCACCGGCACCGGCCTGACCACCTTGCCGGCCAACGAAGAGCGCTTGCTGCACCGGGTGACCTGGGCTGAAAAAACCTTCCGTGGCGAAGCCGAGCGCGGCGATGCGGACTACCTGTTCGTGCTGGAAAACGACGACGGCAAGGTGGTGGGAATTTCTGCCATTGCTGGCGCCGTGGGCTTGCGCGAGCCCTGGTACAACTTCCGTGTGGGCCTGACAGTCAGCGCCTCACAGGAACTGAATATTTATCGCGAAATCCCGACCCTGTTTCTGGCCAACGACCTGACCGGCAATTCCGAGCTGTGCTCGTTGTTCCTCAGTGCCGACTACCGCACCGGGCTCAATGGCCGCATGCTGGCCAAGGCGCGGATGCTGTTTATCGCCGAGTTCCCGGAGCTGTTTGGCAACAAGATCATTGCCGAAATGCGTGGCATGTCCGATGAAAACGGCCGCTCGCCGTTCTGGGAAAGCCTGGGCCGACACTTCTTCAAGATGGAGTTCAGCCAGGCTGACTACCTCACCGGTGTGGGCAACAAGGCCTTTATCGCCGAACTGATGCCCAAGTTCCCGGTGTACACCTGCTTCCTGTCCGAGGATGCGCGTGCGGTGATCGGCAAGGTGCATACCCACACCGAGCCGGCCTTGAACATGCTTAAAAGCGAGGGTTTCAGCTATCAGGGTTACGTCGACATCTTCGACGCAGGCCCGGCGGTCGAGTGCGAAACCAGCAAGATCCGTGCGGTACGCGACAGCGAAGCCCTGGTGCTGGCCATCGGTACCCCGGGTGACGATGCCACGCCTTACCTGATGCACAACCGCAAACGCGAAGATTGCCGCATCACGGCCGCCCCGGCGCGGCTGGCTGCAGGCACCCTGGTGGTCGATCCATTGACCGCCAAACGCTTGCAACTGAGCGCGGGCGACCAGGTGCGCGCCGTTGCCTTGTCCGCCCAGCCAGTGGCCCCACGGGAGTCGAAATAATGAGTACGTTGTATATCGCAGGTGCCTGGCAGGATGGCCAGGGCGAGGCCTTTGAGTCGCTGAACCCGGTTACCCAGCAAGTGCTGTGGGCTGGCAAGGGTGCCGATGCACGGCAAGTGGATGCGGCCGTCAAGGCAGCACGCCAGGCTTTCCCGCAGTGGGCCAGGCAGACATTCGAGCAGCGCCTGAGCGTACTCGAAGCGTTTGCGGCAAGTCTTAAAAACCATGCTGATGAACTGTCGCGCTGCATCGGTGAAGAAACCGGCAAGCCCCTCTGGGAGTCGGCTACCGAAGTCACCAGCATGATCAATAAAGTGGCGATCTCGGTGCAAAGCTACCGCGAGCGCACGGGTGAAAAAAGCGGCCCGCTGGGCGATGCCACGGCTGTTTTGCGCCACAAGCCCCACGGTGTGGTGGCGGTTTTCGGCCCGTACAACTTCCCCGGCCATTTGCCCAACGGCCATATTGTTCCGGCGTTGCTGGCCGGTAACAGCGTGGTGTTCAAGCCTAGCGAGCTGACCCCCAAAGTCGCCGAGCTGACGGTCAAGTGCTGGATCGAAGCGGGTCTGCCTGCGGGCGTGCTCAACCTGCTGCAGGGCGCGCGCGACACCGGTATTGCCCTGGCGGCGCACACTGGCATCGACGGTTTGTTCTTCACCGGTTCCAGTCGCACCGGCAACGCCCTGCACCAGCAGTTTGCCGGGCGTCCGGACAAGATCCTGGCCCTGGAAATGGGTGGCAACAACCCGCTGGTGGTCGATCAGGTCGAGGATCTGGATGCGGCGGTCTACACCATCATCCAGTCGGCCTTTATTTCCGCCGGGCAGCGTTGCACCTGTGCCCGCCGCTTGCTGGTGCCGCAAGGCGCCTGGGGCGACAGCCTGCTGACGCGTCTGGTCGAAGTCAGCCAGAGTATCGAAGTGGGTGCATTTGATCAGCAGCCAGCGCCATTCATGGGTTCGGTGATTTCCCTGGGTGCCGCGCGTGCCTTGCTGGATGCCCAGGAGGTGTTGCTGGGTTCGGGTGCCGTGGCCTTGCTGGAAATGCATCAGCCTGACAGCAATGCGGCCCTGCTGACACCGGGCATTATCGATGTCACAGAAGTCAGCGAGCGTTCGGATGAAGAGTTGTTCGGGCCACTGCTGCAAGTGATCCGCTACGCCGACTTTGACGCCGCGATAGCCGAGGCCAACAACACCGCATTTGGTCTGGCGGCAGGCTTGCTGTCGGATTCCGAGGCGCGTTACCAGCAGTTCTGGCTTGAGAGCCGGGCTGGCATCGTCAACTGGAACAAGCAGCTGACCGGCGCTGCCAGCAGTGCGCCGTTTGGCGGTATCGGGGCGTCGGGCAATCATCGCGCCAGTGCCTATTACGCGGCCGATTACTGCGCGTATCCGGTGGCTTCCCTTGAAACCCCGACACTGGCCTTGCCCGCAGCCCTGACCCCGGGCGTGCGCTTGTCGTAACGCTTGTCCCGCTCCCACAGGGGGGTGAACAGTAAGACCTTTAGCCATACACCGTTTTCCGGAGCCTCGCTGATGAAGTCCTTTGAAGTCAATTTTGACGGTTTAGTGGGGCCGACCCATAACTATGGCGGTTTGTCGTTCGGCAACGTCGCCTCCCAGAGCAACAGCCAGCAGGCTTCCAACCCCAGGGAAGCCGCGCTGCAAGGCCTGGAAAAAATGAAAGCGCTGGTGGACATGGGCTTTGTCCAGGGCGTGCTGGCACCGCAGGAACGCCCCGACGTCGCGGCGTTGCGCAGCCTGGGTTTTGCCGGCACTGACGCGCAGGTCATCGAGCGCGCCGCCAAAGAGGCCATGCCCTTGCTGGTCGCCAGTTGCTCGGCCTCCAGCATGTGGGTGGCCAATGCGGCCACGGTCAGCCCCAGCGCAGACACCTCCGACGGTCGCGTGCACTTCACCGCCGCCAACCTCAATTGCAAATACCACCGCAGCATCGAGCACCCGACCACCAGCCGCGTGCTGGGCGCGATGTTTGCCGATCAACAGCACTTTGCCCACCACGCGGCATTGCCGGCAGTGGCGCAGTTCGGCGACGAAGGTGCGGCCAACCACACACGCTTTTGCCGGGATTATGGCGAGGCGGGCGTGGAGTTTTTCGTGTTCGGTCGTAGTGCCTTCGACAGCCGTTACCCGGCGCCGCAAAAATACCCGGCGCGCCAGACCCTCGAAGCCTCCCAGGCTGTAGCCCGCCTGCACGGCCTGAGCGAAGAGGGCGTGGTATTTGCCCAGCAAAACCCGGCGGTCATCGACCAGGGCGTATTTCATAACGATGTGATCGCTGTGGGCAATGGCGAGCTGTTGTTCCATCACCAGGATGCGTTCCTCAACACCGAGCAGATGCTCGCCGAGTTGCATGGCAAGCTGGCGGCGCGTGGCGGCAACTTCCAGTCGATCAGCGTGCCCCGCGATCAGGTGGCCGTGGAAGATGCTGTGCGCTCGTACTTGTTCAACAGCCAACTGCTGAGCCGCACCGATGGTTCGATGCTGTTGATCGTGCCTGAAGAGTGCCGTGCCAACCCGCGTGTGTGGCAGTACCTGCAAGGGTTGCTGGCGGCTGGCGGGCCGATCCGTGAGGTCAAGGTGTTCGATCTCAAGCAGAGCATGCAGAATGGCGGTGGCCCGGCGTGCCTGCGTCTGCGGGTCGCGCTCAATGAAACCGAGCTGGCGGCGGTCAACCCCGGTGTGATCATGACCCCGGCGTTGTACGACACCCTGACGGCCTGGGTGAACAAACATTATCGCGATGCTCTGCGCGAAAGCGACCTGGCCGACCCGCAATTGTTACTTGAATGTCGCACGGCATTGGATGAACTGACGCAAATCCTTAAACTGGGCGCGGTTTACCCTTTCCAGATCAATTGAGCGGCGCAGTGCCTGAGCGATCATGAGACCAGGCACGCCCCTTTCCCCCCAAAAAATGAGAGCGACATAATGACCGATACCCTGAAGCTGATCCTTGAAGACACCGACGGCACCCAGCTGGAAACTTCCTGCACCCGCGTTGCCGTGATGTGGCAGGGCAAGGAGCTGTGGATCCAGCAGGACGGCCGTGGCCAGCTGCTGATCGGTGTTGACGTTGAAGAAGGCGATGCTGAATACGCCAACCTGCTGCTGCGCCCATTAGCGACTAACCTTGTGAGCCTGCAACTGGAAATGGAACCGGCTGATATGAACGATGACGAAGACGGTCATGTACACGGTCCAGACTGCAACCACTGATAAGGAAGTTCTATGCTCGCTCTCGGCAAACTGCTTGAACTGACCCTGGCCGGACGTGAACCGGCCGAGAAGACTCAACTGACTGTCGACGGCGTGCGCATGCGCTGGCTGACCGAAGGCGCACTTGAAGTGCGCCCGCCCGAGGCTCGTGACAACGGCATGGATCTGTTGTTGTCGGCCGGCGTGCATGGCAATGAAACAGCGCCGATCGAATTGCTCGATCGCCTGTTGCAGGCCATCGCACGGGGCGTTATCAAGCCCCGTGCACGAATTCTGTTTTTGTTCGGCAACCCCGGTGCCATGCGTACCGGCGCGCGATTTGTCGAAGAGGACCTCAACCGCCTGTTTAACGGTCGTCACGAAAGCAGCAGCGGCCCCGAGGCCCTGCGGGCCTGCGAGCTTGAGCACCTGGCCGAAACCTTTTTCAGCCTGCCTGAGCGTACCCGGCTGCACTACGACTTGCACACTGCCATTCGCGGTTCGAAGATTGAGCAGTTTGCGTTGTATCCCTATAAAGAAGGTCGTGCCCACTCTCGCTCCGAGCTGTCGCGCTTGCGTGCGGCCGGGATGGAGGCGGTGTTGCTGCAAAACAAGCCTTCTATTGTCTTCAGTGCCTATACCTACGATCAGCTGGGCGCCGAGGCTTTTACACTTGAGCTGGGCAAGGCCCGGCCTTTCGGGCAGAACGGCGGGGTCAATGTCGAGCGTCTTGAGCTGCGTTTGCAACAGATGATCGAGGGTACCGAACCGGTGCAGGCCGATACCTCGCTCGACGGCTTGCAGCTGTTTAGCGTGGCTCGCGAAGTCATCAAACACAGCGATGCCTTTATCCTGCACTTGCCCGCCGATGTCGAAAACTTCAGTGAGTTGCCCAAGGGCTATCTGCTGGCGCAGGACGCCGGCAAAACCCGCTGGATTGTCGAGGAGGAGGGCGCGCGGATCATCTTTCCCAACCCCAAGGTCAAGAATGGCCTGCGCGCCGGGATGATTATTGAGCCAGCCACCCTTGCCTCCGTGAGCTAGTCATCCGAGTAGGTTATGTAGGTTTTGCGCAGGGGCAGGCCCAACTCTTCGCGCAAGCCGTTTTCGCTAAAGGGCTTGGGATTGGTGGTCAGGGCCGGGGTGGTGGGGTCCTGATCGAAGTCAAACGGCACCACGTTGCAAGGTAAACCGGCGGCCTGCAACTCATAGTTGCTCACTTGCGGTGCAGCTTTGGTGCCGCCATGACCGTCGGGGCTCAAACCCTGGAATTGGGTTCCGGTGACGAAATTGTAAGCGTGGCAAAGTTCGTGATAGAGGACGACCAAGGGTATAAAGCCGTACCTGGCGAATGACGGGTTGTAGTAAATCGTGCCGCCGAAGTCCGGCAGGCCTGCCTTGTCGACCTTGATGTAGGACCTGCCATCGCCCAGGTTTGGAATGTACAGCCCGCTGTCGATATGCTTGAGTTCGGTGATGGTAATGGGCTTGTGGCTCTGGCGAATGCTTTGGGTAAGCGATGAAAGCAACTGGTGGCCAACACCGGAGCCAAGAAGCTGCGTCAAGTCGTTCTTCACCCGCTCGATAAACTCATCGCTGCCTTGAATGATAAAACCGGATTCGGACAGCGGTTTGGCACTGACCTTGAATGATTTCGGGCCGGGCCTGCCCAAGGTGTTTTCAACCTCCTTGGCAGTTATCACTTGCCCCTCTGAAAGATGGGTGGGCTCACTCTCGGTGAAAACCGTGTCGGTGTGTTTGAGTTCGTTAAGGATGTTGCTGCCTTGTCCCGGGTAAATGACATTGGATCGCGGGCCAGCAGTTATCAGATCGTCACCTTCAGCGCCGCACAGGATGTTGTGGCCCTGGCCGCCTGTCAGTGTGTCGTTGCCCTGGCCAGCATCCACATAGGCCAGGCCTGTGCCGCCACGAAAAAAGTCATCTCCTTTGCCGGTATAGGCAACTACGGTGCCTGAGCCGTTGGCACTGACAATGTCGTTGCCGTCTGCGGTTTCTATATAGCTGATGCCTTCACGCGTCATCACCAGGTCATCGCCGCTGCCAGTTTTAATGGTGGCGTAACCCGAGCTCGAGACTACGGTGTCGTGGCCGGCGCCAGTCTCGATATGCAGCCGATTTTTGATGGTGTCAGCGATATAGACCGTGTCATCGCCATGCCGGGTATGGATTTCGATGATTTGTTTCGCGCTGGCCGATTTTATCATATAGCGCTCATGGTTCAGGTCGATCACAAGCGTATCGTTTTTGCCTTTGCTGACGCAGATGGATGCACGCGGCACAGTGGCGCTGAACACCAGGCGATCAACAGGCGCGGGATACAGCACGGATTCGCTTACGTAGCGCACGAGGGTGGCGTTATCACCAATATGAAGAATGCTCTGGACAGTGGTTTCAGTCACATTGGGCAGAGGTGTTGTGACCTCTGTGCGGGTTCGCTCAAGGGGCGCGCGGGCTGCGCCGTCGAACTCGAAATGATGGGTGGCGGGTTGCGGGTCTGTTGTTGCAAGTGGAGGAGTAGGGCACATGGGCGAGATTCCAAAGAGTGGTATCAATGGTCGAGAGGTGGCTGAGCACCAGTTGCAGACGATTGAAACGCTTTGAGAGCCCGGGTGTGCTTTACATAGTTATCGCTCTGCCTGCACCGACCCTGTTCGGGCTGCGGTGCAGGCTTGCAGCTGTATTACACCGCGCGCTTTTGCTGCGGATCCAGGCGCTTGATAGCGCGGATTTTCTGCAGCGTATCCACGCACGTCCTGGCCGCTTCCTGGCCCTTGTGAACGAAGTGCTCAAAGAAAAACTTCTGATGCTCTTCGCCGGCATGGAAGTGGTGCGGGGTCAGGCTGACGGAGAACACCGGCACTTCGGTTTCAAGTTGCACTTGCATCAGGCCGCTGACGACCGACTGGGCAACAAAATCGTGACGGTAGATGCCGCCATCCACGACCAGGGCGGCGCCGACGATCCCGGCGTAACGACCGGTCTTGGCCAGCAGCTTGGCGTGCAGCGGGATCTCGAACGCGCCGCCGACTTCGAAGAAATCGATGTCACTTTCCTGATAGCCCAGCACCAGCATTTCGGCCAGGAAGCCCTTGCGGCTCTGGTCGACAATCTCTTTGTGCCAGGAAGCCTGGATAAACGCGACACGTTCGTTGTGGTGAATAGCTGTAGGTTGCATGTTCAGATTCCTGTTTGTGTGAAAAACAGGGCATATGAATCGAATGGGATTAAAGGGTGCGTTCAGGTGGGCAGCGCACGGCTGTTCGGCATCGCCACTTGCCCACCCGGTTGACGGCCCTTTGGCGCCAATCCCGTTCTCTCTTCATCCGGACTATGACCGTCGGCCCCGGGATCACACCGGGTCTGCTGACCTTGACCTATTCTCAGCCGGAGCCGGAATCTGCCAAGCGCTCGCGGGCTATGCGCTTTGCGCGCAATTACCGCCGGTGGGGAGTCGCACCCCGCCCTGAGAACGTTGCCGCCAGCCATTCTGGCGGCGGGCATTTTGTATCACAAATAATTCAAGTGTGCATTGATGCTTTTTGCTAATAGCTATCAGTTTTTTCGCTTGCTTAATAAGTAAGTTCTTACATGAACATCCGAATATTGTCGCCCACTGCAGAGTAGGCTTGTTCTGACGGGAATTGCATGTTTAGCATTCAGCACTGATCAAACCTTGCCGAGGCCTTTGCCATGTCTGTTATCGATCTTCGTAGTGACACCGTGACCCAACCCACCACCGGCATGCGCGAGGCCATGGCCAATGCGCCGCTGGGCGACGATGTGTATGGCGAAGATCCTTCGGTCAACAAGCTGGAGTCCGAGCTGGCATTGCGCCTGGGCTTTGCCAAAGGGCTATTCGTGCCTACCGGCACCATGAGCAACCTGCTGGCGCTGATGGCCCATTGCGGGCGCGGTGATGAATATATCGTGGGGCAGCAGGCCCACACCTATAAGTATGAAGGCGGCGGGGCGGCGGTCCTGGGTTCCATCCAGCCGCAGCCGCTGGAGGTGCAGGCCGATGGCTCGCTTGATCTGGAGCAGGTGGCTGCCGCGATCAAGCCCGATGACTTCCATTTTGCCCGCACCCGCCTGCTCGCGCTGGAAAACACCATGCAGGGCAAGGTGCTGCCCACCGAGTACCTGGCGGCAGCCAGCCGGCTGACCCGTGAGCACGGCCTGGCCCTGCATCTCGATGGCGCAAGGCTGTACAACGCAGCGGTCAAGCTGGGGGTTGATGCCGGTGATATCACCCGCCACTTCGACTCGGTCTCGGTGTGCCTGTCCAAGGGCCTGGGTGCGCCGGTGGGCTCGGTGTTGTGCGGCACCGCCGACTTGATCACCCGGGCGCGGCGCCTGCGCAAGATGGTCGGCGGCGGCATGCGCCAGGCCGGTCAGCTGGCGGCTGCCGGGTTGTATGCGCTGGATCATCAGGTGGCGCGCCTGGCTGATGACCATGCCAACGCCCAGTTGCTGGCAGACGGCCTGCGCGCAGCCGGCTATGACGTCGAGCCGGTGCAGACCAATATGGTCTACGCCCAGGTTGGTGATCGCGCCGAGGCGCTCAAGGCCTTTGCGGCGGAGCAGGGCATCAGGCTCAGCGCTGCACCGCGCTTGCGAATGGTGACGCACATGGATGTCAGTCGCAGTCAGATCGAGCAGGTAATCGCTGTTTTTGCCGAGTTTTCCCGCCAATAAGCTTTCAATCCGTCCAATTGCTTGTCGCTATCGTATAAACACGCTGTACCCGGGGCGAAGGGCCGATATAATGCGGCCCTTTGCGAGTCGCACTGTCGATTGACGTGATTTACTTGCCTCTGGCCGCAGCCTCCGTGGAAGAACCTATGAAAAGCGCAGAAATCCGTGAAGCCTTCCTTCGCTTCTTCGAGGAGCAAGGTCACACCCGTGTCCCTTCCAGCTCCTTGGTCCCTAATAACGACCCGACCCTGCTGTTCACCAACGCGGGGATGAACCAGTTCAAGGACTGTTTCCTGGGTCAAGAAAAACGTGCCTACACCCGAGCGACCAGCAGCCAGAAGTGCGTGCGGGCCGGCGGCAAGAACAGCGACCTGGAAAACGTCGGTTACACCGCCCGTCACCACACTTTCTTTGAAATGCTCGGCAACTTCAGCTTTGGCGATTATTTCAAGAAAGATGCGATCAACTTCGCCTGGACCTTCCTGACCGGTGTGCTCAAGCTGCCTAAAGACAAGCTCTGGGTAACCGTCTACGCCAGCGATGACGAAGCCTATGACATCTGGACCAAAGACGTCGGCGTACCTGCCGAGCGCATGATCCGCATCGGTGACAACAAGGGCGCGCCTTACGCATCCGACAACTTCTGGACCATGGGCGATACCGGCCCGTGCGGTCCGTGCACCGAGATTTTCTACGATCACGGCCCGGAAATCTGGGGTGGCCCGCCGGGCTCGCCAGACGAAGACGGTGATCGTTACATCGAAATCTGGAACAACGTGTTCATGCAGTTCAACCGCACCGCCGATGGCGTGTTGCACCCGTTGCCAGCGCCGTCGGTAGACACCGGCATGGGCCTGGAGCGGATCAGTGCGGTGATGCAGCACGTTAACTCCAACTACGATATCGACCTGTTCCAGAGCCTGCTGACCGCAGCGGCTGACGCGATCGGCTGCGCCAACGAAGGCCAGGCCTCGCTCAAGGTTGTAGCGGACCATATCCGTTCGTGCAGCTTCCTGATCGCCGATGGCGTGCTGCCGTCGAACGAAGGCCGCGGCTATGTACTGCGCCGCATCATTCGTCGCGCCTGCCGTCACGGTAACAAGCTGGGCGCTACCGGCAATTTCTTCTACAAGATCGTCGCGGCCCTGGTTGCCGAGATGGGTGAAAGCTTCCCGGAGCTGGTGCGCGAGCAGGCCAACATCGAGCGCGTGCTTAAAGCTGAAGAAGAGCAGTTCTCCAAGACCCTGGAACAGGGCCTGAAAATCCTCGAACTGGACCTGGCCGAGCTCAAGGGCACCGTGGTACCTGGTGACGTAGTGTTCAAACTCTACGACACCTACGGCTTCCCGATGGACCTGACCGCAGATATCGCCCGCGAGCGTAACCTGACCGTGGATGAAGAAGGCTTCGAGCGCGAGATGGAAGCCCAGCGTGTGCGTGCCCGTTCGGCTAGCTCCTTTGGCCTGGACTACAACACCCTGGTCAAGGTCGACGTGCCGACCGAGTTTGTTGGTTACAACGCTACCCAGGCTTCGGCCAAAGTGGTTGCCCTGTACAAAGAAGGGCAGTCGGTTACCAGCCTGAACGAAGGCGACGAGGGCGTGGTGATTCTTGACCAGACCCCGTTCTATGCCGAATCGGGTGGTCAGGTCGGCGATTGCGGTTACCTGCAAGCTGGCGCTGCGCGCTTTGATGTGCGCGACACCACCAAGACCGGCGGTGCCTTCCTGCATCACGGTGTGGTTGCTGCGGGCGGCCTGAAAGTGGGCGAAACCGTTGATGCCCAGGTGGATGCCGATGTGCGTCACGCCACGGCCCTGAACCACTCGGCCACGCACTTGCTGCACGCAGCGTTGCGCCAGGTGCTGGGCGAACACGTTCAGCAGAAGGGTTCCCTGGTAGACAGCCAGCGCATGCGTTTCGACTTCAGCCACTTTGAAGCGATCAAGCCTGAGCAGATCAAGGCGCTGGAAGATATCGTCAACGCCGAGATTCGCAAGAACACCCCGGTCGAAACCGAAGAAACCGACATCGAAACCGCCAAGCAAAAAGGCGCCATGGCGCTGTTTGGCGAGAAGTACGGCGACAACGTGCGCGTGCTGAGCATGGGCGGCGATTTCTCGGTTGAGCTGTGTGGCGGTATCCACGCCAAGCGCACCGGTGATATCGGCCTGATGAAAATCATCAGCGAAGGTGGCGTAGCCTCGGGTATTCGTCGTATTGAAGCCGTGACCGGCGCAGCCGCACTGGCTTACCTGAATGCTGCCGAAGAGCAGCTCAAGGAAGCTGCCAGCCTGGTCAAGGGTTCGCGCGAGAACCTGGTCGACAAACTGTCGGCTGTGCTGGAACGTAACCGCCAGCTGGAAAAACAGCTTGAGCAATTGCAGGCCAAGGCCGCAAGCGCTGCCGGTGATGACCTGTCATCGTCGGCAGTGGACGTAAAAGGCGTGAAAGTATTGACCGCTCGCCTGGACGGTCAAGATGGCAAGGCGCTTCTGGCGCTGGTTGATCAGCTGAAGAACAAGCTCGGTCGTGCAGTGATCCTGCTCGGCAGTGTCCATGAAGACAAGGTTGTACTGGTTGCAGGCGTGACCAAGGACCTGACTGGCCAACTCAAAGCCGGTGATTTGATGAAGCAGGCTGCTGCGGCAGTGGGCGGGAAGGGCGGTGGTCGTCCGGACATGGCGCAAGGCGGCGGTGTTGATGCTGCAGCCCTGGACGCCGCGCTGGCCCTGACCGTGCCATTTGTCGAGCAGGGTATCTGAGGTCCAGAACGCGCCGTTGTCTAGTAACGGCGCGTCGTTTGAATGATAAATGGGCGCCCTTTAGGGGCTGAGGCTGCTTTGAAATGGCTTTGATCGTACAGAAATTCGGAGGCACCTCGGTCGGCACTGTCGAGAGAATCGAGCAGGTCGCCGATAAAGTTAAGAAGTTCCGCGAAGCCGGCAATGATCTGGTGATCGTGCTTTCGGCAATGAGCGGTGAAACCAATCGCCTCATCGACCTGGCCAAGCAGATCAGCGATCAGCCGTTGCCGCGTGAGCTGGATATGATTGTATCCACGGGTGAGCAGGTGACCATTGGTCTGCTGTCCATGGCGCTGAACAAGCGCGGCGTGCCAGCGGTGTCCTACACCGGTAGCCAGGTGCGCATCCTCACGGACAGTTCGCACACCAAAGCCCGCATCCTGAAAATTGACGACCAGAAGATTCGCGCAGACCTGCAGGCCGGGCGTGTGGTTGTGGTTGCAGGTTTCCAGGGTGTTGACGAGCTCGGCAATATCACCACGCTGGGCCGTGGTGGCTCCGACACTACAGGTGTAGCGCTGGCAGCGGCCCTCAAGGCCGATGAGTGCCAGATCTATACCGATGTCGATGGCGTTTACACCACCGATCCGCGGGTAGTGGCCAAGGCCCAGCGCCTGGAAAAGATCACCTTCGAAGAAATGCTGGAAATGGCCAGCCTGGGCTCCAAGGTGTTGCAGATCCGCGCAGTCGAGTTCGCCGGCAAGTACAACGTTCCGCTGCGCGTTTTGCACAGCTTCAAGGAGGGTCCAGGTACCCTCATTACTATTGATGAAGAGGAATCCATGGAACAGCCGATCATTTCTGGTATCGCGTTCAATCGCGACGAAGCCAAACTGACCATCCGTGGCGTGCCGGATACCCCGGGCGTGGCGTTCAAGATTCTGGGCCCGATCAGCGCGGCCAACATCGAAGTCGACATGATCGTGCAGAACGTTGCGCACGATAACACCACCGATTTCACCTTTACCGTGCACCGCAATGACTACAACGCGGCGCAAAGCGTGCTGGAAAACACTGCTCGCGAAATCGGTGCTCGCGAAGTGGTGGGTGACACCAACATTGCCAAGGTCTCGATTGTCGGTGTGGGCATGCGCTCCCACGCAGGCGTTGCCAGCCGCATGTTTGAATCCCTGGCCAAAGAGAACATCAATATCCTGATGATCTCCACCTCCGAAATCAAAGTGTCGGTGGTGATTGAAGAGAAGTACCTGGAGCTGGCCGTGCGTTCCCTGCACACGGCTTTTGATCTGGATGCACCTGACCGCCAGGGCGAGTAAAACGTTGTACCAGGGGCGCGGTTGATCCGCGCCCTTTGTTTTTTGGCTTGTGTGGGCGTACGTCGTCATGCGGGTCAATACTAAGGAGCGGCGGGCTATAGCTGTTTAGCTAGTAGTCCGAAGCCCTTTTTTTTTGCAGACTGTTGTCCCTGAAATGAAAGCGTGAGGAGAAACGTATGCTGATTCTGACTCGCCGTTGTGCGGAAAGCCTGATCATAGGCGATGGCGAAATTACCGTGACCGTTCTCGGTGTCAAAGGCAACCAGGTGCGCATTGGTGTGAATGCTCCCAAGGAAGTGGCTGTGCACCGTGAAGAGATCTACCTGCGGATCAAGAATGAAAAGGGCGAAGAACCAAGTCTCTAATTTTATTTAAGTTTTTAGTTGCATGCGGGGAAAAGGCTGGTTATTATACGCCCCGTGTTGCGGAGAGGTGGCCGAGTGGCCGAAGGCGCTCCCCTGCTAAGGGAGTACATCTCAAAAGGGTGT
>Ga0302347_1003574_pt1 | contig 13560 bp, 16 predicted proteins | sample PhyWR1_FD_202178 | JGI IMG/M metagenome (GOLD analysis project Ga0302347, IMG submission 202178) | Leaf surface microbial communities from wheat plants in UC Gill Tract Community Farm, Albany, California, United States - DLSL W.R1 (v2)... | ecosystem: Host-associated > Plants > Phyllosphere >...
TACGCCACTGTAATACCAGTAAGTCATTATTTGATTTTTTTATTAATATAAATAACGTAAGGAATATTCATGAAAGAGCTTGAGGTTATTATTAAAGATGACGAAGGTATTCATGCCCGACCGGCGGCCCTCTTCGTCGGAAAAGCAAAATCGTATCACAGTGTGATTACTCTAGAAAAAAATGGTGAACAATTTAATGCTAAAAATTTCACCTCGGTCTTAAGTATGGGTGCCTGCAAGAATGACCGGGTATTAATCAGAGCAGAAGGCGCTGATGAAGATGCTGCTATCGCTGAATTAAGTCAGGTATTAAATGATTAAACAAGAAATATTTTAATATCAGTTATGTGAAAAATAGATTCACTCGTGCAGATGATTTCAAGAGAGGAACCCTGATGATGATCGCCGATGTTATTAATAAAAATGCCATTCAAGTGAATATGCCAGCCTTAGATAAACAGCAAGCATTAGAATCATTAGTCAATCTTTTGTATCAGGATGGCGCAGTGGATGATGCAACGCTTTTTATTCAGGACGTTTATCATCGTGAAAGTGAAGGTATGACCGGGATCGGCGGTTATATTGCCATTCCTCACGGTAAATCTCTTCATGTGAACAGGACCTGTATTGCTATTGGCCTTCTCGAAGAGCCCATTGAGTGGGAGTCTTTAGACGGTAATAAAGTAAAGGCGATCATTTTATTTGCGGTTAGTATGCAAGATAAAAATGATTTTTGTATTAAATTGATGTCCAGAATTGCCCGTATGCTCGGTAATGAACAAGTCTGTGAAAATTTACTCAATGCCACCACAAATGATGAATTAATTTCCATTTTTAATCAGAAGGTATCCTTATGAAAATTGTTGGAATAACAGCCTGTACTGCGGGTATTGCCCATACTTATATTGCCAAAGAAAAACTGATAATTGCTGCTGAAAGTTTGGGGCATAGCATTCACGTTGAAACGCAAGGTTCAATTGGCGTAGAAGATCAGCTAAAGAGTAGCGATATCGCTGAGGCTGATATTGTTATTATTGCTGCAGATATTGGTATCAATGGGATGGAACGTTTCATCAATAAGCAGGTCGTTGAAGTGCCGATATCAACCGTTGTGAAATCGCCAAAGATGCTCATTCAGAAGATACAAGAAAAAATAAACAGCCATTAATCCTGGCAAGAGGACGATATCATGGCATATAAAATTGGTTTTAAAAAACACATGCTGACTGGCGTTTCCTACATGATACCTGTCGTGGTGGTTGCAGGTTTATGCATGGCTATCGCCAAAGTATTTGGCGGCGCATTTGTTTCCAATGATCCTCAAACCATCCCCTGGTTCATCAATCAGCTAGGAGTGATTGGTATGAGCCTGGTAGTCCCCATTCTCACGGCTGGCATCGCCTCTTCTATTGCTGACCGACCAGGATTTACCCCCGGACTGATCCTTGGTTTTGTGGCAATGGAGATCAAAGCTGGCTTTTTAGGTGGCATGCTAGCCGCCTTTATGGTTGGTTATCTTATTCTGGCCATTAGAAGATATCTAAAACTGCCTTCAAGTATGCAGGGCCTGATGCCCATTATTTTTATCCCTTTACTGTCGACTTTAATTGTCGGTATGGCGTTTTACCTGTTTATTGGGCAACCGGTTGCTATCGTTCAGGCAGCCGTTATCGAATGGATGAGTAGTCTGATGGGCGGATCCCGAATGGTTCTGGGCGCGCTGATTGGCGGCATGATGGGCTTCGATTTGGGGGGGCCCGTCAATAAATCAGCCTCACTGTTTGCCAATGCCATGCTTGCCCAGGGGATCTACGGTCCCGAAGCGTCTAAAATCGTTGGCGGTATGGTTCCTCCTATTGGCGTGGCTATTTCGGTCTTCTTTTCAAGAAGAAAACGTTATACCCAGGCCGAAATCGAAGCAGGTAAAGCCGCTTTTCCTCTTGGTTTATGTTTTATTACCGAAGCCGTACTTCCTTTTGCCGCCAGCGACCCGTTACGAGTAATCCCTGCCTGTATGATTGGTTCAGCAACCGCGTCCGGACTGACTATGCTATGGAATGTCACCAGTACTGTCCCCCACGGCGGCGTTTTTGTTATTCCGGTGATGGGGAATCCCTGGGGATTTGTTGCCGCCTTAATTATCGGCAGTCTGATAACAGCCGGAGTGTTAACCTTACTGAAACCTGTTATTAAGGAAGATAGGGAACAGGGTGAAATTGTTGAACCTGAAATAGAAGATTTCGATATCGTGATTAAGAAATAATCATTAAAAATGAATATGTTTCTATTACAGATACAGTGACATTCATTTTTATTATTTAAATAAATACGGTACGACAATTTATCTTAATTAACACAAGTAACATCCATCACACTTTAATATAGCCAACCTATATTTAGGTAACACACGCACATTTATATGAGGTATAGACTATGTATGTCACAATGAAAGAAATTCTCGATGATGCCAATAAAAATTATTATGGCGTAATTTCTGCCAGCGTTATTAATCTGGAACTTGTCCGCGGAGCTATTCGTGCGGCCCAGGAGGAAAATGCACCCATTATTATCAATATCGGTCAGGGACAAATGACAAAACACGGTGACTGCGAAATTATCTCAAAGATGGTTCGTACTTTGGCGGGTCGGGCTACTATTCCCGTGGCGCTTAATTTAGATCACGGTAAAGATTATGAGCGTATTACTCACGCTTTTCGTCATCAGTTTTCTTCCATTATGATCGATGCCTCTGCTTATTCACTGGAAGAAAATATTCAACGTACCAAAGAAGTCGTCAAGCTGTGTCACTCACAGAATGTCACTGTTGAAGGGGAAATAGGATTTATTGGGCAAGCAGCAGACTCTGATGATGAGAAATTCGATCTCTATACCCGAGTAGAAGACGCTGTACTCTTCTTTAACGAAACGGAGGTTGACGCTCTGGCTATCGCAGTAGGCACCGCACATGGAAAATATCCCGCCAATCGCGAACCGAAGATAGATTTTGACCGAATAAAAGAGATAAAACAGGCAACAAACAGACCCCTGGTTTTGCACGGTGGTTCTGACTCGGGTTCAGATAATATTCGCCAGGCCGTTGCCTGTGGCATTAATAAAATCAATGTCTGTACCGATACTTTTGTCAGCTGCAAGGAAGGACTAAAAATGATGCTTCAAGAAACACCTGACATTGACTTTATGTCAATGATGATGGAAATGGAGAATATTGCTAAAAAAACCATTCAGGATTATATCCGAATTTCTGGCTCCACGGGCAAGGCCAGTAACTTCAGATAACAAGTCATTAATAGCGCCACCTATGTAATATTTCACTCTGAATATTGTTATCCAGCATCACGAAAATTGATCATTCATTTTCTGGAGTTAATATGAAAATAGCATTAATGAACGAATGGAGTCAGGCAGATAAAAACCCGATAATATATCAGGCATTGAAAAAGGCCACTGAAGATAAAGGCCATGAAATTTATAATTTAGGCATGAAAGGGTCTGACGATCATCGTTTAACCTATATCCATCTGGGTATTATGGCCAGCCTGTTGCTTAATACCAGAGCGGTTGATTTTATTATTACCGGATGTGGCACCGGGCAAGGTGCGCTGATGTCGCTCAACGCCTGGACTGGTGTAGTATGCGGTTATTGTATTGAACCGACTGATGCCTATTTGTTTTCGCAGATCAATAATGGCAATGCCCTCTCCTTACCTTTCGCCAAAGGATTTGGCTGGGGAGCTGAACTGAATCTCACGACGATTTTTGAAAAGGCATTCGATGGTGAACGGGGCCAGGGATATCCTAAAGAAAATAAACAGAGTCAAAACACCAATGCCGCTATATTAACAGACATTAAGCATAGGACAGGCAAGGATCCCGTTGACGCTTTAGGCTGTCTTGATAAAGAACTTGTCAGCCATGCTATCGCCGGGAAAGATTTTCAATCCTTTTTTATCCGACATGCGACTGAGGGTGAGATAAAAGACTTTATCGCCGATTTTATTGCGGCATGATCTGTGCACCTCTAATTAATGACGGGTTAATTAGAGGTGCTATTTAACTCATAAAGAAGGATTATCTCTCGCCAGACAGACTCAGGCGTGCCAGCATAGCTGTAAATTCATCCTGAGAAATTCCATGCTGGTTATCATCGAAACGCAGATTAAACTTGTGTTGTACGTGATGATATAACTCTTCATCACTGAGCACCGGCATTTTATCTGCCGCACTGTAGAGCGTGCTGCGCTCACCTGCCGGGTGATACAAACTGAGGGTCAGACAGTGACGAAAATGCGAGGCCGGCCAGGTCGAGACATAATGGTTACCCATCTCATAATCTGAGCTGAACTGGGGCTCCAGCGTAAAACAGTACATCTTCAGTGTCTTTTCACTGTCATGGTATTTCAGTAGCCAGAACTCCCCTTCTTGCTCCAGACTGTAGCGTCCGTGTGACGTGTCCAGTACTTCACCGGCACGTAGACGAATCGGGCTCGGCAAGGTTTTCCCTCCGAAACCGACATCAGCCAGCCAGGCTTCATCGCCAAAGGTCACCAGAGTGATACTGTGAGTCCGGGCCGGCAACTGGGCTGGGTTCGCCAGCAATACACGTCCGGACAGATTCGTTATCTTGAATCCGAGTTCCTGGAGTACCCGACGAAACAGCCCGTTCTGTTCAAAGCACCAGCCCCCACGACCCGCAGAAACCAGTTTGGTAAACACACTATCATCATCGACCTTTATTGTCCGCCCTAACAGCGCATCGAGATTTTCAAAAGCGATGGACTGAGTATGTGCCTCATGTAACTGTTTTAATGTTTCCAGAGTCGCAGCGCGGGAACCCTGATAGTGAATACGTTCAAAGTAACTTTCCAGACAAAATGACATAGTCGTTTTCCCTTCTCATTAATCATGTCCGTACTGTATCGCTAAATACCACTGATGAGATGTTAAAAAATGCTTATCTATGGCCTCAGGATGGTGGTGTAAAACGCTGAATAATCAGTACGCCGACAAAAATTATCAGAACTCCGCTAATGCGCCCCAGGCTGGCAGATTTTTCTGCCAGCCCCATCAACCCAAAATGGTCAATAACCAAAGCAGTCACCATTTGTCCGGCAATCACGCAGGCAATAAATCCCGTCCCCCCCAGGCGCGGCACCAGCATCAGAGCCGCCGTAATAAAAATAACTCCCGCCAGGCCGCCAAACCATATCCAGACAGGTGCCTGCAAAGCTTCACCTAATTTTGGTAACTGTAAGCGTAAGGCCAGAATCAGCGGCAGCACACAAATCAGGCTGACGAGTAACGAGGCGACCGTAGCCCAGAGCGGATGACCGAGAGTACGGCCCAGAATGGCATTCGTTCCTGCCTGAAACGGCACTAATGCACCTGCAATCAGCGCCAGTCCGATTAGCGACAAGGTATAGAGCCCACTGGTTGAAAACATACAAACCTCTGCAAATGATGGATCGAGTGGGCATCATCAGTTATATATATTATCAATACCAATTCGTATTAAAGCAGGATAGATATTCGTAGAATGAATAATCTTCGTCGTATTGATACCAATTTATTAGTGACACTCCATGCATTATTACTGGAGAAACACATCTCCCGCGCCGCCATCCGCTTGCATAAAAGTCAGCCTGCCGTCAGCCATGCACTGGCTCATTTACGGACGATTTTTAACGATCCGTTGCTTATTCGTCGGGGAAAACATCTTGAACTGAGCCTGAAAGCCAGCAGTTTGCTTTCCCCCCTCACCGAAGCGCTTGAGGGATTGGACAGCTTACTGGAAGCCCCTGTTTTTGTTCCTGCTGAATCAAAACGGGCATTTCGCTTAGCGATGTCAGACTATGGAGCCTGGCTGGTTCTTCCTGAACTGGTCAGACGCTTACGAACCGAAGCACCGGGTATCTCTTTGCTGGTAACCCAGGCCAGTCGTGAAGTCATGATGGCGCAAGCTAACGAAGGCGAAGTGGATATTGCTCTGGGAGTCTTCCCCGGGCTGGATAGCAAGACATTACGATGTCAGGCACTTTTTGAGGAACGGTTTATCAGCGTGGCTGATGCCAGTACCTTACCTGCCAGTGGGACGCTAAGCCTGACTGAGTGGCTTGACAGACCGCATGTGGTTGTCACGCACCCTTCGGTGAGTGAACAGGAGATAGAGTCTGCTCTTCACGCTCTTGGGCTGGAAAGAAAAAGACAAATAACGCTTCCGCACTGGCGTGTGGCAAATGATTTGATTGCAGGCAGTGATTTAATTCTGACCGTTGCCAGCCGTAATCTCATTTCTCTCAACCCGGCATTATGTATCTTTGAGCCGCCACTGGCCATTAAGCCCTTTTCGTTCCGACAGCTCTGGCATCTTCGCCGCGACACTGACCCGGCGCATCAATGGTTACGCCAGCAGATTGAAAATATCGCTTCTGCCAGTAAAACGTCTTTTTGAAAGTCATTCAGCGTAAATTCACAGTAGAATCTGGCCCCAACTGGAAGGGGTTACAGTCGTTTTGTTGTGATTCGGAGCCGTATTAACAGGTTAAACTACTCCGTTTTTCCTTTTTTTCCGCGCGTCACTCGATAGAAATCGCAGATTTCTGGTTTTACTTCTACCCCAGTTTCCGGCTAGTATCCTCCGCCTTCTTTTTACAGACGCTGCGATAAGACAAAACGTATTGAGAGGAAGGCTATTTTCTATGCTACCAGGCAGACGGGAGTCTCATGAGTTTAAAAACAGAAGCGGAAAAACGCGCCGCAAAGCGGCACTGGCTTAATGAACAAGATGCCGGTTATCACAAAGCTATTGGTAATCGTCAGGTGCAAATGATAGCAATCGGTGGCGCAATCGGTACCGGGCTCTTTCTGGGCGCAGGCGGCAGGCTACAAGCCGCAGGTCCTGCCCTGGCGCTAGTCTATTTAGTCTGCGGATTATTTTCGTTCTTTATTTTACGTGCACTAGGTGAACTGGTACTGCATCGCCCTTCCAGCGGCAGTTTCGTCTCCTATACCCGAGAATTCATCGGCGAAAAAGCAGCCTATGTCTGCGGCTGGATGTACTTTGTCAACTGGGCAATGACCGGCATCGTTGATATCACGGCCGTTGCGCTCTATATGCAGTACTGGAATAGCTTTGGGGATATTCCGCAGTGGGTGTTTGCGCTTGGCGCACTGGCCATTGTTGCAACCATGAACATGATTGGCGTGAAATGGTTTGCCGAGATGGAGTTTTGGTTTGCTCTCATCAAGGTGCTGGCTATCGTCAGTTTCTTAGTGGTGGGGACCCTTGTGCTGGGTAGCGGTAAACCTCTGGATGGGCACAGTACCGGATTCCATCTGATAACCGATAATGGCGGCATGTTCCCTCATGGCTTATTACCCGCATTAATTCTGGTGCAAGGTGTGGTGTTTGCCTTTGCCTCGATTGAGCTGGTGGGTACCGCAGCCGGTGAGTGTAAAGATCCTCAGACAATGGTACCCAAGGCCATCAACAGTGTTATCTGGCGAATCGGTTTGTTCTATGTCGGATCGGTCCTGCTGCTGGTATTACTGTTACCCTGGAATGCCTATCAGGCGAACCAAAGTCCGTTTGTGACCTTCTTTAGTAAACTTGGCGTCCCCTATATGGGGGATATCATGAATATCGTGGTGTTAACGGCCGCACTCTCCAGCCTTAACTCGGGCCTGTATGCTACCGGCAGGATATTACGTTCCATGTCAATGGGTGGATCAGCGCCACACTTTATGTCAAAAATGAGCAAGAATCAGGTCCCTTATGCCGGCATCCTGGCGACCAGCGCGGTCTACCTGCTCGGCGTGTTCCTTAATTATCTGGTTCCTTCCCAGGTATTTGAGCTAGTACTCAATATCGCATCATTAGGCATTATCACATCCTGGGCTTTTATCATTATTTGTCAGATGCGTTTGCGTAAAGCTATCGCTCAGGGAAAAGCGGATGAAGTCAGTTTTAAACTACCCGGCGCGCCTTTTACTTCCTGGCTGACGCTGCTGTTTTTACTCAGTGTTCTGGTTCTGATGGCGCTGGACTATCCAAATGGTACTTTTACCATCGCCTCCATCCCGGTCATTGCTGTATTACTGATTATTGGCTGGTTCGGCGTGCGTAAACGCGTACACCAGCTCGCACAAGATAATCCTGAGTCTTAAATCTCAGAGTTGAAAGTATGCCCCGGTTATCGGGGCATACTTTTATTATCAAACTGTTATAGTATCGGTACGTTATTTTCTATCTGAGAATTCTGACAGTGAAAACCTTAGTACGCCCTGCTCACTCCCACGATATCACCGCTATTTTTGCCATCCGAACTGCGGTAAAAGAAAATCCACTCTCACTGGAGCAACTGACAGAGATGGGTATAACGCCCGAAGCTGTTCTGGAGATGCTGGCGATACCTGACTGTGTCTGGGTGGCTGAAATCAATGAAATAACCGCGGGATTTGCTATCGCAGATCATGAGGAAGGGTCAATTTTTGCGCTGTTCGTACTTCCTGAATATGAAGGACTGGGACTGGGTGGACAACTGATGGACCTTGCCGAAGCGGCACTTTTTCAACAACACGCACACATCTGGCTTGAAACAGACAGTGAGAGTCGTGCCGCAGCATTTTATCAGCGTCGTGGCTGGGAAGTTGTAGAACAATTTACCGGAGCAGATAAACGCTATCAGAAAAAACGGTCCTGAAGTGCCGTTTCGGGCTAAGCACATCCCTGTTATGTTATTGATACTGATAGTATGAATATTTTGTTACCATCTGTGACAATTTAAATGACACTTTTTTCGCCATCTTACTCTGTAGCAGGTAGACTTTTTAGGGTCAGAAGCTGATGTTCTGGCATCCTCTTTCAATAAACTCACCAAGGAGGCCCTATGTTTCCTGAGTACCGTGAATTGATTACTCATCTGAAAGACGTCAACCCTCGTTTTCTCAGTCTGTTTGATAAACACCATCGCCTTGACGGCGAAATACTACGCAGAGAAGGTCCGAAAGGAACAGGATACGACCTCAAAGTCGCCCTGCTCAAAAAAGAAAAACTGCGTTTGAAAGATGAACTGTATCAGATGTTGAAAAACGCCAGTCAGCAAACCGCTTAACCTTGTTTGCTGCCAGATCAAGGAAGAGTTATCTCTTCCTTTTTTGTTGCCTGGACAGCAGTGCTTAAGCCACGCTGACGACTCTGAAAGCAATTTCCCAGAGTGATTCTTCTCCCGGATATATTTCACTGATGACCTGTTTTAACTCAGTCAGCGTCATATTTTCCTGCCGGGCATGCTCCTCATCTAACTCACTCAATCTCACCGCCGTCACGCTGATGACTTTAATGGTGCAAAAATAGATATCGTCTTCGTAACATCCGGTACGTAAATTCTGACCGGCAGCAAAGTGAGACTCACTGGCATCGCGCAAGGTTATCGTCTTGCGTCCACTGATAATGTCATCCTGAAAACGACGGAAAAAAGTTATGTCATTAGCCATAGGTCATCCTGTATCAAAAAAAGGTGATATGTCTTGCCGTTCGGTCAGCATTCAGATTATCACTCAATAAGATCATGCCTCTGATGATCAAACGCTTAGTACAATTACGCAATTGAAATCCCTGTCTGTGCATAATAAAACTAAGATAATGCGCTAAAAACAGACAAAACCACCAGAAAACCCCTTGAATCAGACTTCTCTCGATCCAGACTTCTACATGTCCTAACTTCTTAACGTCTAAAAAATCCGTTGTTATAACTCTGGGTTATATGCGGCTGGATTTAATTCTTTTTAGCTGGCTAATTGTGCGCTCTATTATCCGCACATGAACATATTTCATGTTGCGAGAGAACCATGATTGCCAACTCTATTCTGGAACTGATCGGAAACACACCGCTACTCCGCCTGAATCGGCTTGATACTGGCGTCTGCGAATTACTGCTGAAACTGGAAAATCAAAATCCAGGAGGGTCAATTAAAGATCGCGTCGCATTATCGATGATTGAGCAGGCTGAACGCCGCGGTGTACTCAGACCCGGTATGACAATTATTGAAGCTACTGCGGGGAATACCGGTCTGGGGCTGGCACTGATAGCCACCCAAAAAGGCTATCCACTGATTCTGGTGGTGCCCGACAAAATGAGCCAGGAGAAGATAGCCCATCTACATGCACTGGGCGTCGATATCCGCTTAACGCGCTCGGATGTGACGAAAGGACACCCGGAATATTATCAGGATTACGCACAGCAGCTGGCAGCAGAGATCCCGGACAGCTTTTATATTGACCAGTTCTCTAATCCCGCGAATGCCCAGGCACATACTCTGAGTACTGCCGTTGAGTTGTGGCAGCAAACCGATGGTGATATTGACGCTATCGTGGTCGGCGTTGGCTCGGGGGGTACCTTAGGCGGACTACAGGCCTTTTTCCGTGCCCATTCTCCGAAGACTGAATTTATCCTCGCCGATCCAGAAGGCTCGATTCTGGCCGATCGCGTCAACAGTGGCAAAACGACAACGCCCGGAAGCTGGTTAGTAGAGGGGATCGGTGAAGATTTTATTCCCCCGCTCGCCGCGATTGAGGGTGTCAGTCAGGCTTATCGCATCAGCGACAGAGAATCTTTTGCCGCAGCCCGGACACTGTTAACACAGGAAGGTGTGCTCGCCGGATCCTCTACCGGTACCTTACTCGCTGCGGCACTACGTTACTGTCAGGAACAAACTAAGCCGAAGCGTGTCGTCACGCTGGCCTGCGACAGCGGGAATAAATATTTATCAAAAATGTATAACGATCAGTGGGTAAGCCAACAGAGTCTTGATTAACATTAAGGGAATTCCATGAGTAAGTTTGCGACCTCCAGCGTCCATAGCGGTAGTTTTCATGATGCCCATGGCGCAGTTATGCCTCCGATTTATGCGACGTCAACGTTTGAACAACCGGCACCCGGCCAGCATACTGGGTTTGAATACTCGCGCAGTGGTAATCCTACGCGTCAGGTACTTGAAAATGCCATTGCTGAGTTAGAAGGCGGCAAACGGGGTTTTGCCTTTTCTTCCGGCCTGGCAGCCATTTCGACAGTACTGGAGCTTATCGATAGCGGCAGCCATATCGTCGCCATCGACGATGTGTATGGCGGCACATGGCGCTTGCTGGAGAATGTGCGAAAACGCAGCGCAGGGATAACGGTCAGTTGGGTCAAACCAAACGACACAGCAGCCCTGGAAGCGGCAATCCGCCCTGAGACGCGTATGATTTGGGTAGAGACCCCGACCAATCCGCTGCTTAAGCTGGCCGACCTCGCAGCCATTGCCAGGATAGCCCGCCGTCATCAGGTCATCAGCGTGGCGGACAATACCTTCGCCTCTCCGGCACTACAACGGCCGATTGAGTTTGGTTTTGATATTGTCGTGCATTCAGCAACAAAATATCTTAATGGTCACTCTGATGTCATCGCAGGACTTGCTGTTACCGGTGAGAATGAAGAGTTAGGTCAAAGACTGGGCTATCTGCAAAATGCCATCGGTGCCGTCGCCGACCCTTTTAGCAGCTTTCTGACCTTACGCGGTATCCGAACTCTCGCCCTGCGCATGGAACGCCATAGCGATAACGCGCAGCAACTGGCCGAGTGGCTAGAATCTCATCATGGGGTCGAGAGAGTCTATTTTCCCTGGCTTGTGTCACATCCGCAATATGCTCTGGCCCGCGAGCAAATGAGCCAGCCTGGTGGGATGATTTCTTTCGTGGTGCGCGGTGATGAACAGCGTACTGATGCGATCATTGGTAAACTCAAACTGTTTACTCTGGCTGAAAGTCTCGGGGGTGTTGAAAGTCTGGTCAGTCAGCCCTTCACCATGACACATGCCTCGATTCCGCTGGAACAGCGTTTAAGCAACGGGATTGTGCCTCAGTTGATTCGGTTGTCTGTTGGTATAGAGGATGTGGGAGATCTCCAGGCAGACCTTGCCCAGGCACTTGACGGATAAAACTGTCGTTCATCGTTACTGGAATAATTTAAGTCACTTCACCTGTCGGGGAATATCACGGGCATCCGCTGGCAGAAAATCAATGGCCTTACTCTACTTTATCAGAATAAAGAGGTTAGTAAGGCCATTTAATCCTAAATAAAAAAGTATAGCCTGCTATTAACTAGCCTCGATACTGGCGCTGTATAATCGTAAAGTCATCCATGATTCCTTTATGGATAGCAATAACACTCCCTGTTTCATCTCTTTCAGTTAACGCTTCGATTAAAGAATCATAATTATGTGGCATGCTAGAAACCTCATCGAAACGAGGATAGAGATAATTAAAACCGGGTCCAATTCTAACCCAAAGCTGTTCAATTAACTCCATTAACGTTGGCATTTCAGCATAATTGAATAACTGAAAATAAAAATCACGATTTGCCTTTAACACCGCCTCCACGCTTACTTTTCGGGCACTGAGGAAACTCTCTTTAAGCTGGTTTAAACGCATCAAACCGGCTTTATTGATTTTTCGCGTTGCTTGTTGCACTGCCATACCTTCCAGGCTTTTACGAATAACAGAAATTTCCTGATAATGGCATTCTGAGATAGCCGGAACCAGGAAGGCCTGAGCAGGTGTGACATCCAAAGCGCTCGATGCGACCAGTCTGAGTAGCGCTTCACGGACGGGTGTAATACTCGTTCCCAGTTGTTGCGCAATTTCCTTTGTGACTAAACGAGCACCCGGTTTTAGCATACCTAAAATGAGGGCGCTCTTTAACCGTGATTCGACCTGCACGGTGAGACTCAATCGCTGCGCTTTATCTAAGTCAAACATGTTTCTTCCCTATAAAAAACCATCTGTGTTTTTCAGTTCTCTCATTTTTCTACTCTCGACGCCGTCACGTGATATATTGTACATTTCAGTCAGTTAATTAAATCGGTAAACAGGCAAGCTCAATTCTATATATTTAACCCATGAATCGTAAAGCAGAAGGTTAATTTATTAATATTATTTTATTATAAAATGGCATTTTCTTTAATATTTACCTTTCTATTGAGGACACATATAGGGTGCATTAACTACCATAAAACGGACATATGGCTTAAATCCACCTTTAATTTCAAGACAGAATAATAAAAATAACCATTCTGATTAAAAAACATCATTTAAGTTAACAGTGTAATTATATTATCTGCATGGTACAAAATGATGTCAGAAGTTAATAATAAAAATGAACATAGAATTTATCCTGCTGATATAGCAGAAATCAACGCTATTTTTCAATTTATGATGATATGATAAACAGTGAACAGCCTTAATTGACGAGAGCCACTAACATAAATGGGAAAATGTACCATTTTCCCATCTTGTCAGCCGTTACCAAAACCAATTGTGTATATTTGGCTCTCTTCAGAACAGAGAAAAAAGGAGTGCCACGGGGAAGCTTATCGGCCAGGTTGCGCCAACCAGAACGGAACACAGAAGTTTGATCCGCCAAGTGTCATGAGCCAGAAACCACGTGATAATTGCGCAAATTAGCGCCATGATGGCGTAAAAAACCAGCATATGTTGATAAAGAG
>Ga0302347_1003576_pt1 | contig 13556 bp, 9 predicted proteins | sample PhyWR1_FD_202178 | JGI IMG/M metagenome (GOLD analysis project Ga0302347, IMG submission 202178) | Leaf surface microbial communities from wheat plants in UC Gill Tract Community Farm, Albany, California, United States - DLSL W.R1 (v2)... | ecosystem: Host-associated > Plants > Phyllosphere >...
GTGTTCCGATTTTCAAGGTGTTTTGGATGGTGTGGAGATCGAATCTTATCCTATCCTTCACAAATCTTCAAAGCATAAAACCGAAGCTTTTGTAAAAGTCTGCAACACTTATTTGCCGCAGTGCATCATTGCATCGGAGCCTCTTGCAGTGATTGCTGCGGGAAAATTTAAAGAGAATAAAAACATCAGTATTATTTATGATGTTACAGAGTGGTACCCTTCTTTTCGTATGCTTGACGGCTATTCAGCAGTTCTAAAGATGATCCATAAAATCAAATTTACACTAATCAACCTTTATGCAGCTTATGTCAGCACCCATTTTATTTTTGGCGAAGACTCCAAAAAGTTTCCATTAACGACTGTTTTTCCTCAAAAAAAAACCTTGATGCTGCCCTATTATCCAGATGAACGTTATATTCATCAAAACATAAAATCTCCTGCAGCCAATGCAATAAAGCTGTGTTATACAGGTCGAATCTCAAAAGAAGACGGGATCGGGAATTTTTTTTCTGCCGTTGATGCGCTTCGCCGTTTAAAGCCTGACCTGGAAATTTCAATTTTAATTATCGGCGCGCCAAAAAAAGAGACTGACAAAGCGTATTTCGCGGATCTGCTGCATTCCTACGCGTTTGAAAATGTGGTTATAGAGAAACCGGTCAATTTTAAAAGCTTCTCGGCGGCGCTGGCAGATGTTGATATTTGTTTTGATCTAAGAGAAAAAAATGAGGAATACAATCTGTCACTTCCTATCAAAATATTTTATTACATCGCATCCGGAAAGCCGGTTATCTATACCGATCTGGATGCTATAAAAAAGCATATCGACATCAGTAAAGTCGGATATCTAGCAGATCCGGAGAATTCTGCAGAAATTGCACGCCTGATTGCCCGTTATGTAGATGATCCGAAGCTTTATAATGAGCATGCCAGCAACTGTGCTTCGCTTTTTGAAAATAAATACAATTGGAAGTTAATAAGGAATTCTTTTGCTGATTTTATAAAAACAAGCTCCCGCTAACGTGAAACTAAAAGCGATCATCCATACTTTCCTGTCCCGGTTTCTCATCCTGATTCTCAGCTTTGGATTGGTTATATTCTCTACAAACATGTGGGGAAGTGACGGCAAAGGAGTGATTTCCATTGTGACAGCAGATCTGGCAATGGTCATATTTTTCAGTAATATCTTTTCCGGAAGCAGTGTATCTTATTTTGCACCAAAGCACAGGCAGGAGCAGATTATGATTTTTGCATATCTCTGGTCTCTCATTGTGGGAATTACTGTACCGCTTGTTTTAGGCGTATTTCATCCCAGCGGGTTCACTTATTACCTTATAGGAATGTCTATCTTGTCCTCCTTGTTATCTGCCAATATCAACCTTTTTATCGGCAGGCAGAATATCAGAATGTACAATTTTTATACGGTAATGCAGCTGCTTGTATTCGTTGTTTTGATTCTTGGCTTTATTTATGTTTTGAAAATAGAATCTGTCAGGGTTTATTTTCTCGCGCAGATCGTCTGTCTCAGCATCTTATTTCTGACCAGCTTTTTCCAGATCATAAGACATCAGACATTGTCAGGTATTTCATTTTCCAGAAGGATTGGTGCCGGCCTATTCACCTACGGCTGGAAATCACAGTTGAGTGCTTTTCTGCAGTTTCTCAATAACAGGTTGTCTTTTTACTATTTAGAATTTTTTCGTGGGCTTACCAGCGTAGGCATCTTTTCAGTTGGGGTTGCATGTTCCGAAGCCATCTGGACGGTCAGCAGAAGCCTTGCATTGGTGCTTTATTCCGACATTATCAACAGTGACAATCCGGAAGAATCTCTTCTCAGAACCAAAATTTCTATGAAGATGAGTTTCTCTGTTACGCTTATATTCATCGTCATCATACTTCTGATTCCGGCAGATCTTTATACAATGGTTTTTGGCAAAGATTTCCGCGGGACCAAAAAAATAATTCTCCTTCTCTCACCCGGTATCCTGGCAATAGCAGTCAGCAACATCATAGGTTTTTATTTTGCAGGAATCAATATGATGAAGATCCTCAATATAAAATCTATTGTCGGTCTCCTATTTACAGCAGTTTGCTCACTTTATTTCATTCCAAAATGGGGCATATCGGGCGCCTGCATTGTGACCTCTGTTTCATATTGCTTATCATCTGGATTGCTGCTCTGGAAATTCTATCAGCTCACAGATTTTCATATCACAGATTTTATTATTTCTAAATCAGAAATGAAAGTCTTACTTATTAAACTTAAAAAATAAATGAACGCCACGATTCTGCTAAAAGGCACTGCTGCCAACCAATGGTTTTCTAAAGAAACATTCCACTTCACCGGTTATTTTTTTGCTGACAGTATTCTGTATAGAGGTTTGGGAGCTATCGAGTTCATCCAGAAAGCGTTGTCAGATTCTACCCTGCAGGACATATGTAAGGAAATGAACGGGATTTTTGCTTTTTTGATTGAAGGAGAAGATTTGAAAATAGTAAGTGACCCGGTCAATTTTTTTCCTGTATTCTATTCTCAGTGGGACAACAAAATTGTGGTTTCTGACTGCTGGGAAGAAGTTCTGAAAAGCCGAGAAAGTTTTGCTATTAATGAAGATGCGATTACAGAATATCAGACTGCAGGATTTGTTTTATCTGATGAAACGCTGGATGAAAATATTAAGAAAACCAATGCCGGCCAGGTTTTGACATTGAGTGATAGAGAATCGTCCGTAACGCAGTATGACAGTTTCATCACAGATTGTTTTTCAGACAAAGACTATGACAGTCTGAAACTGCAATGTGAAACTGTGCTGATGGAAACAGGCAAAAGGCTGATTCAGTTTTTAGACGGTAGAACGGTAGTCGTACCTCTTAGCGGCGGATATGATTCCCGCCTGATCGTTGCTTTGCTGCGCAAAATGAACTATCATAATGTAATCTGCTTCACTTACGGCAAACCGAATCCCGAAGTTCCTATCAGCAAAACTGTAGCAGAAAGTCTGGGTTACGACTGGCATTTTGTAGATTTCACCAAAATCAATATTCAGAAAATACAGTCGGGCCGCCATTACAAAGACTATCTGGATTTTGCCGCCAATGGCTTCGCCATGCCTTATCTGATGGAGTATTTTGCAATGGCTGAACTTGAGGAACAAAAAGCAATACCGTGTGACGCGGTTTTTCTGCCGGGACATTCGGGAGATTTTCTGGGAGGAAGCTACATTAAAAAGACTGTTACAAACGATTTGGATATTGATCATCTGCCTGATTTAATAGAATCAAAATACTTCATCTTTACAAAAAAGAAACGGTACCAAAAGCAGCATCTGAGAAATAGAATTGCACAAAGTCTACTGCCGATAGGTCAGTCGTATATTCACGAGGGCTATAATATGAGCGTGGAGGAGTGGGATATCCGTGAAAAGCTGTCAAAGTTTATATTTCATTCCTCACAGGTTTTTAATTATTATGGATATGAAGTTTATTTTCCGTTGTGGGACCAAGAACTGAAGGCATTTTTCAGAACGGTACCTTTCTTATTCAGAGAAAACAAAAAGCTGTACGATGATGTTCTGGATGAAGCGTTTTTCAGGCCGCTGGCAATCAGTTTTTCCGGGAAGGAATTAAAAGCTTCTGCATTACAGGTTTCGATGCAAAAAATGAAGGATGCTGTACGGTATTTGTTTCCCTGGTCTCTGGTTCTCAAAAGAGTCAACAATGCAGATTGGCCCCACTACCAGTTGCTCACCCATAATATGATGCGGATTATAGAGGAAAATCAGGGAAAACCTTTTAAGCACTTCAAAACCTATAATGCTGTGATCTGCGAGTGGTATCTGGAATATATTAAGGAAAAGTACAAATAGTAATATCAAGGGCTGTTGCGCCTATTGTCGTGAAAAGATTTTTATCTTTGCAAAGATGAAACTCAAGCTATCCATAATTTTTTCTGCCGTGCTGCTGCTTCTTTCCTGCCAGAGAGATGAGGAGGAGACGCAGGCCATAGACCAGGTTTTAAAACTTTATATGCAGAATGCGGCTGGTCAGGATCTTTTAAATGCCAGAATACCGGGTTCGTACACCAGCGTCAGTCTTTTAGATATTCTGGGCGAGAGAGATCTGATCCCAATTTCCGGATTCAGCCTGCTGAAAGATGCAGATACCATGACTTATATGGATTATCCTGCCGGAGCTATCAGGCTGAAGGCAGACTCTGTCAGCACAGCAGATCGCGAGATCTATTACTCCAAATTTGTCATCAGCCTGCAGAAAACAGTCAATTCTGCTTTGGTCAGAGATGACGACACGATTCAGGTAGAATATATCTCAACACCTTCACTTTTTCAGATCTCAAAACTCTGGTACAATGATGAGCTGAAGTTCACGAAAATTCCCGGCAAGCCAAACATTGTCACAATCGTGAAATAAAATCCCTAAATTTGCAACGACAGTCAGAGCATTAGTTTCTGACAACCAATAACTATCAACCAACAACCAAACTATGTTACAGGTTAATTTTTTGCGCGAGAACAAAGAGCGCGTTTTGGAAGGCTTGAAGAAAAGAAGCTTCAAGGAATTAGATTTGGTCGATGCAGCCATCAATGCTGACGACGAGAGAAAAAAACTGCAGTTTGAGCTGGACTCACAACTTTCCGAGATGAACAAAATTTCGAAGGAAATCGGAATTCTGATGAAAGACGGGAAAAAAGAGGAGGCTGAAGCCGCAAAATCCAAAACTTCGCAATACAAAGAATCCAGCAAAGAATTACAATCTCAACTGGCCGAAACTGAGAAAGCTTTGACCACTATTCTTTATCAGATCCCAAATGTGCCTTACGAAAAAGTCGTAGCGGGTGTTTCTGCTGATGATAATGAAATTATTTACGAATCTACAACGGTTGAAGGTCTTGGCGAAGGCGCAATCCCACACTGGGAACTAGCGAAAAAATATAATTTGATCGACTTCGAATTGGGCGTGAAAATTGCCGGAGCAGGTTTTCCTGTTTATTTCGGGAAAGGCGCAAGGTTGCAGAGAGCTTTGGTTCAGTATTTTCTGGATAAGAATGTTGATGCAGGTTATCTGGAAGTGAATCCACCACACGTTGCAAATGAAGCTTCAGGATACGGAACTGGACAATTACCAGATAAGGAAGGACAGATGTATGAAATTGCTAATAATACAACAGCGGAAACATTATTTTTAATTCCAACAGCGGAAGTTCCGGTGACCAATCTTTACCGTGATGTTTTGTTGGATGAGAAAGATCTGCCAATCAAAAATACAGCGTTTTCGCAATGCTACAGAAGAGAAGCGGGCAGTTATGGCGCACATGTGAGAGGTTTGAATCGTCTTCACCAATTTGAAAAAGTGGAGATCGTAAGACTTGAAAAACCGGAAAATTCTTACGCTGTTTTGGAAGAAATGGTGGAACATATCAAATCCATTTTGGAAGATCTGGAATTGCCATACAGGATTTTGAGACTTTGCGGTGGCGACACAGGTTTTGCCGCAGCAATGACTTACGACTTCGAAGTTTGGAGTGCAGCGCAGGAAAAATGGCTGGAAGTAAGTTCTGTTTCCAACTTCGAAACTTTCCAGGCCAACCGTTTGAAATGCCGTTACAAATCTGATGGAAAATCACAATTGGTTCACACGCTGAACGGTTCTGCAATGGCTTTGCCAAGAATTATGGCGGCTTTGTTAGAAAATAATCAAACCGAAGAAGGAATCAAATTACCAAAGAAAATCGCAGAATATGCGAAGTTTGAACTAATTAATTAATTCAAAAAAGAATTAACGCAAAGGCGGAAAATTCTTTTTTACACAGGTCTTTAGAAGTCGCAAATTTAAATTTGCGACTTTTTTGTTTTGATCAATCTAACATCATATTGTCATTCCGGAGGAATCTCACCAGTTTATGTTCCTCCTGAATGACAATTTAACGGTAAAGTATATACCGGCTTGTAGTTTAAAACTACTTCTTCAAATTCAAATAATAATTCCAGATCAGCCGGATCTCCCCATAATCAAAATCCGCTGGCAAAGCCGCTTTCCAATCGTTGATATTCTCCTTTGGACTTTCTTTGAAAACCTTTTCGAAAGCAGTGACTTTTTCCTTAGGATAGATTCTCAGCAGATCACTTTTGTCGAGTAGATTCTGCTCGGCATATTTTGATAAATGCCCAAAAATCGTGGAACTGACCAGACCGCGTTCTTTAGCAATTTCAGAAACAGTCTTTCCGTTCTGAAACAATTGATAGGTCAAAACATGCGTCGGAACTTTATTGATTGACATCGAGATGACCTTGTCTTTTTCTTTATCAAACAACGGTGTTTCCAAAAGATGGACGTCTTTCAGATCCTTCAGATATTCCTCCAGATCATCCAGCCAAACGCGGAAATCTTCGTTAAATGCCTTCAAACCTTTCACACCTTTCGTCTCAGCATAAAAATCTTTGAGTGGAGAAAAAATCTTCTCATTCACATTTGAGAAAAAGAAATTGACAGCGCCTTTCGCTTTGACCTCTACTTCCTGCCATTCTTCTTCACCTTTCAGGAATTTCTGCGTTTTCTGAACCAGAATTCTTTCAAATTTTTGGAAAATGACGGTCAGGTTTTCTATTTCAGAGCGCAAAGTAAGGTAGAGTTTTTGAGAGCGGTCTTTCTCAATAAATTTACTCGTTTTGGACGAAATATTCCAGTTTTCCAGTGCCGACAGAAACCAGACACAGTCAATCCTTCTGATGACTTTCCGGATGCTGTAATCGTACTTTTCAGAATTGATGATTTCTTCCATTTTTGAATTGGCGTGCGTCTCATCCTGAAATCTGGAAACCCTTTTGTCACTGAAAATAACTTCAGGTGTGATCTTGGATTTCAAAATGATGCCTTCCAAAGTCCGGCAACGGGAAAGCGCCACATACACCTGCCCGGAAGCGAAACTTTTCCCTGCATCAATAATCAGTCTGTCAAAAGTCAAACCCTGACTTTTATGAATGGTAACCGCCCAGGCAAGACGGATAGGAAACTGTTTGAAGCTTCCCAGAACTTCTTCTTTAATATTTTTATCAGCATCAAGCGAATACTTTTTCTGTTCCCAGGTTTCTGCTTTCAGCGTGATTTCCTCTTCGCTCCCGTCCAGGATTACGGTGATTTCATCCTCGTCCAGATAGGAAATCTGAGCCAGTTTTCCGTTGTAATATTTCTTGTCTGCCGAGGTGTCATTTCGGATAAACATAATCTGTGCACCGATTTTCAGTTCCAAAACTTCATCGTTCGGATATTGTGTTTCCTTGAATTCGCCCACCACATCGGCATTGTATAAATGCGATCTGCCGCCGAGTTCCTTCAGCTTTTTTTGATTAATGTCGTCCGCCATTTTGTTGTGCGAGCAGAGATAGACGTAAGCTTCATCCTTAGAATCAAAATCGGGCTGGTATCTGGAATTCAACAGTTCGAAATCGATATCTTCTGAAATTCCATTCCGGATGGCGTTTAAGATGTCGAGGAACGTTTCGTCGGTCTGACGGTATACTTTTGTAAGTTCAATCGTTATCAATTTGACTTCCTCCAAAGCTTTGGCGTGAAAGAAAAAAGGCGATTTGTAGAATTTGGCCAATACATATTCATCCCTCACCACCGGTGGCAACTGATAAAGATCGCCGATAAAAAGGATCTGAACACCACCAAACTTGTGCTGGTTTCTCCGGACGTGTCTCAGTGAAAAATCCATCATATCAAGCACATCTGCACGCAGCATCGAGGCTTCATCAATGATGATAATTTCGATTTCGCGGAGGAGTTTTAGTTTGTCTTTACGGTATTTGAAATGAACCATCAGATCGGCAATATTGTTTGCCATATTCTGGTCAATCCTCTCTGTGGTAGGGAGAAAAGTTCTCAGTGGCAGTCCAAACATTGAGTGAATCGTAACGCCTCCTGCATTGATAGCAGCGATTCCCGTAGGTGCTACTACAATGTGTTTTTTCTTGGTTTTTTTAACGAAATCGTTGAGAAAAGTCGTCTTTCCTGTTCCGGCTTTTCCGGTCAGAAACAGACTTCGGTTGGTATGCTCGATCAGGTCAAAAAGGGAATCATTCATCGGTCCAAAAATAAGGAAAAAAGAGTCAAGAGACAAGAATCAATGACAAGCGTAATTTCTAAACCGTCAACTACCAAGCATCAACAATGATCTACTTTACCCTATCAGGATTCTGTTTCAGGAAGCTGTCCCAGCCGGAGTAGGATTTATCCGCAGTCACAGTTCCTGAATTGAAATGGTGGCAGACGGCAACTGCCAATCCATCAGACGCATCCAGATATTTCGTGGGAAATTCTTTTAACTTGAGAAGGTTTTGAAGCATTCCTGCGACCTGTTCTTTGCTGGCATTTCCGTTTCCGGTGATCGCCATTTTCACTTTTTTGGGAGAGTATTCTGTGATGGGAATATTTCTGTGGAGGCTGGCTGCGATGGCAACACCCTGCGCCCTGCCAAGCTTCAGCATACTTTGGACATTTTTCCCGAAGAAAGGCGCTTCCAGAGCCGTTTCATCAGGATGATATTCATCGATTAAGGCTAAGGTTTTATCGAAAATAACTTTGAGTTTGGTTTCGTGATTTTCATATTTCTTCAGGACCAGTTCGTGCATCACAATCAGTTCCATCTTTCCGCCCTTCACAGAGATGATCCCAAAACCCATTATAGAAGTTCCGGGGTCTATTCCCAAAATTATTTTTTCCACTTGCATAGGCACAAAAATACGTTAAGATTTTCATAAAGATCTCAACCTTAGTTATATTTTTAAAGAAAAGGTGTTAGATTTATCAAACTAAAATTATAACTGTCAAAACATGAAGAATCTTTTACTCACTGCCGCAGTGGTTTTCTATACCGGCTACAACACACCCTTTTTCGCTCAGAAAACCGAAACACCCAAATACATCGGAAATATAGAAGGCATCAAGGAATATGCCCTGAACAACGGGATGAAAGTGCTCCTGATTCCAGACCAGTCGCAAAGCAATATGGTGGTCAATATTATCTATAATGTTGGCTCGAAAGACGAAGGCTACGGCGAAAAAGGAATGGCGCACCTTCTGGAGCATATGCTTTTCAAAAGCACCAAAAACCTGGGCGATATCAAGAAGCAGCTGTCTGACAAAGGTGGCGCCGCAAACGGAACTACTTATTTCGACCGAACCAATTATTACGAGATTTTCCCTTCCAGTGACGAAAATCTTAAATGGTCGTTAGGAATGGAAGCAGATAGGATGATCAATGCCACGATTCTGCAGACGGATCTGGATAAAGAGTTTTCTGTAGTAAGAAATGAATTTGAAATCGGGGAAAACAATCCTACCAGAGTGATGATTCAGAACGTATTTTCCAATGCTTACACGTGGCACAATTACGGCAATTCTACCATCGGGAGCAGAGAGGATATAGAAAGAGTAAAGGCGCCAACACTTCGCAAGTTCTACGAAAAATACTACCAACCCGATAACTCGACGCTGATTATTGCAGGGAAATTTGATGAAAATAATGCGCTCAAATATATCTCCGATTATTTCTCTGCCATTCCAAAACCGGCCAGAGAACTGGGAGGCACATACACAGTAGAACCCGCGCAGAATGGTGAGAAGTATTTTGAAATCAAGAGAAACAACGATCAACAGATCATTGCAGCTGGTTATCACGCTGCAGCCTATGCCGATAAGGATTTTGCTGCACTCAATGCGCTGAATGAGATTCTGACTTCTGATCCTTCCGGCTACCTGTACAAAGGCCTTGTAGATGGTGGAAACGCATCTTCTGTCTGGTCGTATTATGTGCCGGCAAGAGATCCGGGAATCATCTATTATAATTTCGATATTTCAAAAGAGAAAAATCTGGATGAAGCCACCAAATTGGTAAAAGCACAGCTGGACAGGATTCCGACTATCAATTATACCACTGAAGACCTGAACAGAGCCAAATCCAAACTTCTGAAAGACATTGCGACAGAAAAGAACAACACCATCAATTATGCCATCGGTTTTACAGAAATTGTAGGAACAGGAAGCTATAAACTGGCCTTCGTCTACAGAGATAATGTTGAAAATCTCACTCTGGAGGACATCAAAAGAGTGGCTGCCAAATATTTCAAAAATAACAACAGAACGCTGGGTGTTTTCCGGCCTTCTACCACAGAGGAACGCGTTTTGCCGACGGAATTCAGATCCGAGCAGATTGCTGCACTCACCAAGGATTACAAAGGACGAGCATTGGAGAAAGAACCTGCGCCATTCGAAGCCAGCATTGCCAATGTCAAAAAAAACCTGACCGAAGGCACACTTTCCAACGGGATGAAGTACGGCCTGATCAACAAAGAACTTAAAGGAGATAAAATTCAGGGCTCTTTCCGTTTCAGAATCGGGAATGAGAAGGATCTACAGGGCAAATCTGCAGTGGCCGGGATGACCGCTTCATTGCTGAAAGCCGGCACCAAAACCAGAAGCAAAGAGCAGATCCAGGATCAGTTGGATCAGATGAAGTCGTCCCTTAACTTCTACACCTCCGGTCAGAATCTGATCGTGCAATTCTCTACCTACAAAAATGATTTTCCAAAAGTAATGGCAATCATGCAGGACGTGCTCGCCAACTCTGTCTTTCCGGAAAATGAACTGACCAAAGCCATCGCAGAAAATAATACCTATCTGGACGGCCAGCTCAAAGATCCTGAAGCCATCGCCTACAACGAGCTTTCCCGACTCTCTTCACCTTATCCTAAAAACAGTATTTTCTACACCTCAACTTTGGAAGAAGAGATTGCAGATAACAAAAAAGTAACGCGCGCTCAGGTTGTGGAGTTTTACAACAACGTTCTGGGCGCTTCCAACGGCGCAGGAACAATTATCGGAAGCCTGGATGCAAAATCTACAGCAGCCGAACTGGAAAAGACCTTTGGAAAGTTCACGGCGAAATCTAAATTTGAGGAAGTAAAACCAACTTTGTTCGAAACCAAAAAGGTCGATAAAAATATTGTAACGCCGGACAAAGAAAATGCAGTGGCCATCGGAACATCCAGCTTCACTATGAAACAAGACAGCCCGGAATATCCGGCATTGGTTCTGGCGAATGAGATCTTGGGAAGCGGCGGATTCCTGTCCGCAAGGCTGCCTATGAGACTGCGGGAAAAAGACGGCATCTCTTATGGCGTCGGGTCCTACCTCAGCGTGCCGGTTACCAATGACGTCTCCTCGTGGAATTATTATGCCTATCTCAATCCTACAAAACGCGATGCCGTAGAAGCGGCCGTCAAAGATGAGGTGAGCAAAGCCGTCAAAACGGGATTCACGCAGGCAGAACTGGACTCCAACAAGAAAAGTTACGCCAATATCCGGACTACCAATCTCGGCACAGACAATACGCTGATCAATCTGGAAAACAACAAACTGCTTTTCGGTGTTCCGTTGGAAGACTATGACAACCTCAACACCAAGATTCAGAATCTGAAACTCGCGGAAGTCAATTCTGTCCTGAAAAAGTACATTTCTCTGGACAAAGTCACCTCCATCTACGCCGGAGATTTTAACAAGAAATAAGATAACATCACACCAGCAAAAAACCGTTTCAGATCACTGAAGCGGTTTTTTTATTTTTGGAGGAGCCATTTGTTTTCATAAAGCAATATTTAGGAGCCGGGAACCTGCTGTCCGCTGCAATCTTTTTTGCTTCACGTTTTGTCAGGCAGAGGTTCTCGAAACCCACGCAAAAAAGGATTTCCACTTCCATCAGGGCTATGGGTTCCAGGATAAAACGAACATTCTCTTCAGCAGAACTTTGTCATTCTGTAAGGATCTAAATGTAGTATTAAAAATTAACTATAATAGAGTCAAATGATTTTTGTGATAAAAAAGGGTAGATTGCAAAGCCATTTTAATTTAAGATTAATCAAATTCTATTCTTTGACAATACTTTACTGCCTCAGGGCATTTAATAATTATACCGCCACTTATTTCACGATCCGTCTGCCAGATTATCCTATATTCCGATTGTTCTTGATAGTTTTTCTTTTTAAAAAAGAAGGCATCGACACCTTGAATTTCATCACTTATTATCTTTGCATTATTCATATTTAGTTCGCCTTGCTGATTTATCAATAAAGATTCATCAATTTGCGGATATTTTTTTTGTATAATTCTGTTATCAACATATATACAATTACCGTGTAAAACACCTTGTACTCTTTGTATACTTCTAGTTAATTCTAAAATGAAATTTAATGGATCTGCAATTCTGAAAACACTATTTCTAGAAAATTTGTCTAATAATTTTTTTTCATAAATTGTCGATGTACAAAAGGTATAGTTATTATTATCAATTGTCGTATAAGTTGTTATTTGCTTATCGTCAGCAATATTTGCAACATTAAATGAAGTACCTTCATCAACATCACCAAGTTCATTATCCTTATACTTTTTATAATTTTGGAATGAACTAATGAAAAGATTTCCATTTTCAAAAAAATCGTCAATATATTTTTTGTCTTCGTATCTATAAAGATAAGGAATGTTTGAAATATAGGTTATTACGTGACTAAAGCCTGCATGGTAGTTTCGCATTCGGGATCAATCGCTAAATTAAAATTATTTACAGCCATATTTGTATTACGGCTATTTTTTGTAAATATAAAAATTAAAATAGATATAGAACTATCTCCACATTTCCAAATGTCAAAAAGATCCAACCATCCCTAACAACTAAAACACCTTTTAGCTTAGAGAAATTTTAGAGCGACCTTAGAGTGGTAGCGAATTAAAATTAATGTCAGAATGACAAAAAAAGACCTCAATAGAAATTGAGGTTGTTAAATTTATTTAGTGATTCCAAAAACTCCAAAACAGAAGTGTAAAAGTAAATCAGTTTCTCGAGATTCTGTGTATGTCGTGCGTATCGGAAAAGCATTTGGTCGGAATATTAATGAAAGTAAAAATCATTCAGCTTTTCTTCAGAAAGCGTTTTCACGACATTTACCCAGCTTTGTTCCTCGTTCAGGCACGGGATATAATCAAATCTTTCGCCGCCACCGTGTAGGAAAATCTCCTTTCCTTCGACAGAGATCTCTTCCAAAGTTTCCAGACAGTCGGAAACAAAAGCCGGGCAAACGATGGCCAGTTTCTTGATGCCTTTTTTGCCAAGACCTTCCAAAGTAGCGTCTGTATAGGGTTCCATCCATTTGTCTTTTCCCAGTCTGGACTGGAAGGTGACCATTACCTTTTCTTTCGGCAATCCCAGTTTTTTGCACACCAGTTCGGTTACTTTAAAACACTGGTGTCGGTAGCAGAATTTGTGCGAAGGATTGTCTTCCTTTTGGCAGCAGTTATTCATGTTACAAGTGTTCGTAGGATCAGTCTTGTAAATATGACGTTCCGGCACACCGTGATACGAAAACTGCAGCAAATCAAAATCCGCAGGCAGCTTTGCTCTGATACTTTCAGCTAAAGCATCGATGTAAATCTCGCGGTCGTAGAATGGCTCCACGTAATTGATCTTGATATCCGGGAAGAATTTAAGTCG
>Ga0302347_1003583_pt1 | contig 13532 bp, 14 predicted proteins | sample PhyWR1_FD_202178 | JGI IMG/M metagenome (GOLD analysis project Ga0302347, IMG submission 202178) | Leaf surface microbial communities from wheat plants in UC Gill Tract Community Farm, Albany, California, United States - DLSL W.R1 (v2)... | ecosystem: Host-associated > Plants > Phyllosphere >...
CAACATCGGCTGCCTGGTCAACGGCGCGGGCCTGGCCATGGCCACCATGGACACCATCAAGCTGTTCGGCGGCGAGCCGGCCAACTTCCTGGACGTGGGCGGCGGCGCAACGGCTGAAAAAGTCACCGAAGCGTTCAAGATCATGCTCAAGAACCCGGACGTCAAGGGCATCCTGGTCAACATCTTCGGCGGCATCATGAAGTGCGACACCATCGCCGACGGCGTGATCGCCGCCTGCAAGGCCGTGAACCTCTCGGTGCCGCTGGTCGTGCGCATGAAGGGCACCAACGAAGACCTGGGCAAGAAGATGCTGGCCGATTCGGGCCTGCCCATCATTGCCGCAGACACCATGGCCGAAGCCGCGACGAAGATCGTCGCGGCCGTCAAGTAAGCGCCGGAGAACACACATGTCCATCTACATCAACAAAAACACCAAAGTCATCACGCAAGGCATTACCGGCAAGACCGGTCAATTCCACACCCGCATGTGCCGCGAGTACGCCAACGGCCGCGAAGCGTTCGTGGCTGGCGTGAACCCCAAGCGCGCTGGCGAAGACTTCGAAGGCATCCCGATTTTCGCCAACGTGAGCGAAGCGGCCCAGGAAACCGGCGCGACCGTGTCGGTGATCTATGTGCCGCCCGCCGGCGCCGCCGCTGCCATCTGGGAAGCCGTCGAGGCCAACCTCGACCTGGCGATCTGCATCACCGAAGGCATCCCGGTCAAGGACATGCTCGAAGTGCGCAACCGCATGAAGGCCAAGGAAGCGGCCGGCGGCAAGAAAACCCTGCTGCTCGGCCCCAACTGCCCCGGCCTCATCACGCCCGACGAGATCAAGATCGGCATCATGCCCGGCCACATCCACCGCGCCGGCCGCATCGGCGTCGTGAGCCGTTCGGGCACGCTGACCTATGAAGCCGTGGCGCAATTGACCGAAATCGGCCTGGGCCAGTCCAGCGCCGTGGGCATCGGCGGCGATCCGATCAATGGCTTGAAGCACATCGACGTGATGCGCGCCTTCAACGACGATCCGGACACCGACGCGGTCATCATGATCGGCGAGATCGGCGGCCCCGACGAAGCCGAAGCGGCCGAATGGTGCAAGGCAAACATGAAAAAACCCATCGTCGGCTTCATCGCCGGCGTGACGGCCCCGGCCGGCAAGCGCATGGGCCACGCCGGCGCGCTGATCTCGGGCGGCGCCGACACGGCTGACGCCAAGCTGGCGATCATGGAGGCGTGCGGCTTCACCGTCACGCGCAACCCGTCGGAAATGGCCAAGCTGCTCAAGGCCCTTTTGTAAGCACTAATACGAATGGCGCCGGGCCAAAGCCCGGCTAAACTCCAGAAAAACAAAAAAAGCGCTGCCAAGGCGCTTTTTTTTATTCATAACACGGAGTCATCATGTTTTTTGGTCTTGACCTTTCTTCCGCCCTGTTCTGGAGCGCATTCGGCTCCATCATCCTGGCCAACATCGTGCTGTCGGGCGACAACGCCGTGGTGATCGCCATGGCCGCCCGCACCCTCAAGCCCGAGCAACGCGGCAAAGCCATTTTCTGGGGGAGCGCCGCCGCCATCGTCATGCGGATCGTGCTGACCATCGTCGCCATCCAGCTGCTGGCCCTGCCTTACCTGAAAATCATCGGCGCCATCTTGCTGGTGTACATCGGCGTCGACCTGCTGAGCGCCGAGGAAGAGGGCGACGACCACGGCAAGGAAATCAACAGCCTGGGCGCAGCCATCCGCACCATCCTGATTGCCGATCTGGTGATGAGCCTGGACAACGTGCTGGCCGTGGCCGCCGCCGCCAAGGGCAACCTGCCGCTGCTGGTGCTGGGCCTGCTGGTGAGCATTCCGCTGATCGTCTTTGGCGCGACGCTGCTCACCAAGGTCATGGAGCGCTTTCCGATCATCATCACCATCGGCGCGGCCCTGCTGGGCTTTCTGGCCGGCGAAATGCTCCTGACCGATCCGGCGGTCACGGCCCGGTTTGGCGCCATGCCCGAGCACACGGTAACAGCCGGCGGCCTGGTGGGCGCGGTGCTGGTCGTCGCGCTGGGCACCTACCTCACCAAACGCCAGCAAAAGAAAATGCCGCAGGCCTGAGGTGGTATGCGCCGGGTGCGACCCTGCTTGCGGGAGGGAGCGCCTGATACAGTGCCGGGATAAGCCAGAAATTCTGAAAAAAGGCGCTTGCAAAGCAGCGTAGCGCCTCACGGACAGCCTACCCGGCACGAACCACCATGATTTACGACATCTGCGCCCAGACGGACCAGGGTCTGGTACGCCAGAACAATGAAGATGCCGTTGCGTTTGACGCGCAAACGGGCCTGTGCCTGCTGGCCGACGGCATGGGCGGCTACAAGGCCGGGGAGATCGCCAGCCGCATGGCCGTCGCCTTCATCGGCCTGGAGCTGGGCCCCTGGCTGTCGCAGGCCGGCAGCCGCGCTTCAGCCAGGGAACTGCGCCGGACGCTGGAAACCTGCGTGGACAATGTCAACCATTCGATTTTCAGCGCCGCCTGTTCCAATCCCGAGTACGAAGGCATGGGCACGACGCTGGTCGTGGGCGTTTTTGTCGAAAGCCGGTTGGTCCTCGGCCATATCGGCGATTCGCGCTGCTACCGCCTGCGCGGGCAGGACTTTCAGCAGATCACCCGGGACCATTCGCTGCTGCAGGAGCAGATTGACGCCGGCCTGATGACGCCCGAGCAGGCGCTGACCTCGCCGCACAAGAACCTGATCACGCGCGCCCTGGGGGTTGAAGACTCGGTGCTCCTAGAAATCAATGAGCACCGGGTGGAGCTTGATGACCTGTACCTGATGTGTTCCGACGGCCTGTCGGACATGGTGCTCGATGCGGACATCGCCATCATCCTGAACGCCTTTGGCACCCTCGAACAAAAAGCCCTGAAGCTGGTCGCTGCGGCGAACCAGGGGGGCGGACGCGACAATATCTCGGTTTTGCTGGTGCATGCAACGGAAGATGCGTCCCGGCGTGGCCTGCTGTCCAGAATGCTGGGAAAATAGCATTTTGAAACAATGACAAAAACCAGAAATACCGAGGAATCAGCCATGCCGAAAATGATCATTTCCCTGGACGGAGTTGTTCTCAAGGAAGTCCAGTTGACCAAGGACCGTACGTCGCTGGGCCGGCGGCCCTACAACGACATCGTGATCGACAACATGGCCGTGAGCGGCGAACATGCCGTGCTGCAGCTATCGGGCAACGAAACCTACATCGAGGACCTCAACAGCACCAATGGCACTTACGTCAACGGCAAGACGGTCAAGAAGCAGCAGCTGCAGCCTGATGACGTCGTGGAAATCGGCAAGTACAAAATTCAGTACGTCAGCCAATCCCAGCCATCCAGCGCCGGAACCGGCGCTGCCAATGGCGCCATCAAGGTCATGTCAGGCCCTGCGGCCGGGCGGGAAATGGCGCTCGTCAAGGCCGTCACCACGCTGGGCAAGCCTGGCGTGGCGGTAGCGTCCATCACCAAAAGACCCAGGGGCTTTGTCATTGCCCATGTCGAGGGCGTTAGTCAGCCTATGGTCAACGGCATGGCCGTGGGCATGGAGGGCATGGCGCTCAAGGATGGTGACAAAATTGAACTGGCCGGCACGCAGATGCAGTTCATTGAACGCTAACTTGTCGTCTATGCGCTAAGTCGCGGCTCTGGTTCATATGTCATGGAGGCCAGCCACGGATGCACGGTTCTTAGCCCAAAGTCATGGGTCAGCAGAAATATGGTTACCCAAATGGTATGAAACCCGGGCTGAGATGTATTGAAAAATTGCCGCGTATCAATAAAAAGACAAAACTAGAGGATTTTCAAAGTAAATAGTTAGCTCTTTATTTCTCAATATGAAATATTTTGATCGAAAAAAGCTGTTTTAGACGTAACCACAGGCTGTAAAAATCTAAATTTCAACAAAAATCCGTGAATGTGACAAAAATGTCGCTTTTTTGGACATTGGCGCCACTAAAGGTAACTTTATTGTTTCCATTGTCACGAAATTGGGAATGAAATACGCGAAAAGCGAGTTTTGAAGAGTTGGCACACAACCTGCAATAGTTGCTTAACAAGTTTTTCAACCAAGGAGTTTTCAAATGAAGCGTTCCATCCAAAAAGGTTTTACCTTGATCGAATTGATGATCGTCGTGGCGATCATCGGTATTTTGGCCGCGGTAGCTTTGCCTGCTTATCAGGACTATACCGTTCGCGCCAAGGTCACCGAAGGCTTGGGTTTGGCATCTTCAGCCAAGTCTGAAGTCGCATCCAACGGTGCAGGCTCACCTGTAGACCTGCAACGGACTGTTGCTACTTGGAATGCACAAGCCGCGACTACCGGTGCGAATAGCAAATATGTGACTTCTGTTTGTTTTGAACAGGCTGTAGCTGGCGCGGCAACCTGTCCAGTCGTTGCTGTCGGTGCCGCGCCCACAGGCGTCATCACCGTGTCGTTCAACGCTGCCACTCTGGGTGTGGCTGCTACTGCTAGAACCCTCAGGCTCTACCCGCTCGTGCGCACCGTTGCAAGCACTGGTACCGGTGGCGGCGCCATCACGCTGGCAGCGGCCCAAGCTGCTGGAACCACTGGCAGCATTGACTGGGCATGCACGTCCGCCACCAACGTTGCTGCTGCCGCAATGACCGCCACTGCTCCGGCTGCCGCTACATTGCTGGCGAAATACGCTCCTGCAGTCTGCCGTTAATTCGCTAATTGCAATGAAAAAGAGCGCTTCGGCGCTCTTTTTTTTGAGTAACAATCAGCCGATTTTTTGTTGCGCGCTTATGACGTTCCCACTTCGCTTTCGTGCTGCCACTCAAGCGGCGAGTCTTCACTTGTTGTGCAGCGTAGGCGCGGCCCTGCTGGCAGCCGCTTTGGTGTTTGGCTTGTGGTACCCCTATCCCTACCGCGAACTGTCCGGCGGGCGCGAAATGTTTTTGTTAATAGTCGCCGTGGATGTCGTATGCGGCCCTTTGCTGACAATGGTGTTATTCAACCCTAGCAAACCTCGTGCTGAATTGTGGCGTGATCTCGGGCTGGTGGCGCTGATTCAGCTAGGTGCTTTGGGCTACGGACTGCATACCGTCTGGCAAGCGCGGCCGCTGTTTCTGGTACAAGAAATTGATCGTTTCAAAGTGATCGCTGGTCCTGTGCTCAATAGTAATTCGATGACAGCATTGCCCGACGCATTGCAACCGCAATGGTGGAAAGGGCCGATGACAGTGGCGATTCGGAACCCTAAAGATGCGCTGGAACGCCAGAGCGTGATGTTTGAATCAATCCAAGGCGGTCGCGACTATGCCGAGCGACCCGAGTTCTATCTGCCGTATGAAGGCACAGCTGCCCTCAAATCTCTGCAACGGGCCCAACCTCTATCGGTGTTTTTGCAAAGGCATCCTGACCAGCAGGACACAGCCCATAAGTTGGCACTTGAAAAAGGTGCCAACATAGACCAGTGGGTTTATTTGCCAGTAATAGCCCGGCAAGATTGGGTGGCAGTACTCGACAGGCAAGCCCAAATTCAAGGCTTTTTGCGCGGTGATGGATTTTAAAGAAGAAGTTTTTGTCTGAACGCATTAACCGACTGAAGATGCAAGTCAAGTAGTGCAATTTTTTTAAACAAATCTGTATCCTGTATGGGCATGTCCGAGGATTGGCTGCTTTCTATCAAGTTAGTCAAAATACCCATTTTCCGTCAAATCCAGTTCGGCTTCCCATTTGCTGTCCGCCTTGAATCATCGTTCCATGCAAGCTTGGTGCCTGGGCACTTTCCTGCTTCTCCCTTGGCTCAGCCCCTACACCGTCGGTCCCACACCCAATGCTTGGCCTTTGCTGGTTTCGGCAATGTGCGCGGTCATGCTGTGGTTGTGCCGGGATAGGCTCACTGCCAAACAAGTTGGTTCTGGATGGATGATTGCTGCTGCCATTAGTGCGCTCATCGGCCCCATTCAGTATTTTGGGCTAGCTGCAGACTTCAGTCCATGGATCAGCCAGGCATCTGCGGGAGAGGCATTTGCTAACCTGCGCCAGCGTAACCAGTTCGCCACGCTGACCAGCATCGGCCTGGCGGCCCTCATCGGCTGGCTGGCGCTGCGGGAACAGGCGCTGGGGTCAATGGCCGCCTCGGCAACATCGGCAGCGCAGGCAACACCCAGAACATCGGCAACACCAAAAATACCAATGACACCGGCAGCGCCAACACCATCGCTGCCCGCTTCCAGCCGCTGGCGCATGCCCGGGTGGGCCTATGCGCTGGCCGGGCTGCTGGCGCTGGGCAATGCGACCAGCAGTTCGCGCACCGGGCTCTTGCAGTGGCTCTTGCTGGCGCTGCTGGCCGCTGTGTGGTTCTGGCCGGCGCGGCGCGGCCTGCTGGTGTTTGCCGTCCAGGCGCTGCTGGCCTATGGCGCTGCCACGCTGCTGCTGCCCTGGCTGCTCGAATGGACGACTGGGCTGCACAGCGGCGGGCTGTTTGGCCGGCTGGTGACGCCTGTGGGCTGCGCCAGCCGCAAGATCCTCTGGTCCAACGTGCTGACGCTGATCATGCAGAAGCCTTGGCTGGGCTGGGGCTGGGGCGAGCTGGACTATGCGCATTTCATGACGCTGTACGACGGGCCGCGCTTTTGCGAGATTCTGGACAACGCGCACAACTTGCCACTGCATTTGGCGGTTGAACTGGGCGTTCCGGTGGCGGCAGCCATCTGCGGCGCGCTGGCCTGGGGCGTGTGGCGCGGCAAGCCCTGGCGCGAAACCGACCCGATGCGCCAGATGGCCTGGGGCGTGCTGGCGGTCATCGGCCTGCACAGCCTGCTCGAATACCCGCTGTGGTACGGGCCGTTCCAGATCGCCACCGGCCTGTCGGTGGCGCTGCTCTGCGGCGGCCTGGGCGCGGCGCGGCAACCGGCCGGCCTCGGTGCGCCAAAAAATGAACGAAAAACCCGGTATGCCCAATGGCTGTCTACGCTGACAGCTATTCTTATGATAGCGGGCATCGCCGCAACGGCGTTCAGCTACCACCGCGTCAGCCAGCTCTACCGCCAGCCCGAGCAGCGCAGCCCGGCCTACCGCGAAAACACGCTGGCCAAGGTGCGCGACACCTGGCTGTTTCGCGACCAGGCGCGCTTTGCCGAGCTGAGCCTGACGCCGCTCGCGCCCGGCAACGCCGCCGAAGTGCATGCCATGGCGCTGGAACTGCTGCACTATTCGCCCGAGCCGCGCGTGGTTGAGAAGGTCATCGAAAGCGCGGTGATGCTCGGGCGCGATGACGAAGCCCTGCAATACCTGGCGCGCTACCGCGCCGCTTTCCCTGCGGAACATGCGCGCTGGGCCGCCAGCCATGCCAAGCTGCGCATGCCTGCGCCTGCCGCGACAGGTCAGCCAGGCTAGGCTGCCACGAAGCTGCCCGACTTGCCGCCGTGCTTTTGCAGCAGCTTCACATTGGTGATCGCCATGCCCCGGTCGGAGGCCTTGCACATGTCGTAGATGGTCAGGAGGGCGACGGTGACGGCGCTCAGCGCTTCCATCTCGACGCCGGTCGGACCGACGGTCTCGACGGTGGCGGTGCAGCTGACATGGTCTTTTTGGCCATCCAGAAGGCCCGTAGCGCTTGACTCGCCTGTGCCGGCAGCTACGAATTCGATAGCAACGCGGGTCAGCGCGAGCGGGTGGCACAGCGGAATCAGGTCGCTGGTCTTTTTGGCCGCCATGATGCCGGCGACGCGGGCAATGCCCAGCACGTCGCCCTTCTTGGCGTTGCCCGCCACAATCAGGGCCAGCGTGGCCGGCTCCATCTCGATGCGACCCACGGCGACGGCGATGCGGTGCGTGGCCGCCTTGGCCGCGACATCGACCATGTGGGCCTGGCCCTGGGCGTCGAAATGGGTGAGGGGGGAGGCGGGCTGGGTCATGGTCGGGATTTTTCTGAAAAAGCGAGGGAGGAGGGCCGGCGGGTGGCGGGCAATGCGCCTTGGGGATACAGAACCTTTGCCGCCACGCGCCATCATAAGATGGCTTGCCCATGGTCCATTTTTTTCGAGGTGACCGCTCTTGATGCCCTCCAGCCGCTTCCGTCCCCTGCATGGTTTGCAGTCAAAAACCCGTTTTGCCAAGGCGCTGCCTGCGCTGGCCGCTCTGCTATTGATAGCGGCCGCCAGCCCCTTGCCGGCCCAGACGGCCGGCGCCGGCCCGGGCCGCGCCAGCGGCGCGCTGCCGGCGCTGGGCGACAACACCGACCTGTCGCCGGCGGCCGAGCGGCGCATCGGCGACCGCATCGCCGCCAGCATCTACCGCGACGCCGACTATGTCGATGACCCCGTGCTGGTGGACTACGTGCAGGGCGTGTGGCAGCCCCTGATGGCGGCGGCGCGCGCGCGCGGCGAGCTGTCGGCCGAGCTGGACGAGCGCTTTGCCTGGGATGTGTTCCTGATCCGCGACCGCAGCATCAACGCCTTCGCGCTGCCTGGCGGCTACATGGGCGTGCACCTGGGGCTGATCGCCTCGGTGGGCAGCGCCGACGAGCTGGCCGCCGTGCTCGGCCATGAGCTGAGCCACATCACGCAGCGCCACATCTCGCGCCTGATGACGCAGCAGGCGCGCCAGGCGCCGTGGATGATCGCCGCGATGGTGCTGGGCGCGCTGGCGGCCAGCAAGAGCCCGCAGGCCGGCAGCGCGGCCATCGTCGGCGGGCAGGCGCTGGCGGCGCAGGGCCAGCTCGATTTCTCGCGCGACATGGAGCGCGAGGCCGACCGCGTCGGCTTTGGCGTGATGACCGATGCGGGCTATTCGAGCCGGGGCGTGGCCAGCATGTTCGAAAAGCTCCAGCAGGCGAGCCGGCTCAACGACAACGGCGCGTTTCCCTACCTGCGCTCGCACCCGCTGACCAGCCAGCGCATCGCCGAGGCGCAGGCCCGCGTGGCCTCGGCGCCGCCGGTTCGGCCTTCGCCCGAAAAACTGGCCGAAGACAGCCAGGCGCAGGCGCTGCACGCCATGATGGCCGCGCGCGCGCGCCTGCTGGCCGCGCCGGGCGTGGACATGCAGCGCACGGTGCTGGCCGAGGCGCGGCGCCGGGCGGCGGCGCCGCAGCCGCCGGCAGCACCGATCTCCACCTCGGCGCTGGCGGGCGATGCCGGCGCGCTTTACGGCGGCGTGCTGGCGGCGGCGCAGCTGCGCGACTTCGCCACGGCGCGCAGCCTGCTCGCCCGGCTCCAGCCGCAGGTGGCCGGGCTGGGCCGCGCGCAAAAGGCGGCCGAATGGCTGTCCATCGAGATGGACCTGCTCGAAGGCCGCGCGCCGGCCGCGCCCGTGGCCGACCTCGGCAAGGCTGCATCGCGCGCCGAGCTGCTGCTCCAGGCCAAGGCCCTGCTGGCAGCGAACCGGGCGCCGCAGGTGGCGCAGGCGCTGCAGACCTGGGTGGCGGTGCATCCGAAGGATGCGATGGCTTGGCAGCTGCTGGGCGCGGCGCTGGGCCAGCAGGGCCAGTCGGTGCGGGCGATCCGCGCCGATGCCGAAAGCCGCGCCGCCCAGCTCGATTACGCCGCCGCGCTGGACCGCTTCAAGGCCGCGCAGGGGCTGATGCGCAGCAACCCGGCCAGCGCCGACTACGTGGACGGCTCCATCATCGACACGCGCACGCGCCAGGTCGAGTCAATCCTGAAGGAACAGGCGCTCGAGGACAAAATCAATCGCTAGCTGCAGCACCGAGTAGATCAAGGAGCCCAGCAGCGCCGCGCCAAAGCCGTTGACGCTCAGGCCGCCGACCAGCCCGGCCGCCGCCCAGAACATCAGCGCGTTGACGACGAACAGAAAGAGCCCGAGCGTGAGGACCGTCACCGGCAGCGTCAGCAGCACCAGCACCGGGCGCACGATCATGTTCAGCGCGCCAAGCACGGCGGCGGCCAGCAGCGCGCCGGCAAAGCTGGTCACCACCACGCCCGAGTAGAGGTAAGCCACCGCCAGCAGGGCCGTGGCGCTGAGCAGCCATTTGAGGAGAAGTTTCATGGCGCCAGAATAGCACCGGCTTTGCCGCCTGGCCGGGTGCGGGCTGCCAGCAGGGTAACCCTGGACGGTCATGCCGCGTGGCCACGAAGCGCCGCGCTGCGCCCGCCGTGCAACGCCGGGCCGGGCTGCAACCGGCCTGGCGGCAGGGCATGTCAGGCAAGCCGCCGCGCGGCGTTTGCTACTGAATCGATAGCTGTCCGCGCAGTCGGTGCCTGCGCAAAAGGCCATTTCGATGCCGCAAATCGCTTTCCGGCACGCAAGCCGGAGACAGGTTAATCCAGCGCCACCAGCAGGCCGGCGCCGGCCAGCGCGGCGGCATAGCCGAGCACGCCGTCATGGCCGGGCTGGGCTTGTGCAGCCGTGACGGGCTCCAACGCCTGGCCGAACTTGGGCCGCCGGGCGTCTAGCACGCGCGCCGCGCCGTGCGTGCGAATGAGCCACTCGGTCTGGCTGCGCAGGCATGGCTTGGCCAGCTCGGTCAGCACGCTGTCGCCGGCCTGCCGCAGCAGCGGCGCGAGCTGCGCGAAGGCTTTTTCGGCCCATTTGTCGCGCCAGGCCTGGCGCGTGCTCTGGGTGACGAACTTGCTGGCGTGGCGCGTCACGCGCGGCGCGCAGCCCACCAGAATCCAGCGGGTGGGCGTTCGCGCCGCGCCGCCTTCATGCAGCATGGGCTGCAGCAGGTGCTGCGCATAGGCGGCGTCGTCCATGTACACAATCAGGTTGTCCATCGCGTTCTCCTTGGGTTGCCTTCGGTTGTCCTTGCTGCGGCCTGCCGGCCCGTGGCGCTCAATGCGCCACCAGGTCGTCGTCGGCCGGGCGGCTGGACTTGCCGCGCTTGGCGGCCCACCAGCCGGCACCCAGCACGCCGGCCACGGCCAGCGCGTAGGTGGCCCACTGGGCGGCGGTGTGCATCGCCTGCATGGCCGGCAGGCTCTCGGGGCCGCCGTAGATGCCGTCCAGCAGTCGCTCGCCGACGATCATTTTGGCGGCGGTGAAGGCCAGCACCGCGGCGCCGAGCTTGATGATGATGGGAAAGCGCTCGACCAGCTTGAGCACCATGGTGCTGCCGAAGACGACGATGGGCACGCTCACCAGGAGGCCGATGATCACCAGGTCAAACGAGCCATGCGCCGCGCCGGCCACGCCCAGCACGTTGTCGATGCCCATCAGCGCGTCGGCGATGACAATGGTCTTCATGGCGCCCCAGAAGGTGCTGGCCACCGGGCCGTCATGCTCCTTGCCGCCCTGGTCGGCCAGCAGCTGGTAGGCCACCCAGAGCAGGCCCAGGCCGCCCACCAGCATCAGTCCGGGAATCTTGAGCAGCCACACCACGCCAATGGTCATGAGCGAGCGCACCACGATGGCGCCGGCCGCGCCCCAGACGATGGCTTTTTTCTGCAGGTGCTGCGGCAGGTTGCGCGCGGCCAAGGCGATGACAATGGCGTTGTCGCCAGCCAGCACCAGGTCGATCAGGATAATGGCCAGCAGCGCGGACCACCAGGGAGCGGTGAATAATTCCATAAAAAACACACTTTCAAGATCAAGTTTCGACATGAAAGCGCGCACCAAGCGCGCTTTTGGCTTCGCGAAGCCTGAACGGATCAAAAGAGAGGTGCGGATGGAAAATTCAATGCCGCGAACGCCTCGATTTAGCCTGTTCAGGTTTCAATCGAAGGTCTGGCTCGACATGCAGTGTCGCTGCATGTCCAGCAAGCCGGAAGCCTGGGGCTTCGTATTGACGACTTGCTGAAGCGATCCTGCCGTGCGTGTGTTATCGGAATAGTGCGGCAAAACCAGGGAGTTACTCCCCTTCGGTCAGGTATTGGACAATAAAAAGCGTCGCCTTGCAAATGCAGGGCAATTTTTCTTTTCTCCTTTTCACTTTCCCATGCCCGGCATCCACATTCTCGACATCGAAGCGGCCATCAATCACTGGCGCGCCAAGGCGCCACCGGCCGACGGCCTGACGCTCTCGCCTGAAGTGCGCGCGCTGGCCGCCGCCTATGCGCGGATGGTGTTCGAGCGGCGCGAAGCGGTCGATGAGGCGGCCTTGCCAGACGAAGCGCTGGCCGCCTGGCTGGCTTGGTACGACACCACGGCCGACACGCCGTGCATCGCCATCTGCTCGACCAGCCAGGGCGATGCCGCATGCAAGGGCTGCGGCCGCACCTTCGAGGAAGTGCAGCACTGGCTGGCGATGCGCCCGGCGCAAAAGCGCCAGACTTGGCGGCGCATCACGCAGGAAGGCACGGCCTGGCGCTTTGGCCGCTACGCCGACCGGGCGCTGGAGAAGCGGCAGCCGCCCGGCGCCTGAATCTCGCCCGGTGGCCGCCTGGCGGCCACCGGGGCCTGTTTTCAGGTAAAACAGGCCGCCAGCGCAGGTGCGCGCTGCGCCAGCCGCTATCAATTCAGTAGTGATGTCCGGCCGGCCTGGCCTACACTGGCGGCATGCGCCGACTCGCCCACGCTCCCAACATCGCCATTGCCGCGCTGTGGGTGGACGCCCTGCGCCAGGCCGGCTACTCGGCCAGCGTGCAGCGCTATTTCCTGGGCAGCGTGGCCGGGGAGCTGCCGCCCGACCAGTGCCTGCCCGAAGTCTGGATCACCCATGACGAGCAGGAGCGCGGCGCCCGTGAGCTGCTGCAGGCGCTGCAGAACATGCCGCAGCGGCGCTGGCTGTGCCAGGCGTGCGGCGAAACGGTCGAGGGCGGCTTTGCGCAGTGCTGGCAGTGCGGCGCGGCCATGCCGGCGCACCTGGCCTGAACGCGGCTGCACTGTGCCTGCCCCGGGGCGAAAAAAAGCGGGCCGTCGCCGGCCCGCCTTGGGTTTTTCGAACGTTTTCGCGTCAGACGCGCCGGGCCAGCTCGGCAGCCATGCCGACATAGGTCGCCGGCGTCATCGCCAGCAGGCGCTCTTTTTCGGCGTCGGGGATTTGCAGCGAGCCGATCAGCGCGTGCAGGTCTTCGGGCCGCACGGTCTTGCCGCGCGTGACTTCCTTGAGCTTTTCGTAGGCGCCGGCCACCGCGTAGCGGCGCATCACCGTCTGGATCGGCTCGGCCAGCACTTCCCAGGCGTTGTCCAGGTCGTCCGCCAGGTTTTCCTCGTTGAGCTCTAGCTTGTTCAGGCCGATGCACAGCGAGTTGTAGGCCAGCACCGCGTAGCCCAGCGCCACGCCCATGTTGCGCAGCACGGTCGAGTCGGTCAGGTCGCGCTGCCAGCGGCTGATGGGCAGCTTGTCGCTCATGTGGCGCAGCAGTGCGTTGGCCAAGCCGAGGTTGCCCTCGGCGTTCTCGAAGTCGATCGGGTTGACCTTGTGCGGCATGGTCGAGGAGCCGATCTCGCCTTCTTTCAGGCGCTGCTTGAAGTAGCCCACGCTCACGTAGCCCCAGATGTCGCGTGCCAGGTCGATCAGGATGGTGTTGGTGCGGGCCACCGCGTCGAACAGCTCGGCCATGTAGTCGTGCGGCTCGATCTGGATGCTGTAGGGCTGGAACGTCAAGCCCAGGCCCAGCGGCTCGGGCGTCTCG
>Ga0302347_1003584_pt1 | contig 13530 bp, 8 predicted proteins | sample PhyWR1_FD_202178 | JGI IMG/M metagenome (GOLD analysis project Ga0302347, IMG submission 202178) | Leaf surface microbial communities from wheat plants in UC Gill Tract Community Farm, Albany, California, United States - DLSL W.R1 (v2)... | ecosystem: Host-associated > Plants > Phyllosphere >...
TACGCGGCAATGAGTCGTTGAGGAAAGTGCTGGGAATTTCGACCAGAAGCTATCTGCATAAAGGTGAGATAGCGGGATATGCGAAGCGGATTCGGGAGATTGCGCAGATGTCGAAATGGCTGGGCAAAGGGACTTACATTGGGTTGGCGCTGGATGTAGGCGTTACTGGGTTGGAGGTCAGGGAGGCGTGTGTGACGGGGAGAGAGGCGCAATGTCGAAGGGCGAAGTATGTGGAGACAGGCAGATTTGTGGGTGGGGTAATGGGATCGGTTTTTGGTGGACATGTAGGTGCGAAGTTATCTCGTAGTGTTTGCCATATGGTGTTGGGTATTTCTATGAAAGGGCAGGGTGCGCTTGCTTGCGCAGTTATTGGCGGCGCTGCAGGTGGCTATGAGGCAGGTTCGGTTCTTGGTGATGAAAGTGCATTTCTGGGTGGAAAGATACTTGAGCTCAACGGTGACTTGATCTTCGAGCCAGAGGGTGCCTGACCGTGTCGTTTTTTCTTGCCTTAATCATCGTGCACCTCGCGGGTATTTTTGTACTCCTGAGCCTGATGCTTTTTGCCGAGTATGCAAAACTCGACGAGCTGGAAAGTTACTTTGACAATAACGAAAAAGTTCGTAGACATAAGCGCTTTTGGAAGAGAAACAGTCGAATCGACCGGTTTCATCGTATGGGGTTGATGATTGACATCCTCTCGATGCCCAAGCGCTTTCTGAAAGCAGGCCTTGTCACTGAAGAGGAATTGGCATCTGTTCCTCCGGTGCTCAAGCGTTGGGCATTGTGGCCATATCGTGTTTCTTATATTTGGATTATCGCAACAGGCGCTTGGTACGCGTGGTTCAAATGGTGGCCAGAGGGGACTTAACGATGTCCTGGTTTGTCGCCTACACCCTCGTGATGTTCATCGACACATTCGTCGTTTTTGGCCTTCTGTAGGGCTCAGTGAAAAAAAGTTTTATGACTGAGGCAGAGTTATCCGCCGTTCCGCTATCACTCAAACGCTGGACCGGATGGCCCTATCGACTTGCGATGATTTGGGCTGTCAGTTGGGGCTATTGGTGCGCCTGGCTTCAGTGAGCGCTCCCGACTACCGGCTATTGTCAGAAATTTCCCGAAGGAGTACAAATGTACTCCATGAAAACTCTAACCCCCCGCCGTACTGCCATCCTGACCTTTATCCGCGATCGCATCGCGCAGCAAGGGCAGTCTCCCAGCCTCGCCGAGATCGCCGAGGCGTTCGGTTTTGCCTCGCGCAGCGTGGCACGCAAGCATGTGCTGGCCCTGACCGAGGCCGGTTTTATCGAGGTCAACCCCAACCAGGCTCGCGGTATTCGGCTGCTCAACCAGCCGTCGCGGCCCGACTGGCTGGATGTGCCGGTGCTCGGTCGCGTTGCCGCCGGGCTGCCCATTGGTGCCGATGCCGAGGTGCACAGCCGCCTGCAACTGGACCCGGCCACGTTCGCCAAAACTCCGGATTACCTGCTGCGGGTGCAGGGCGATTCGATGATCGAAGACGGCATTCTCGACGGTGACCTCGTGGGTGTGCGCCGCAGTGCCGAGGCCGTAAACGGGCAGATCGTGGTGGCGCGCCTGGATGGCGAAGTCACCATCAAGCGGTTCGAGCGCCATGGCGACAGCGTGCGTCTGCTGCCGCGCAACCCGGCGTATCAGCCCATCGTGGTGGGGCCCGACCAGGACCTGGCCATCGAAGGTGTATTCTGCGGCCTGGTGAGGCAGGGTTGATGGGCGCCGTCATTGCGCTGGACACGCTGTTCAATGGCGGCCGCGTGTGGAAAGGCCGGCCCGCCGCGCCACCGGCCAGCGTGCATCCCACGGGGCTGGCGGCGCTGGATGCGGTGTTGCCCAGCGGTGGCTGGCCGGAGTCAGCCCTCAGCGAAATCCTGATGGCCAAGGAGGGCGTGGGCGAATTGCAACTGGTGCTGCCGACCCTGGCGCGTCTGTCGGCGGCGGGGGAGCGCATCGTGCTGGTGGCGCCGCCCTACACGCCGTATGCCCATGCCTGGCACAACGCCGGGGTGGACCTGCGCCAGCTCGCCGTCATCCAGGCCGAGGAGCGCGACGCGCTGTGGGCGGCGGAACAGTGCCTGCGTTCCGGCAGTTGCGGTGCTGTGCTGTGCTGGCCGCGCAAGGCCGATGACCGCGCCTTGCGTCGCCTGCAGGTGGCGGCGGAAACCGGGCAGACCCTGGCATTCGCCTGGCGCGCCTTGGGCGAGGCGGTCAATGCGTCGCCGGCGGCCCTGCGCCTGGCGGTCGAGGCGCGGCCTGCGCAGGTGAGTGTGCTCAAGTGTCGGGGCGGGCTGGCCCACCCGGCGCCGATCGCGCTGGCCGGGCACTGAGGTTGCCATGCGCTGGGTGTGTATTGTCTTCCCGCAATTGGCGCTGGACGGGGTGCAGCGTCTGCATCCCGAGCCGGACCAACCACTGGTGCTGCTGGCGGGCACGCCGCAGCGACGCGTCGTGCAAACGGCCAATGCCGCCGCGCGCGCCTTGGGCTTGCGCCCCGGCCAGTCGCTGACGGCCGCCCATGCGCTCAGCAAAACCTTTGCCAGCGCCGAGTATGACCCAGCCCAAATTGAACACTGGCAACAGTTTCTCGCGGCCTGGGCCTACCGCTTCAGCTCCCAGGTCAGTGTGTTTTACCCGCGCGCGCTGTTGTTCGAGATCGAGTCGAGCCTGGGGCTGTTTGGGCCCTGGCCGCAGTTCGAGGCGCGCCTGCGCAAAGAGCTCACCGAACTGGGGTTTCGCCACCGCATCGTCGCCGCCCCCAACCCGGCGGCGGCGCGGGTGCTGGCGAACCTCTACGATGGCCTGGCCGTGGCCGACGACAGCGCCTTGCTGCACGCCCTGGCGCCGCTGCCCGTCGACCGCGCAGGCCTCAACCCGCAGGTCGCCACCGCCTTGGCGCGCATGGGCTTGCGCACGCTGGCCCAGGTGCAGGCGCTGCCCCGGCATACCCTGGCGCGGCGGTTTGAAGCCGAGCTGCTGCAGCACCTGGATACCTTGAGCGGGCAGCGGCCCCTGGCCCTGGCTTTCTATCAGCCGCCGGACCAGTTCGATGCGCGCATCGAGTTGAATTTTGACGTGCACTCCCACCAGGCGCTGCTGTTTCCCTTGCGTCGTTTAACCGGCGATCTATCGGCCTTCCTCTGCGGCCGCGACAGCGGTGTGCAACGGTTCGACCTGCACCTGGAACACGCCCAGGCGCCGGACAGCGTAATCAAGGTCGGCCTGCTCAGCGCCGAGCGTGAACCGGCGATGCTGTTCGAACTGGCCCGCGGGCGGCTTGAGCAGGTGCAGGTCACCGCGCCGGTACGCGGCTTTCGCCTGGTGGCCGAGGACCTGCCGTTGTTCGTACCGCAACGCCAGGACCTGTTTGACGACCGCCCGCAACAGACCCTGCCGTGGGAGCAACTGCGCGAACGCCTGCGCGCGCGCCTGGGGGATGAGGCGGTGCAGGGCCTGCGTTTTCATGCCGATCACCGCCCCGAATGTGCCTGGCAGGCGGCGGTCGACAAACACCCTTGCCCAACCCTGAACAAGGTGCAACGCCCTGGCTGGCTGCTGCGCGAGCCGACCCTGCTGGCCGAGCAGGGGGTGCAGATCCTGATGGGCCCGGAACGCATCGAATCCGGCTGGTGGGACGGCGCCGATATTCGCCGCGACTACTACCTGATCCAGACCCGTGCCGGTCAGCAAGGTTGGGCCTATCGCAGCGTGGGGCAAAGCGACGGACTATGGCTGCAAGGCTGGTTTGCATGAACTACGCCGAACTGCACTGCCTGTCCAACTTCAGCTTCCAGCGCGGCGCCTCCAGTGCGCTGGAGTTGTTCGAGCGCGCCAAACAGCAGGGCTACCGCGCGCTGGCGATCACCGATGAATGCACCTTATCGGGCATCGTGCGGGCGTGGCAGGCGGCGAAGGCGGTGGAAGTGCCGCTGATCATCGGCAGCGAGATGCGCATCGAAAACGGCCCGAAACTGGTGTTGCTGGTGCAGGACCTCAACGGTTACCAGCACCTGTGCCGCTTGATCACCCTGGCCCGGCGACGCGCCGAAAAGGGCCGCTATCGGCTGCTGCGGGAGGACTTCGACACACCGTTTTCCGGCCTGCTGGCGCTGTGGGTGGCCGAAGATGGCAATACCCAAACCGATATCCAATGGCTGCGCCGTACCTTCGCCGACTGTCTGTGGCTGGCGGTGCACCTGCACTGTGGCCAGGACGATGCGCGCCATCTGGAGCAGCGCCTGCAGCTGGCCGCCCGCCTGCACCTCCCGGCGGTGGCCTGCGGCGATGTGCACATGCATGCACGCGGTCGCCGCGCCCTGCAAGACACCATGACCGCCATCCGCCATCACGTGCCGGTGGCCGAAGCCGGCACGCGCCTGCACCCCAATGGCGAACGCCACCTGCGCAGCCTCGACGCACTCGCCGCGCTGTATCCCCAGGCCTTGCTCGATGAAACCCTGGCCATCGCCCGACGCTGCACCTTCGACCTCGAGCAGTTGCGCTACCACTACCCGCGCGAGCTGGTGCCCGACGGCCACAGCGCCAAAAGCTGGCTGCGTACCCTCACCGAAGAAGGCATCGCCCGGCGCTGGCCCCTGGGTGTCGCCCCCAACACCTTGCAGCAGATCCACACGGAGCTGGAGCTGATCAGCGAGTTGGGCTACGAAAGTTACTTCCTCACGGTGCACGACATCGTGCGGTTCGCTCGCAGCCGTTCGATCCTGTGCCAGGGGCGCGGTTCGGCGGCCAATTCGGCGGTGTGTTTTGCCCTGGGCATCACCGAGATCGACCCGAGCCTGACCCGCCTGCTGTTCGAGCGCTTCCTCTCCAGGGAGCGCAACGAACCGCCGGACATTGACGTCGACTTCGAACACGAACGCCGCGAAGAGGTATTGCAGTATGTGTTCCAGCGCTATGGGCGTACCCGCGCGGCGTTGACGGCGGTGGTCAGCAGTTACCACGCGGCCGGCGCGGTGCGCGACGTGGCCAAGGCCCTGGGCTTGCCAGCCGATCAGATCAACGCGCTGGCCGAATGCTGCGGGCGCTGGAGTGATGATGCGCCACCGCTGGCGCGCCTGCGTGAAAGCGGCTTCGACCCGGACAGTCCAATCCTGCGCCGGGTGCTCACGCTGACCCAACAGTTGATCGGCTTCCCCCGGCACCTGTCCCAGCACCCCGGCGGCTTCGTGATTTCCGAACACCCGCTGGACACCCTGGTGCCGGTGGAAAACGCGGCGATGGCCGAGCGCACCATCATCCAGTGGGACAAGGACGACCTCGACGCCGTGGGCCTGCTCAAGGTGGATATCCTCGCCCTGGGCATGCTCAGCGCGATCCGCCGCTGCTTCGACCTGCTGCGCCGCCACCGCAACCTGGACCTGACGCTGGCGTCGATCCCCAAGGAAGACCCGGCCACCTACGCGATGATCAGCAAGGCCGACACCATTGGCGTGTTCCAAATCGAGTCGCGGGCGCAGATGTCGATGTTGCCCAGGCTCAAGCCGCAAGCGTTTTACGACCTGGTGATCGAAGTCGCCATTGTGCGGCCCGGGCCGATTCAGGGCGGCATGGTGCATCCGTATCTGCGTCGGCGTAATAAAGAAGAGCCCACCACCTATCCATCGCCTGCATTAAAAGAGGTACTGGAGCGCACCCTGGGCATCCCGCTGTTTCAGGAACAGGTGATGCAGATCGCCATGGTCGCCGCCGACTACAGCCCCGGCGAGGCCGACCAGTTGCGCCGATCCATGGCCGCCTGGAAACGCCATGGCGGGCTGGAGCCCCATCAGGCGCGCCTGCGCACCGGCATGATGAAGAACGGCTACACCGAAGCCTTTGCCGCGCAGATCTTCGAGCAGATCAAGGGTTTTGGCAGCTATGGTTTTCCCGAGTCTCACGCCGCCAGCTTTGCCTTGCTGACCTACGCCAGTTGCTGGCTCAAGTGCCATGAACCGGCGGCGTTCGCCTGTGCGCTGATCAACAGCTGGCCCATGGGTTTCTACAGCCCGGACCAGATCCTGCAGGACGCACGCCGCCATCGCCTGCAGATCCGGCCGGTGGACGTGCTGGCCAGTGACTGGGATTGCAGCCTGGAGCCCATCGACGGCCAGCAACCGGCGATTCGCCTGGGGCTGCGCATGATCGCAGGGTTTCGCGAAGACGACGCGCGGCGCATCGAGGCCGCGCGTGGGCGCCGGGTGTTCGGCGACATTGCCGATCTCGATGAGCGGGCCGGGCTGGATACGCGCGCTCAGGCCCTGCTGGCCGATGCCGGTGCCTTGCGCGCGCTGGCCGGCAACCGGCACCAGGCACGCTGGGACGTGGCCGGGGTGCATAAACAGCTGGGGCTGTTTGCCGGCCTGCCCAGCGCCGACGAAACCCCGGTGGCGTTGCCCGCGCCCACGTTGGGCGAAGACCTGCACGCCGACTACGCCACCCTCGGCACCACGCTCGGCCCGCACCCGCTGGCCTTGTTGCGCGGGGAGCTGCGCAAGCGGCGTTGTCGCAGTTCCCGGGAGCTGGCGACGGTGGAGCATGGGCGCAATGTCAGCGTGGCGGGGCTGGTCACGGGTCGGCAACGGCCCGGTACTGCCAGCGGCGTGACCTTCGTCACCCTGGAAGATGAATTCGGCAACCTCAACGTGGTGGTCTGGCGCGACCTGGCCGAACGCCAACGCCAGGCCCTGGTGGGTTCGCGACTGCTCAAAGTGGACGGGCGCTGGGAGGCGGTGGGCGAGGTGCGCCACCTTATCGCCGGCCGTCTTACCGACCTGACGCCATTGCTGGACGGCATCCATGTGCGCAGCCGGGATTTCCATTAAAGCCGTTGATTGCACGGTGTTTGCGCCCTAAATAAGTCCGGATGAAACCATCTACACCTGGCATGCTCCAAACGTTGCGAACGTTCTCTTTGTGCAGAGCCCCATCATGCAATTTTTATCCAACCCACATGACTGTGAAGGCTGGGCCGGTGAAATGGCCCAACGCATTCGCGCGTTCGACTGGTCGAACACCGACCTGGGGCCGTTAGACGAATGGTCCACCAGCCTGGCCTGCACGGTGCAGATGATGCTCGCATCCCCGGTGCCGATGGTGATGCTGTGGGGGCGGGCGGGTTACATGATCTATAACGACAGCTATTCGGTGTTCGCCGGCGGGCGCCATCCCTACCTGCTGGGCACACCGGTGGAGCAGGGCTGGCCGGAAGTGGCCGAGTTCAACCGGCATGTGGTGGACACCTGCCTGGCCGGCGGCACGCTGTCGTTCAACAACAAGGAACTGGTGCTGTCGCGTAACGGCCAGCCTGAAACCCTGTGGCTGGACCTTTACTACAGCCCGGTCGCCGGCGACAACCAGCAACCGGCCGGGGTGCTGGCGATTGTGGTGGAGACCACCGAACTGGTGAAGTCCGAACGGGTGCGGCAGGAACTCACCCACAACCTGGAGCAGCGCGTTGCCGCCGAAGTGCAGGCGCGTTCGGCTGCCGAGGAGCAGTTGCGCCAGTCGCAGAAGCTCGAAGCCATCGGCGGCCTGACCGGCGGCGTGGCCCACGACTTCAATAACCTTTTGCAAGTGATCGCCGGCAACCTGCACCTGCTGGCCCGGCATGAGCCAGATAACCCCCAGGTGCAGCGCCGCGTCAATGCGGCCATTGCCGCTGTGGACCGGGGCGCCAAGCTGTCCTCGCAATTGCTCGCGTTTGCCCGGCGCCAGCCGCTGTCACCGGCGGTGTACAACCCTTTGCGCATTTATGAAAACCTCGGCGAGCTGTTACAGCGCGCGCTGGGTGAAACCATCCATATCGACGTGCAGCTGCCGCGCGACCCGTGGCGCATTCACGTCGACCGCAATCAGCTGGAAAATGCCCTGCTCAACCTGGCGATCAACGCGCGGGACGCCATGAAAGGCGAGGGCGTGATTCGCATCAGCGGCGAAAATATCATCCTCAACCCCAATGATTGCGTGGGCAAAAGCATCTGCCCCGGCGAATACGTGCGCCTGTCGGTGAGTGACAACGGGGTGGGCATGTCACCGGCGATCCAGGCCAAGGTGTTCGAACCGTTCTTCACCACCAAGCGCGACGGCCACGGCACCGGCCTGGGTTTGAGCATGGTGTTCGGCTTTGTGCGCCAAAGCGGCGGGCATGTCGACGTGTGCAGCGCAGAAGGCCAGGGCACCGTGGTGCAGCTGTATTTCCCGCGCAGCCTTGGCGAGGAATGCCAGGAGTCGTCGGACGAACCTGCGGAGCCCATCGGCGGCCAGGAAACCATCCTGGTGGTCGAGGATAACGAAGGCGTGCGCCTCACCGTGGTGGAAGTGCTCGAACAGTCAGGCTACACGGTGCTCACCGCCGACGACGGTGACCAGGCCATGCAAAAACTGCAAACCGGCCTGCAACCGGAGCTGATCTTTACCGACGTGGTGATGCCGGGCCGGGTCAAAAGTACCGACCTGGCCGACTGGGCGCGCCAGCAACAGCCGCCCGTGCCGGTGCTGTTTACCTCCGGCCACACCCGCGACATCCTCTCCAGCAACCACCTGCTGAGCCCCGACATTCATCTGCTGAGCAAGCCCTACAGCCCCGAAGCCCTGACGCTACGGGTGCGCAGCATGCTTACCGCACGACAAGGTTGCCAATGACTTCACAGCGCACCATCCCTCCGATTTCCGCCCAACGCCCAGGTTTTGTCCGGGTGCGCGGCGCCCGTGAACACAACCTGCGCAATGTCGATGTGGATATTCCACGGGATGCCCTGGTGGTGTTTACCGGCGTGTCGGGTTCCGGCAAATCGTCGCTGGCGTTTTCCACGGTGTATGCCGAGGCCCAGCGCCGTTATTTCGAGTCGGTGGCGCCTTATGCGCGGCGCCTGATCGATCAGGTCGGCGTGCCGGACGTGGATTCCATCGAGGGTCTGCCGCCGGCGGTGGCTCTGCAACAGCAGCGCGGCACGCCGAGCGCGCGTTCCTCGGTGGGCAGTGTGACCACCTTGTCGAGCCTGATCCGCATGCTGTATTCGCGCGCCGGCAGCTACCCGCCGGGTCAGGCGATGCTGTATGCCGAGGACTTTTCGCCGAACCTGCCCCAGGGCGCCTGCCCGGAGTGCCATGGGCTGGGTCGCGTGTATGAGGTGACCGAGGCGTTGATGGTGCCCGATCCTTCATTGACGATCCGTCAGCGTGCGGTGGCTGCCTGGCCGCTGGCGTGGCAGGGCCAGAACCTGCGCGACATCCTCGTGACCCTGGGTTATGACGTCGACATCCCCTGGCGCGACCTGCCGAAAAAGCAGCGCGACTGGATTCTCTTCACCGAAGAAACCCCGACGGTGCCGGTGTACGCCGGCTTCACCCCGGCGCAGACGCGTGATGCGTTGAAGCGCAAGCTGGAGCCGAGCTATCAGGGCACTTTCAGCGGTGCGCGGCGCTACATCCTGCACACCTTCAGTCACACCCAAAGCGCGCTGATGAAAAAGCGCGTGTCGCAGTTCATGCAGGGCAGCGCCTGCCCGGTGTGCGAGGGCAAGCACCTGACCCAGGCGGCGCTGTCGGTGAAGTTTGCCGGCGTGGATATTGGCGAGTTGTCGCAGCTGTCTCTTTCACAACTGGCCGAGCTGTTGCGCCCGGTGGCGGCGGGGCAGGACCGCATGCAGCTGTCGGTGGAGAAACGCCTCGCCGCGCAACGCATCGCCCAGGACCTGCTCGAACGCGTCAGCACCTTGATCGACCTCGGCCTGGGCTACCTGTCTCTGGAGCGCAGTACGCCGACCCTGTCGTCCGGCGAGTTGCAGCGCTTGCGCCTGGCCACGCAATTGGGTTCGCAGCTGTTCGGCGTGATCTATGTGCTGGACGAGCCCTCGGCGGGTTTGCACCCGGCTGATGGCGAGGCGCTGTTCACCGCCCTTGAGCGCCTCAAAGCCGCCGGCAATTCGCTGTTTGTGGTGGAGCACGACCTGGAAACCATGCGCCGCGCCGACTGGCTGATCGATGTGGGCCCGGCCGCCGGTGAGCATGGCGGGCAAGTGCTGTACAGCGGCCCGCCGGCCGGGTTGGCGGACGTGCAGGCCTCGCAGACCCGCGCCTACCTGTTTGCTGAAGGGCAGGCGTTGAATCCTGCGCGGCGCGAACCCGCCGGGTGGTTGAAACTGGAAGGCGTGACGCGCAACAACCTCAATGACTTGAAGGTGGATTTCCCGCTGGGGTGTTTCACGGCGGTGACCGGTATTTCCGGCTCGGGCAAATCCAGCCTGGTCAGCCAGGCGCTGCTGGACCTGGTAGGCAGCGGCCTCGGCAGCCGGGTGGTCAATGACGAAGAACCCAGCCTGGAGGACGACGCCCCGCAAACCAGCGGCGGACACATCCGCTCCGGGCTCGAACATATCCGTCGGCTGGTGCAGGTGGACCAGAAACCCATCGGCCGCACCCCGCGTTCCAATCTGGCGACGTACACCGGGCTGTTCGACAACGTGCGCAAACTGTTTGCCGCCACGCCGGCAGCCATCAAGCGCGGCTATGATGCCGGGCAATTCTCGTTCAACGTCGCCAAGGGCCGTTGCCCGCAGTGCGAGGGTGAAGGTTTTGTCAGCGTTGAGTTGCTGTTCATGCCCAGCGTGTACGCGCCATGCCCGACCTGCCATGGCGCGCGCTACAACCCCGAGACCCTGGCGATCAAATGGCAAGGTCTGAGCATCGCCCAGGTGCTGGGGCTGACGGTGGAACAGGCGGTTGAGGTGTTCGCCGAGCAGCCCGCCGTGCTGCGTTCATTGCAGGTGCTGCGCGATATCGGTTTGGGCTATCTGCGCCTGGGTCAGCCCGCGACCGAGCTGTCCGGCGGCGAAGCGCAGCGCATCAAGCTCGCCACCGAGCTGCAACGCAATGCCCGGGGCGCGACCCTGTATGTGCTCGACGAGCCGACCACCGGCTTGCATCCACGGGACGTCGACCGCCTGCTCAGCCAGCTCAATCAACTGGTGGACGCCGGGCACACGGTGGTTGTGGTGGAGCATGAAATGCGCGTGGTGGCCCAGAGCGACTGGGTGATCGACATCGGGCCGGGGGCAGGGGATGAGGGCGGCAACGTGGTTGCCTGCGGCACGCCGCAAAAGGTCGCCAAGAGCAAGAAAAGCCGCACCGCGCCGTTTCTGGCGCGCGAGCGGGTCTAACCCTCAACCAGAATGAACGGTGGGAGGCTCCAGACTGGACCTCTGTGGCGAGCGGGCTTGCCCCGCGTTGGGGTGCGAAGCGCCCCCACTCCAGAAAAACGCGGTGTACCTGATACGGCTCAGCGCCTGGTTTTGGGGCTGCTGCGCAGCCCAACGCAGGACAAGCCTGCTCGCCACAGGGAACCTGCGCTTAACTGGACGGCATTGGGACAAGCCTGCTCGCCACTACTACAACAAGCCCACCCCACAGGGTCTCCCGTCTTACAGTTGATTCAGCTGGATTTGCTGTTTGGCCTGCTTGACCACGTTTTCCACGGTGAAGCCGAACTTTTCCTGCAGTTTGGCCAGCGGTGCCGAGGCGCCGAAGCTGTTCATCACCACTTTGGCGCCGGTCTGCCCGACATAGCGGTCCCAGCCGAGCGGGCCGGCTTGTTCCACTACCACGCGGGCCTTTACCACCGGCGGCAAGACGCTGTCGCGGTAGGCCTGGTCCTGGTCTTCGAACAGTTCCCAACTGGGCATCGAGACGACCTGCGCGGCAATCCCTTCACCCTTGAGCTGTTCATACGCCGCCACCGCCAGGCTCACTTCACTGCCTGTCGCCAACAGCAGCACTTGAGGCTGCTCGGCGCCCGCCAGCACATAAGCTCCCTTGGCCGCGCCGCTGGCCGCTGCGTACTTCGTGCGGTCCAGGGTCGGCAGCGGCTGGCGCGAGAGCACCACGCAACTGGGCCGATGGGTTTGCGCCAGGGCCACCTTCCACACTTCAAGGGTTTCGTTCGCATCGCCTGGACGCAGCGTCAGCAGCCCCGGTGTGGCGCGCAGTTGGGTCAGGTGCTCGATGGGCTGGTGGGTCGGGCCGTCTTCGCCCACGCCGATCGAGTCGTGGGTAAACACGAACACCACCGGCAACTCCATGATCGCCGCCAGACGGATTGGCGGTTTCATGTAGTCGCTGAACACCAGGAACGTCGAGGTGTACGGCCGCAGGTAAGACAGCGCCATGCCGTTGGCAATCGCACCCATGGCGTGCTCGCGGATGCCGAAGTGCAGGTTGCGCCCGCTGTAGTCATCGGCGCTGAAACGCCCGGCGCCGTCGAAGGTGAGGTTGGTCTTGGTCGAGGGCGATAAATCCGCCGAACCGCCGAGTAACCAAGGAATCTGTTGGGCAAAGGCGTTCAGCACTTCGCCGCCGGCGGCGCGGCTGGCGACGCCCTTGGCGTCGGCTGCATAGTCGGGCAGTTGCGCCTGCCACTGCGCGGGCATTTCGCCGGCGCGCATGCGCTGCAGTTCATCGGCCAGGTGCGAGTCGAGGCGCGACAGGGTCTGGTTCCACTGCGCAAACAACGGCTCGGCACGCTCATGCAGCGCATCACGCAACACCGTGCGCGCTTCTTCGGGCACCAGGAAGCTGGAATCTTCCGGCCAGCCATACGCCGCCTTGGTCAGGCGAATTTCGTCGTTGCCCAGCGGTTCGCCGTGAGCTGCCGCCGTGTTGTGTTTGTGCGGCGAGCCGTAGCCGATCACGCTGTCCACCACGATCAGGGTCGGCGCGCCGGTGTTGCTCTGGAAGGTTGTCAATGCGTCGCTCAAGGCCTGCAAGTCATTGGCATCGGTGACGTGCAGTGTGTGCCAGCCATAAGCCTGGAAGCGCTTGATCACGTCTTCGCTGAACGCCAGTTCGGTGTGGCCTTCGATGCTGATGGTGTTGTTGTCGTAGATCCAGCACAGGTTATCCAGCTTCAAGTGGCCGGCCATCGACGCGGCCTCGCTGCTGATGCCTTCCATCATGTCGCCGTCACCGCACAGGGTGTAGACGTTGTAATCGAACAGCACCTGACCGTCGCGGTTGAAGCGCTTGGCCAGCCAGCGCTCGGCCATCGCCATGCCGACGCTGTTGGCGCAGCCCTGGCCGAGCGGGCCGGTGGTGGTCTCCACGCCGGTGGTCATGCGGTACTCGGGGTGACCGGGGGTCTTGGAACTCATCTGCCGGAACTGCTTGATGTCGTCCAGGCTGATTGCCGGCTGGCCGCTGCGCTTGCCGTGGGCGTCGATCTCGACCACACCCGCCAGGTGCAACAGCGAATACAGCAGCATCGACGCATGGCCCACAGACAGTACAAAGCGGTCACGGTTGGGCCAATCCGGGTGCTCGGGGTGATAGCGCAGAAAGCGACTCCACAGCGTATACCCCACCGGCGCCAGGCCCATGGGCGTGCCCGGATGGCCGGAATTGGCCTTCTGCACGGCGTCCATGGCCAGGGTGCGGATCGTGTTGATGCATTGGGTGTCGACAGCGGTGGCAGCGTGATTCATGAACCGGTCTCCCTTGGGTGGCGATCTA
>Ga0302347_1003588_pt1 | contig 13516 bp, 12 predicted proteins | sample PhyWR1_FD_202178 | JGI IMG/M metagenome (GOLD analysis project Ga0302347, IMG submission 202178) | Leaf surface microbial communities from wheat plants in UC Gill Tract Community Farm, Albany, California, United States - DLSL W.R1 (v2)... | ecosystem: Host-associated > Plants > Phyllosphere >...
CTCTTGGTCACCGAGTCGTTGACGTTGATGGCCGGGATTTTCAGCTCGCCCTTGGCCAGCATGTCCAGTAGGCGGTGTACGCCGGTGGTGGTTTCTTCGGTCACGCCATGGACGCGATCGAGGATCTGCGGGTATTTCTTGTGCAACAGCTCGGTCAGGTCGCCGCCGTCGTCAAGGATCATGTTGGCATCCCAAGGTGCGCCATCCTTGAGGATGGTTTGCTCCAGGCACCACTCGTATTCCTCTTCGGTCTCGCCTTTCCAGGCGAACACCGGAATACCGGCAGCAGCGATAGCGGCGGCGGCCTGGTCTTGAGTCGAGAAGATGTTGCAGGACGACCAACGCACTTCGGCACCCAGGGCAACCAGGGTTTCGATCAGCACGGCGGTCTGAATGGTCATGTGGATGCAGCCGAGAATCTTCGCGCCTTTGAGCGGTTGCTCGGCGGCGTACTTGCGACGCAGGCCCATCAGGGCAGGCATTTCGGATTCGGCGATAAAGGTTTCGCGACGGCCCCAGGCAGCGAGGGACATATCGGCGACTTTGTAGTCGGTGAAATCTGCAGGCGTGTTGACAGCGCTCATGAAGAGCCTCCATTCGTAGTGTGCGAATGGGCGCCGTTGTGCGTTTAGTATCAGGCCAGGGCAACCAGGCCGGACAACGCCCCATCCGAGCCTGACAGGTTGAACCTGCTGCAGCGCCCCTCGGACAGGTGGCGGGAAAACGGCAGTAGCCGTTCGGAATCGGGGGCGATTATAGCTTTCTTTGGTTGGCTGGTGGCAAGCGACAAGCTACAAGCGGCAAGTAAGAGCGAATCGGCTTTTAACTTGCAGCTTGTCGCTTAAAACTTGAAGCTGGCGTCTCTCAAACACCTCGGAGTCCGCCCCCATGAACTTCCACACCCGCAAATGGGTAAAGCCTGAAGACCTCAACCCCAATGGCACACTGTTCGGTGGCAGCCTGCTGCGCTGGATCGACGAAGAAGCCGCGATCTATGCGATTGTCCAGTTGGGTAACCAGCGGGTCGTCACCAAGTACATCTCCGAAATCAACTTTGTCAGCGCCTCGCGCCAGGGCGACATCATTGAGTTGGGTATCACCGCCACTGAATTCGGTCGCACCTCGATTACCCTGACCTGTGAAGTGCGCAACAAGATCACCCGCAAAAGCATCCTCACCGTGGAAAAAATGGTATTCGTCAACCTGGGCGAAGACGGGTTGCCGGCGCCCCATGGGCGGACCGAGATCAAGTACGTGAAGGATCAGTTCAAGGACGACACGCTTCCCCAGTAACGCCTTGGCAGCCATCAGTTAGGTTACTGAATTATTCCGTATGGACCTTTCTGCGGACTCTGCTCACTCAGGGTTACAACTGAAGTGAAAGGAGTCCGTATATGAAAGTGTCCAGCTCGGCCGTCCAGCATCAAGCAACATGGCCCGCAAACTTGGTTCGGCATGCTGATGTGCCGTTAGTCGAGGGGGCAGGTCCGCGCAAGCTGGATATCTATCGCGATGCCAGCGGGCGGGTGGATGTGTTTTTATCGCCCGCTGCACCTGAGCATCTTGTACTCAGCGGCGGCGGCGCCAAAGGCGTTGCCTTCTCGGGCATGATGCGGGCGCTTGAAGACACTGGGAAGCTGCAAGATATCAGGGTGGTTTCCGGCTCTTCAGCCGGGGCGATTTCCGGCGTGCTGATTGCCAGTGGATTGGGGGGCGATGCGTTCGACTTACTACTGGACCGTATCGACTTGCCCAGCCTGCTCAACAGTCAGGACCCTGTAACGGCTTGGTTGCAAAACGCCAGTTCTGCACTGGGCAATGTTACTCGTCACTTGCCGGGCGGCGGCATTTCCCAATTGCTCTTGACTCTGATACCGCGTCTGCAGACTGAGGCGCCTGCATTGCAAGCGATGTTGCGCGACCAGGCACGCCAATCGATTCTCACCCATGTTGCCGACACGCCCAGGTCTACCCGGCCTGCCGAACTGATGAAGATTGCCGACCGGCTGAGCGCTGGAAGCGACCCTACGTTCGCCGACCTCGCCACCTTGAGTCGCCATATCCCTGCTATCAAGCAACTCAATATCACCGGCACCGGCATGTTCGACGGCCGCCCTCAATTGGTGGTGTTCAACGCCGATTTGACCCCGGACATGGATATCGCTCGCGCCGCACATATCTCAGGGGCATTGCCTGTGCTGTTCAAGAGCCCGCTTGAGCAGGGGCATGCGTTCCAGGCAGCCACTGACGTCAGCGCTTTTCAGGACGGCGGACTGCTGGTCAACGTCCCGGCACCGGGTGTGATTGAGCGTTCGTTTCCAGAAAGCCCTCTGAGCAAAGACAGGTCGCTGATTGTTCAATTCGAATCCGAACAACCGGCGGAGCCAACGAGGGCCGGCGGACTTTTCAGTCATCTGGTCGATACCTTCACCGGAACCTCACACACGGCTGCTGACGCCTATCAAAATGACCGGCTCATTGCGCTTGCCGATCAGACGGTGACATTACCCATGAATACCGTCGAAGGTGACTTTCGTGGCATGCACGGTACTGTCAATTTCACCATGACGCCTGCACAGAAAGACCACCTGCAGGACCAAGCGTACCAAACAGTGGCGGCCCACCTCGAAAAGCGCGCTACGATCCGTGAGCGTCACCACTTCGCCACGTTGGAACAGGCGGTTCTGGCGATGGATGATGAAATGCTGGCCAGTGTGCAAGACTCGCTCAAGAACGAGCCCGCGGCCATGGATGTCGTGCGTTTTCGCAAGGAGGCGCAGCAGGCGCTGCACCAACTGGACAGTGCGATTTGCGAGGCTAATCAATCGAGCAATACCCTGACGCTCACACCGAAATTGGCTAGCGCTCTGCGTAATCTGAATGCGCTTGCCAGTCGTCCGGAGCATGTCGAATGGTTGTCACGGCGCCTGAACGTGTCGGGGCAGCACAATTTTCAGCAGCTTTTGCAAGTGTGTGCCAAGGGCGGATGGGATGACGCACCTCTGTCCAAGGCCATGAGAGCGGCGGTTATTGAAATGGGCAAGCGCGATATCGCTGTGAAGGCCGAGCGCTTCACCCGAGAAGTCATTTATCCCTCGCAATACCGCCTGGGTCAGCCAGACAGTAATGTCGACCTGTTGCAGCAAGCGGCCCGCCAATTGGCCAAGGCAACCACGCCGGCCGAGTTCAACCAAGTGCTCGACGGCATCATTCGCAATTACAGGGCGCGCAACAAACCTTGGCGTGAGCCGAGCAGCGCCACGACGGTAGAGATGGCCAAAGCCTGGCGTATACCGGTTTAGTTGCCTGGCCACTGAACAGCCACTGTCACGGCGTGTCGTAGCTACAGGCATCCCTTGGACTCTGGTAAATCATGGCCACACACGAAGACGGTAAAACTCCGAACCTGTCGCAGGAAGAGCAGCAGGATGTCGACGAGAACCAACCACCCCGCGCGGCGGTGCTGCACGAAATCATCCGCACCCAAGGCGATCAGGAACTGGAGCGCAGCGTCGCCGCCCTATGGTGGTCGGCGCTGGCCGCCGGCCTGACCATGGGGTTGTCGTTGATGGCCATGGGATTGCTCAATTCGCGCCTGCCCGACGGTGAGGCGTTCAAGGTCATCGCCAGCTTCGGCTACTGCGCAGGTTTCCTCGCAGTGATCCTGGCGCGCCAGCAACTGTTTACGGAAAACACCCTGACCGCCGTGCTGCCGGTGATGAGCAAGCCGACTTTGGCCAATGCCGGGCGCCTGTTGCGGCTGTGGTCGGTGGTGCTGGTGGGTAACCTGTGCGGCACCTTGCTGGTGGCCTACGTGATGCTGCACTTGCCGATTTTCGACACCAAGACCGATCAGGCCTTCCTGGAGATCGGCCGCAAGGTCATGGAAAACGACGCCGGCCAGATGTTCGCCAAGGGCATCATCTCGGGCTGGATGATTGCCACCATGGTGTGGATGATCCCGTCAATGGAAAGCGCCAAGATGTGGATCATCATTGTGATCACCTACCTGATGGCCCTGGGGGATTTCACGCACATCGTGGTGGGCTCGGCAGAGGTTTCGTACCTAGTGTTTGCCGGCGAACTGTCGTGGCATGACTTCTGGCTAGTGTTTGCCGGCCCAACCCTGGCCGGCAATATCATCGGTGGCAGCTTTATCTTCGCATTGATCAGCCATGCGCAGATTCGCAGCGAGAGCAAGCTGAGTTCCCCTGATCGCTCCGGAGTACGTCAGGGCGAGGAAAGGAGGTGATACCGTCCCGCAAGGACTGATGCAGACTCTTTGCGGGACACTAGGGCTAAAGTTTCCAGGCGTTCAGCGATGCGCTGGCAGGTTCGGCGGCAACTGTGCGGTCAGGTGCCCTCAGTTGCCCCTCCCACCGGGCAATCACCAATGGCGCCAGCGCGTTGCCCAGCACATTCAGCGCCGTGACCGGCATGTCCATCAGGCGATAGACACCAGCGATAATCGCCACTCCTTCCACGGGGAGACCCGCCGCAGTCAAGGTCGCGGTAAGGATGATAAACATGAAACCTGGCACGCCCGCCGCGCCTTTTGACGTCAACACCATGATCAATACCAGCATCCCCTGATCCGCCAGGCTCAGGTCGATGCCATACGCCTGGGCGATGAATAACGTACCCAACGCAGCAAAAAGCGATGCGCCATCCAGGTTGAACGAGTAGCCCAGTGGGATAACCATGCTGGTAATCGGGCGTGGTGCACCATAGCGCTCCATTTTCTCGATCAGTTGAGGCATCACTGTCGCTGAAGCGGCGCTGCTATAGGCCAGCAACAATTCACTGCGTATCTCCCGCACCAAGTGGAAGAAGCCGATCCCCGCCAGGCGTGCAACTGCGCCCAATACACACAATGCAAATAACAGCACTGCGACATAAGTCGTGCCGATCAGTTTGGCCAGCGGTAGCAAGGCACTGAGGCCAAAGCTGGCGATGGTGACTGCGATAAGCCCGAAAATGCCGATTGGCGAGTAATGCATGACCAGATGGGTAACTTTGAACATGGTGTCGGAGATGGCCTGCATCACATTGATCAAGGGGGCCTTGCGCTGCTCGGGCAGCATAGACAAGGCGCAACCGAAAAGGATGGCGAAAAACAGCACGCAGAGCAGCTTGCCCTGTGACATGGCCAAGACGATGTTATCCGGTACGATCGCCAATAGCGTTTGCCCCAGGTTCTGCGTTTTGCCGTTGGCGGCCAGCTCTGTGACTGGCGCCTGCAACGCACTGCCAAATTCGGCCCCCGAGCCAGGCTCGACGACGTTTCCAACGATCAGGCCAAAGACGATTGCAACACTGGTGATCGTGAAGAAGTAAACGAAGGTCTTCACGCCGACGCGTCCCAACGCGGCGGGATTTCCCATGCCGGCAATGCCGACTGTCATGCAAGCGAAGACCAGCGGCACGACGATCATCTTCATCAGCTTGATAAACAAGTCGCCTGCCGGTTGCAGCAAATTGTCAATGAACCACAGCTTGTGTTCGGGAAACTGGTTGAGAAGGATGCCGACGATTATCCCGGCAGCCAGGCCGATCATGATGCGAGTCACAAGGCTGGTTGGTTTTTTGGTGGTCATGGGGGGTGCCCTTATTGTTGTAGATATCAGGGATTTATTGAGCGAACAGCCCGGCGAAGTTTTTGAACCCTTTCACCTCGATGGGGTTGCCGCTGGGGTCAAGAAAAAACATCGTGCGTTGCTCGCCTGGCTCGCCAGCGAATCGGGTCACTGGCGGAATCTCGAAACATGTACCCAGGCGGGTAAGACGGTCGGCAAGCGTCAACCACTCCTCAAGTGGTAACACCACGCCCAGATGCGGCATCAGCACATGATGCTCACCCACCAGCCCGGAACGCGTGGTGGGAAATGGCGTGCCCAGGTGCAATGAAAGTTGGTTCCCGAAAAAATCGAAGTCGATCCAGGTCTCGCTGCTACGGCCTTCCGTACAGCCCAAAACATCTCGATAAAAAATCCGCGCCTGGTTTAGGTCATAGACATGATATGCAGCGTGGAAAGGTCTGTTCATGGGGGGGGGCTCCGTGTGGGGGAGCTCTCAAATTAAACAGGCCGCGTATCCGGGTAAAACGGGTTCGCCTTGGTCTGAGCGAAAGGAAAACTTATGGATGTTCGATTCCTGAGAAGTCTGGTCGCAGTCATTGAAGCCGGCTCCATTGCTGCGGCCGCGCGCCGCGAAAATCGTAGTGCAGCGGCGATCAGCCAACGAGTCAAAGCGCTTGAGCGGACGTTGGGGTGCACGCTGCTTATGCGCACTGCGCATGCCGCGTGGCCCTCGGACCAATGCCTATTGTTGTTACCAAAAATTCAAGCAGTCATTGAGCAGGCGCGTGAATTGCAGGAGGATCTGAGCCAGGATGGCTTATCGGGAGAGATCAAGATCGGTGCCATTTCGACGGCATTGACCGGCGTTTTGCCGGCGGTGATCGAGCGCCTGGCCCTTTCGGCACCTGGGTTGAGGCTGAAGATCACACCGGGAGACTCCAGAAGCCTCTATGAGAGATTGCTGGCTCAGGAGCTGGACGCTGCGATTCTTGTCAGGCCTCCCTTTCAGCCACCCAAGGCTTTGGCGACGACCTTATTGCGGGCTGAGCCTTTGATCCTGATTGCTCCGGCTGAGTGGGGCACGCAAACGTTAGAAGCATTGCTGCGCGAGCGTTCATTCATTCGCTACGACGCTCGTTCGTGGGGTGGGCAGATTGCACAGCGCTTCCTCGATGAACAGTCCTTTGACCCGCAGGTGTTGTGTGAGCTGGATGCCTTGGAAACCATCGTAATGTTGGTTGCCCAAGGCATGGGGGTATCACTGGTACCGCAGTGGGCAGGGATGTCTGGCAATGGCCTGTGTGTCTTGCCGGTCGACGACGCGCCACGCTATGCGCGGGATCTGGTCGTCATACATAGCTCGACGCCGCGCCGCCCACTGGCGATGCGCACTTGCTTGAATACCTGCGCAATTGCAGCGCGCCCGCAGGCAAAGGTGTGGTGTAGCGACGTAAATCCCCGTCACTTCACTGAGGTTCGGCATCACGCCGATGGTGGGCGGCAGGCCGATAAAGCGAAGTCCTCATAGGTGAGCAGGGTTGTGAGGTAAATAAAGGCGGCGACAAGTTCAAGCATCCGGGGTGTTTGGGCGCTGGGGGGAATGGGGGGGGGCCGCAGTGGCGGTGTGAGGTTGCAAGGTCTTGGGCGAAAGTGCGGTAGAACCTTTCGGTGTCGCGCGGCTCATAGCGGATACGTGCGGTTTTGCGTATGTAGTGCTAGAACTCTAATCGCTGCATAAAACGACAAAAGGAATAAGTCATGACAGTCGCTTTCTGGTGTGTGTTGATCGCCATTTTTTTGCCGTACTTGTGCACGGGGGTGGCCAAGTTCAGTGGGGGCAAGTTCGGGTTGCGCCACAACCATGACCCGCGGGCTTTTCTGGAGGGCCTGGACGGGGTGGCCAAGCGTGCCCACAGCGCTCAGCTCAACGGTTTTGAGGTCACCCCGGCATTCGCGGCGGCGGTGGTTATTGCCCATCTGGCGGGTACGGCCGAATTGGTGACCATTAACGTGCTGGCGGTGCTGTTTATCACCAGCCGTCTGCTGTACATCATTTGCTACCTGGCGGACTGGGCGATCCTGCGTTCGCTGGTGTGGGCGGTGGGGATGGCGTTGATCGCGAGTTTCTTCTTCGTCTCGATCTGAGGCGCGGCGCCGCTGCCCAATGTGGGAGAGGTGTGTTCCCTCCCTCATTGGGCTTTCAGCGTTGGTCAGGTGCCGGTGGGCGCGTCCGGCACTTGCGGCAACGTTGCGCCCTTGGGCCATAGCATCCAGATCTGGCCCTGCTGTTTCATATTCCCCGCTAACTCACCCGCAGCATCGCCGGTGCCCCAAAACAGGTCCGCACGCACTTCGCCAGTGATGGCGCCACCGGTGTCCTGGGCGGCGACCGGGCGGGCAATCGGCGAACCGTCTGGCTTGGTGGTCGACAGCCACAACAGGCTGCCCAACGGAATCACCTTACGATCCACCGCCACGCTGTAGCCGGCGGTCAGCGGCACATTCAGCGAGCCCCGTGGGCCTTCGTTGCTGTCGGGACGGGCGCTGAAGAACACATAGCTGGGGTTGCTTGCCAGCAGTTCCGGAATGCGTTGCGGGTGAGCCTTGGCCCAGGCGCTGATGGCACCCATGCTGACCTCTTCTTTCTTCAGTTCACCCTGTTCCACCAGCCAGCGGCCGATAGGGCGGTAGGGGTAGCCGTTCTGGTCGCCGTAACCCACGCGCAATTGGCGCCCGCTTTTGAGTTGGATGCGCCCCGAACCTTGGATCTGCAGGAATTGCAGGTCCATCGGGTCGGTAAGCCAGGCGATCGGCTTGGCGCTGGAGCCCTGGCCGTTGATCACACTGGCATCGTCATACGGTTTGAGCACGCGGCCTTCCAGGCGACCACGCAGGCGCTTGCCTTTGAGTTCGGGGTAAATGCTCTCCAGATTGACGATGATCAGATCATCCGGCACCCCGTAGACCGGCACGTGAGCAGTGGCGGTCTTGGTCAGGCTGCCGGGGTAGACCGGCTCGTAATAGCCGGTGATCAAGCCGTTGGGCGTGTTGTCCGCCGAGCGCAGGCCGAAAACGTCCAGGCGCTCCTTGAGAAAACCGCGCACTGCCGGTGCATCGGCCGGGACCGTAGCCGCTGCGGCGCAGGTCGCGCCCCAGACCGGGTCGGCCTTGAGGCGTTGGCAGGCGCTACGCCAGGCTTCGAAACCGGCCATTAAGTCGTTGTCGGACACCACCGGCAAGGCTTCCCACGGAGTATTCACGTAGGTGGCGACGGCGTGAGGTTTGACGGTTTCATCTTTGCCGACTTCTTTGCCTGTGTCCTTGCCAGCGTCGCAGCCGGCCAGCAGCGCGATGAGGGGTAGAGCCCACGCCAGACGGCGGCTCCAGGGTTTCAATGTGATAGTCATCCAAGCAATTCCTGAAGCGATCACCCACGCCGAAGCGGCGCTGGGCAACCCTTATTATTAATAGGGCTATTGGTCTTTGCGGACGGGGCGAGGATACTGGCCGCCGTTTCCGTGACCTTGAAGCCATCATGACTTTTAAAAGACTGACTGTTGTATTGCTGGCCTGCCTGACTTTGTCCGCCTGTGGCGGAGTGGATCCGAATTCGCCTCTGGGTCAGCGCAAGGCGATCTTCAAACAGATGCTCAAGACCAGCGAAGACTTGGGCGGCATGTTGCGTGGGCGTATCCCGTTCGATGGCGCGAAGTTCGCCGAAGGCGCGGCCAAACTCGATACGTTGGCCCACGAACCGTGGCAGCACTTTCCGAGCGTACGTGAAGAAGATCACACCAGCGCCAAGGACGACGTGTGGCAAAAGCAGGCGCAGTTCCAGCAACTGGCGCGCGACCTGGAAGCGGCCACCGGTGAATTGGTGATCGCCAGCCAGGTTCAGCCTTACAAGGCCAACAACCTCGGGCCTGCGGTGCAGAAAGTCGAAGATGCCTGCAGTGCCTGCCATAAACAGTTCCGGGACCATTGATCGGTATTACTGGTCGAGTTCTTCCACTGCGTTCTGCAACTCTTTGCGTGACTCGGCCAGCTTGTCTTTGCGCTTGTTGATCTTGTCTGGATCGCCCTTTTTCATGGCCTTGTCGAGGTCGGCCTGACGACGGCTGACTTCATGCTTGGCGTCGAGCACCTTGTTCTCCCGCTCTTTTTTCAGGGTGGCGTCGTTGCAATGGGCGGTGACTTCGCTCAGGGCTTTTTCCAGGCCGGCTTGCTGTTCGCTGTTGCCGTGGGCCTTGGCTTGCTCGATCTGGGTGCTGATGGCTTGGCGCTTGGCGGCGCAGCCGGTGAGGGGTTCTGCATCATCGGCCGCCAGCAACGGCGTGGTCATCAGGCTTGCGACAATCGATAAGGCAAATGGGGCTAAACATTTCATAGGGAACTCCTGGATCGCAAATGGCAGGATGAATTCTGCCGACTGTTAAAGCGGTGTCTGGCGGGTTCAGAACCCGTCTATCCCGGCCGCATGTAGTGTTTCCGCCAAGACCCGCACCTGCGGGTCGTGAAAAAAAGCGCTCAATTGCGCCGCTCGACCCGGCCCGATGCCATCTTCGGCCATCCAGGCTTGGGTGTCGCGGGCGACCAGCGTGTGCCAGTCACCCTTGAGGTTGTTGCGTGCCACAGGCGGGACGCCCAAGGCTTTGAGCCATTGCGCAAAGGGCCGTTGTCGAGCGCGGTGGAGGCTGTCGAGCACCCGCGTGCGGCTTTGCTCACCAAAGCCATCAATGTTAGCAAGCTGCGCCGCATCCAGGGTTAACCAATCGAGAAAGCCTGCGATTAGACCGGCCTGGATCAATACGTTCCAGGTCTCGCGGCCCATATGAGGTAGCGCCAGGCCCTGGTTGCCGCTGAGCCAGGTCAGGCGCGCGAGCAATTGCTCTTCGCAGCCTGGGTCCAGTTGCCAGCAACTCAAAGCGTGAAAGTCCTTTGGATTGGGGACGGCCAAGGCGACTCGGTTGGGGTTGCGCAGGATGACTTGGTCCAACCGCGGAATGATCTGGCCCGCAAGGGTGATGGACACTTGGTCGCCGGGACGAATATCCAAGGTTTGCCAGCGCTTCAGGGAGCCAGCGCTGACCCGTTTGATCTGCCGGTCGTCCAGCCGCACCGGTTCCAACTCCAGGAGGGGAGTGATCCGCCCGGTGCGACCGATCTTGAACCGCACTTGGCGCACCAGGGCCAGCGCCTTGGTGGCCGGATATTTCCAGGCTACGGCCCAGTAAGGCGTGCTGACTTGCCAGCGTTCGGCGGGCGCGCGCGATGCCTGATGCAACACGACTCCATCACTGGCAAAGGGCAGCGCATGGTTATACCAATAGGTGCGCCAGTGCGCGGCTTCGTCGAGGCTTTGGACGGGGTGACTGTAGCGCTGGCTGTCCGTGAAGCCCCAACGCGCCAGGGTCGCCAGACGCTCGCTGAACCCAGAGGGGGTATCGGGCCAGGCCCAGACGAACAGGCCAATACCGGCAGCGTCGGCGTCGCTCAACTGGCGGCGGTTCATCAGCCCGGCCACTTTGCTGCGAGCATTCAGCCCGCCCTGTAGCGATTGCACATGGGCATCCAGGCGCCAATAGAGTTCACCTTGCAACACCAGGTCGATGGGGTCTGGCAACTGCTGGACAATTCCGGGAATCTTGCGCGCAGACGCCGACCAGTCCTGGCCAAGCACTCCATCGCCACGGCTGATCACCTGCGCCAGCCGACCTTTGCGATAAACCAGGGTCACCGCAACGCCATCTACCTTGGGTTGAACCCACACGTCCTGCCGCGTCGCCAGCCAGGCCCCGACTGCTTGTTCGTCCAAGAGTTTTTCCAGGCCGGTGTGAGCGACCGGGTGGCGCAAGGTGCCGCGTGAACTGGCCAGCGGCCGGTCGGGTGGAGCAGTGGAGGAAGGGAAGCATTGGCGCCAATGAGCCAGACGTTGGCGGGCTTGATCGTAGAGCTCGTCGCTGACGGGGGATTGGCCGAGGCGGTGGTAACGGTCGTCCCACACGCGTACCTGTTCGGCCAGGGCATCGACCTGATGACGGGCTTCGTCGGGGCAGCCCTCGGCCAAGGCCCCAAAGGTTAACGCGCTGAGTAAAAGAGCAATCAAAAAACGCATTGTGAGCATCCTTGCTCGGAAGGGGCGCCCAGCCTAAATGATCGGTTTGCCCACAAAAAAGCCCCGACAGTGCGGGGCTTTTTACCGGGTGTTTCTGTTTACTTGAACAGACCGCCCAGGGCTTTCACTGCATCGTTCTTATCCGCTTTGGCCGCCTGGTTTTGCTGCTTGGCGTCGGCCTTGGCCTGGGACTCAGCCAATTTGTTGCAACCTTTGTTGACCTGTTCCAGCGCGGCTTCAAACGCACGCACTTTCAACACGTCGTTCTGGGCGTTGGCCGCATCGATCTTGGCCTGCAGGTCGTTGGCTTGCTTCTGGCAGTCGCCGGCATTGCCGCCACCTGTATGTGCGCCCAGGACGCTGCTCAGTGCGCTCAGATCGGCGGTGTGGGCCGGCAGGGCGAACAAGCTGAGCAGAAGGGCGGCGGGGGCGAGCGTGGAGATGCGCATGAAAAACCTCAATGTTCGATTGCCGCGCCGGGTGATCCCGGACTGGCGCAAGGCAATATCCAAATAGGGTGGGTGCCCGAGAGGGCGCGGATTCTAGAGAGCCATTATTTTGCCTGCAAGGTTGGGAGCCAAAAAATGTGAACGCCCGCCCGATTCATCGGGCAATAAAAAGCCCTGCCGGGCGGACCGGGCAGGGCTGTTTGAGTAGCGCGACTGTTACAGGCCGGCGGCGGTACGCAGGTCGTTGGCGCGGTCGGTTTTTTCCCAGGTGAAGGTGGTGAAGGTGTCATCGCCGACAGTCTTCTGCTCAGGCGTACGACCGAAGTGGCCGTAGGCTGCGGTCTCCTGGTACATCGGGTGCAGCAGGTCGAGCATGGTGGTGATCGCGTAGGGGCGCAGGTCGAAGACTTCACGCACCAGTTTGACGATCTTGTCATCGCTGATCTTGCCGGTGCCGAAGGTATTCAGCGAGATCGACGTAGGCTGAGCCACGCCGATAGCGTAGGAAACCTGAATTTCGCAACGTTCGGCCAGGCCGGCGGCCACGATGTTCTTGGCTACGTAACGACCGGCGTAGGCGGCCGAACGGTCCACTTTGGACGGGTCTTTGCCGGAGAACGCACCACCGCCGTGGCGGGCCATGCCGCCGTAGCTGTCGACGATGATCTTGCGACCGGTCAGGCCGCAGTCGCCCACTGGGCCGCCGATGATGAACTGGCCAGTCGGGTTGATGTGGAACTGGGTGTCCTTGCTCAGCAGTTCGGCCGGCAGTACGTGTTTGACGATCAGTTCCATCACGCCTTCGCGCAGGTCGGCGTAGGACACATCCGGGTTGTGCTGAGTCGACAGCACCACCGCGTCGATGCCGACGACTTTGCCGCCTTCGTAACGGCAGGTTACCTGGGACTTGGCGTCCGGACGCAGCCACGGCAGCAGGCCGGATTTACGGGCTTCGGCCTGGCGCTTGACCAACTGGTGGGAGAAGGTGATCGGGGCCGGCATCAGCACGTCGGTTTCGTTGCTGGCGTAGCCGAACATCAGGCCCTGGTCGCCTGCGCCTTGGTCTTCCGGTTTGGCGCGGTCGACACCCTGGTTGATGTCGGGCGACTGCTTGCCAATGATGTTCATCACGCCGCAGGTGGCGCCGTCGAAGCCGACGTCGGAGCTGTTGTAGCCGATGTCGGTGATCACGTCGCGGACCAGTTGCTCCAGGTCGACCCAGGCGGAGGTGGTCACTTCGCCGGCGATGATCGCTACACCGGTTTTCACCAGGGTCTCGCACGCCACGCGGGCGAACTTGTCTTCAGCGATGATGGCGTCCAGCACCGCATCAGAAATCTGGTCGGCGATTTTGTCCGGATGCCCTTCAGACA
>Ga0302347_1003595_pt1 | contig 13484 bp, 10 predicted proteins | sample PhyWR1_FD_202178 | JGI IMG/M metagenome (GOLD analysis project Ga0302347, IMG submission 202178) | Leaf surface microbial communities from wheat plants in UC Gill Tract Community Farm, Albany, California, United States - DLSL W.R1 (v2)... | ecosystem: Host-associated > Plants > Phyllosphere >...
AGTAACGGTCGAGCATGACATCGCCGACCACCAAGACAGGGGCTTGATCGAATCGCGGCATGGACAACTTCATGGAGCAACCCACATACAAAATGAACAGGGGCGCGATATTAGCACAGGGTTACAGCAGGCTTGTGGGGGGTGTGACAGAAGATGGTATGGCGAGGGAGCGCACTCCCCCGCCATCGTCAGCCGTAGCGCAGGCGGGCTTAAGTGATATCCGCCGAGACCGGGGCATCCAGGCCCATGGCATGCAGACGGGCGTAATAGCCGTTCTGGGCCAGCAACTCGGCATGGGTGCCACGCTCGACGATCCGACCGTCGTCCATCACCAGAATCAAGTCGGCCTTCTCGATGGTGGACAGACGATGGGCGATCACCAGGGTGGTGCGGCCCTGCATGACTTTGTCCAGCGCGCCCTGGATATGCCGTTCCGATTCGGTGTCGAGGGCCGATGTGGCCTCGTCCAGAATCAGCAGCGGCGCGTTCTTCAACAAGGCACGGGCAATTGCCAGGCGCTGGCGCTGGCCGCCGGACAGCAGCACACCGTTTTCACCCACCTGGGTATCGAAGCCTTTGGGCAACTGATCGATGAAGTCCTTGGCATAGGCGTCCGCCGCCGCCGCTTCAACATCGGCCCGGGGCGCGCCGGCCAGATCGCCGTAGGCGATGTTGTTGGTGACGGTGTCGCTGAACAGGGTTACGTGCTGGGTCACCTGGGCGATGTGCTTGCGCAGGTTGAGCAGTTTGTAATCTTCGATCTCTACGCCGTCGAGCAAGATTTCACCGCTTTCATGGTGATAGAAACGCGGGATCAGGCTGGCCAGCGTCGATTTGCCGCTGCCGGAACGCCCCACCAGGGCGATCATCTGCCCAGGCTCGGCGGTAAAGCTGATGTCCTTGAGCACATGGCGATCGGTGCCTGGGTAAGTGAAGTTCAGCTGACGCACTTCCAGGCGGCCGCTGACCTTGTCACGCTCGACAGTACCGCGGTCGACTTCCGGTGTTTCGTCGAGCTGTTCGAAAATACTTTCGGCACCGGCCACGCCTTTCTGGATGGTCGAGCTGACTTCCGACAGCTGGCGGATCGGCTTGGGCAACAGACCGGCCAAGGTGATGTAAGCCACCATATCGCCCGCCGACGCATCGCCACGCAGGTACAGCACCAGGAACATCAACACGGCCATGGCGGTGTAGATCACCAGTTGCAGCGCCGGTGTATAGATGGCTCCGGTGCGGGTCATGCGCAGTTGCTTGTCGGTATTGCTCTGGCTGGCCTTGAGGAAACGCTTCTCCTCGTAGACTTCGCCGCCGAAGCTGCGCACGACGCGGTAGCCCTGGATGGTCTCCGAAGCCACATGGGTCACATCGCCCATGGCGACTTGGATCTTCTTGCTCTGCTTGCGGAATTTTTTGCTGGCCGTGCTGACCATCACCGCGATCAACGGCAGGATGGCGATCATCACCAATGTCAGGCGCCAGTTCATGAACAGCAGGGAGGCGAACAGGAAGATCACTGTCATGCCTTCGCGGATCACCACCTTGATCGCGTCTGTCGCCGCACCGGTGACCATGGTCACGTTAAAGGTGATGCGAGAGATCAGGTGCCCGGAGTTGTGGTTGTCGAAGTAGCGGTTGGGCAGCGTCAACAGGTTGTTGAACAACTGCACCCGCAGGTCGTGAACCAGCCCCAGAGAGACCTTGGCCAACAGGTAGTTACCCAGGAAAGACCCCAGGCCCTGCCAGGCCGCGATCAAAATGATCAACAGCGGCACAGCCTGCAGCAATTGCAGGTCACGCAGGTACGGCACTGTTGGGAACAGCACCGCTTCTGGGTTGGAGAGGCCGTCGACAAAATATTTAAGGATGTAACCCAGCATCGGCTGGGTCGACGCGAAAATCAGAAATCCGACGATACTCAACGCGAACAAGCCCGCGTAGGGCCTCACGTAACTGAGCAGGCGGAAATATATTTTCAAGCTCGAAGGGCTTGCGCTCGGACTGGAGTCGGTCATATCACGCGGCGTTTTAAAAAAGGAGGCTGACTTTAGCACAGCTTCTCTGTTGTACTTGCACCCGGCATGACCCAACACCCGGCCGGCCTCAATCGGCGACATTATATAGCCACTACTTTAAGATGGTCGGCTTTCTCTTTCTGGAATGGCTTTCTGTATGCACTCCAACCGCCTCAGCTATGGCGCAAATCGCGTTTTCGACTTCCTGGTTCTATGGATTCTACCCATAGGTTTATTACTGCTTTTAAGTTCGCTGTTCTTCGTGACCAACCGCAATGTGCTGCACAAGTTCTACTACGGACTTTTCAGCGCGCCGACCTTGCTGTTGCTGTGCCTGCGCCCCAGGGAAATCAAGGAGCTGTTGCGCGAGCCGCTGGTGATCGCGTTTCTGGTGTTTTGTGCGTGGGCGTTGACCACGCTGCTCTGGAGCCCGCAACCCACGGTGGATTCCGACCTGTTCAAGCGACCGCTGCACACATTCATGCTGTTTGCCGGCTGTGGGCTGCTGCTGCATTACCGCAACGACATGTTCAAACCGATCTTCTTCAGTGCGGCGGTAATTGCGCTGATCGTCTGCCTGGCCAACCTGATTGCGTTTGCCAAAGGCTTCGAGCCGAGCATGCGCATGATCGGCGGTCGCGGCGCCCTCGATAACCCGCTGCTCAGCTCCCACGTATTCGGCTTCTTCTGCATCTACTGGCTGTACATCTGCATAACCGCCCAGCGGTTGCGAGTACTGTGGTTCAGCGCTCCCGCGCTGGCGGTGATGACGCTCGCGGTATTGGCGACCGGCTCACGCACCCCGCTGGTTGCCCTGACATTGGCAGCCTTCTGGATCGCCTTCGTGCGACGTAATCGCCGTTCGGCAATGATGATCGCCACGCTGGTACTGGGCGCTGCGGCGCTTTTGCTGTTTTATCCCGAGGCGATTACCGAACGAGGCAGTTCGTACCGTCTTGAATTGTGGAGCATGACGCTACACCGCATCGCTGAACACCCGTGGATCGGCCACAGTTTCAACTCGGATCTGTCGCTGGTCGTGGACGCTTACGAGCTGTACGAACCTCACAGTTTTGCCCTCGGCGTGCTCTATTACGTCGGCATCATCGGGTTCATCCCATGGATCTTCATGCTGGGCTGGGGGCTGTATAAAGGCTTCAAGGAACGCGCACAACCGCTGTTCCTGCTGACATCGGCCCTGTTGGCGTACGGCATCGGCGCCGGCTTGACCGAAGGTGGCGGCATCCTGTCGCGCCCTAAGGAACACTGGTTCCTGCTGTGGATCCCCCTGGCGCTGATCGCCGGCCTGAGCATTGCACAGCGCCGTCGCAGTCTGCTGGGTATGGCGGTGCAGACACCTGCCCCACAGGCGTTCGAAGCGCTATCCAAAGGCGCGCAGGTGATAGAAGAGGACGGTCTCGGCCCCAAAGTATTGCGCCTGGAGGACGGCAGTTTCCTCAAACTGTTCAGGGCTCGGCGCTGGTATACCTCCGGCGGGTTCAACCCCTACTCCCAGCGCTTCGCCACCAACAGCCAACATCTGCAGCAACTGGGCATTGCTGCGCCACGCATTCTCGATGTGTATAGCTTGCGCGATGGCAGCAGTGCTGTGCGCTATCAGCCCCTGACCGGCTTGACGGTACGCCAGGCCCTGCAAAGCCTCGACAGCGGCGTTCGAGAAGCGCTGGTGGAACGACTAGGCCGATTCATGGCCGTGTTGCATGAGCGCGGCGTTTATTTCCGCTCCCTGCATTTGGGCAATGTATTGCTCTTGGAGGACGGTGAGTTCGGGCTTATAGACCTGGCCGACATGCGCATCTACCCGTCAGCGCTTCGCAGCGCCCTGCGACAGCGTAACTTGAAGCACATGCAACGCTATCCGCAGGACCGTAACTGGCTATTCGACACGCACTTCGAACCATTGGTCAGCGGCTACGCATCGGTTGCATCGGCACACGCCACTGGCAAAATCCGCGAACAGGTGCTGACGCTCACTCGCCCCGCGACTTGAGGCCCTAGCAAGAGGCGCCTCGAAGCTGGGGCGCCGGGCAGCGATGTCAGTCTTTTTCCAATGGAGAAAGATACAGCCGGCTCAAACCACGCCAGGTTTTCTTGTTCCACGCGCGGAACGGAATCTGCGCGAGCAGCTCACGCGCCAATGTGCGATCGCGGTTGGCGGTTTTGAGGAACATCGAGCTGAGAAACTTGTAACGCACCTCGTCATAGCGAGGATGATCGCTGAACAGCGCGTATGAGCGCAGGATGTTGTCGATCATGAATCGATGATTCTTGTATGAGTTGGTGGCGTGTTTGCGGTAGCGAGCCATCAGCACATTCAGGCCATCGATGAAGTACCCGGCGCGGGTGATCTTCAGCTCGATCAACAAATCTTCCAGACGGATCTCGGGGTCGAACCCGCCGACCTTTTCCAGCGCCTCGCGCCGAATCATCAGCGTGGGCGCTGGCGGATAAGGTTTGCGCTCCAGAAACATGTCATCGAAATCAAGCCGCCGAAAGGGTACATCCCGGCGCTGGCGTTTCTCTGGGAACAGTTCGCCGTTCGAATCGATCAGCTCTATATTGCCGGCACAGATACCGACTTCGGGCTTACCGTCCATATAGGCGACCTGGGTGGCTATGCGCTCCGGCAACATGATGTCATCAGAACCGAACGGCACAACCAACGGCCCCTGGGACCGCGCCACAGCGCCATTGAGAGTGTTGGTAAGACCTTGATTCTGTTGGACACGAAAGTCGAACGAGTAACGCTCCTGCAAGCGACGAATACGCTCTACGCTGTCGTCGGTCGAACCGTCATCAATCACCAGCAACTCGATATTGGAGTAGGTCTGATTCAGGACGCTGAGAATGCTCTGCTCGATATAGGGAGCGTGGTTGTAAGACGCAATGATCACAGTGACCAAGGGCTGACTCTGGTTCATACGTTGTTCCTGTCTACTTGAGCCAAGCCTGAATCAATCAACTTCAGGTATTGCTGGCGAAACACCTCAATATCGTGCTGCGCTTGGAGGTACTGGTAAGCCTGCTCGCCTTTTTGAGCGAGGGCTTCATCGGGCAATGCCAAGTAGGTATCCAGCGCCTGTGTCAGGTCGGGCACATTGGCCGGTTCCACCGCCAGGCCACCCGCGCCTTCGATCAGCGGAAGCATGGCCGGCACGCTGGAGGCGATCACCGGCAAGCGGCCGCTCATACCTTCCAGCAAGGCCAGTCCGAGACCTTCTGCCAGCGAGGGCATTGCCCAGATATCGAAGGCCCGCACATATTGCAGTGCGTTCTCCTTGAATCCCAGCAAATGGACTCGGCCTGCCAGGCCAAGGCTCTGGATTTGGGCCGCGAGGTTGGACTGCTCACGTCCCGCACCAATAATGGCGAGCTGCGCATTAGGGTATTTATCTTTAAGCGCCGCGAATGCCTGCAACAAATAGGTATGGCCCTTCACGGGGACCAGACGCCCCAAGGCACCGATCAAGCGCACCGAAGGGTCGATGCCCAACAACTGACGCGCGCGCTCCCGCGGATGCTGCAAGGCTTCGGCCTGTTCGATATCGATAGCATTGGTAATGGCGTAGGTGTTCTGGTCGGTAAATCCGCACTGGCAATCCAGCAGGTACTGTTTGACCGCAGGCGAAACTCCGACAAACCGCCAGTGTTCGTCGATCCAGCGCGAGGCCTGCTTGCGCCGGTACAGACGATCATATTCACCAAATCCGTGGGAAATGCCGATACACAGAGGAATTTTCAACCAGCGGTTCAACTGCAACATCATGTTGACCGGCTTGAAGCGGTTGCACACGACGGCATCAAACTTTTCCTTGCGGCAGAATTGATAGAGCCGCCACATCGCGCGCAACCTCATCCCTTTAAGGGACTTGTCGGAAAACTCGAAATAAACGGACGTTTCGGCGCGACTGACCGGGTCCGTCGGCCCAGGACGGCCGCGCAGGAATGCCGCCGTGACTGTATAGCGCTCTGCGGGCAATGCCTTGACGATCTGCTCAGCCAGGTCGGCAAAATCATGGGATTTGACATTGTAGTCAGGCTGTAATTGCAGGACCTTGAAACGCCGACTCATAACTCTCCTCGATGGAAACCGGTGGCGTCAACGACCCAGGATGGCTCAGCAGCCAGCGCCTGGATGTACTCCGCGCTCGACTCTGGCAACAACGGCCACTGATTTCGTTTCCAACACACGAAATGGAAATAGGGAAATTCCTGCTCGCCGTCCCTGTCGTTGGTCAAGCGACCGTCCTTCCAGAACCACTGATGGGGAAAGCGATCACTGCCGTCGTGCCACTTGATCACGCCACCCGGTGTGCTGAACGCTTCAGTGAAATCGCTACGTCGACGCCAGGGGTTGAACTTTCCCACCAACTCAAACAGAGGCTTCGGGAAATTCTTACGCCACAGAAAAATTCGGCTGAAGGCACCTTCATCCAGCGCATGATGCGCTTCATCAGCAAAGCGCGCCTCCCAATCCTTGATCCGCATAAAAACACGCTGCATCTCAGCGGTGTTGCGAATCAGGCACAAATGGCCAGCGACCCGCCGTTCATGGGTAGAGAACAGGTCATAGCCGGCCAACCGCTCGGCAGTGAAATAGCGACGCAGGTTGCCGTAGATAAGGTCCAGGTCACCAAATGCCCAAAAATCATAACCCGTGAGGCGATCCGCATGGATGTACCCCAGCGCGGGTTTGATGTCGCACAGTTTGTAAGGCGCCTGAGGCCCGAAGCGGATGCTCAAGCGTTGGGATACCAACGCGCAGTATTCGTCAAATGTCGTGCTTTCGATCCTGACATTCTCCGGGACGTTTTCCGGAATAGGGCAGTCGCTGAATAATAGCCAGTCAATATCCGGGTTGCGCCGACAGCTTTCCAGAAAGAAAGGCATCCAGAATGGCCAGCGGCCAAAATACGGAATAAGAAAGAGAATGCTGGGGCACGGATTATTCAAAACGGACTCACTGTCATATTAACGGGGGCACTCTGCGCCCCTCACGTTGCGTAACGTTACTTGGGTTTTATGACCCAGAAGAGTTCATGGCGCCGAACGGCTTTGCGGAAAAACTCGTTTTCCCCCCAGGGAGACACCTTCCTACCGGCCAACAAACACTGTATGACGCGTCGCACGCGCCGTTTCAACGGCATCTTCGGCTGCAGGTCATGCATCATCCCCAGCGACATAGCCTTGTCACGTTGAATCTCTGCGGGTAGCGACAAGCAGTAGGGCCGCAGAGTGTAAGCCGGATCAAAGGATGGTGGCAAAGCGACACCATTTCCAGAGTCCCCCATCGGCCAGCGATCATTGTCGTGCAGGTGATTGGCATAGCCCAGCAATGTGGTGGGTTGCCACTCCAGTCCCTGCAAAGCTTGCAAAACCGCCTCCTGCGCGCAGACGTGGTCAGGATGGGGATCGAGCACCGGATGGGGCAGCACGATGACCTCAGGACGCGCCTTCAACAACACCGCGCGTAAGTCGGCCAACAGATTGTTCCAGGTTGGCCGCCCATCCCCATCAGCCGGTAGCGGGAAGGGGTTGAACTGGCGAAACGGGCGGACATCACTCAATTCTGCCTCCCGGGAGCCCACTGCCAGATCAGGCTCGGCCTGCATTGCCGCCAATTGCAGGCAGAAATACCCAAGCTGCACGCAGTTTTCCTGGGGCACACCTGCCCAACGAGGTACGGCAATGCTGTCCCAGGCACGCAAGCGGCCCTTGAGCCGTGCTGCATCCCGTGTGGTCAGGCCCATTCGCTGATAATGCTCGGCTTCGATCTCGCCAGCGGTCAATGTGACGATCCACGGCTGGGTCGCCTGGCTGTACAAACCAAACGCGGCAAGTTCGGCATCGTCGGCATGGGGCGCAATGACCATTACTCGCTGCTGTCGCACATCAGGCTGGCGCCATACCGAAAGCACAGGCTCACCCAGTACCCGGCACCATCGCCCTTTTAGCGCCAGACCGCCCTCAAGCAACGCGTGCGCCTGACCCGTGAGGTTCAGATAACGCAGGCCGTCCACGCCCCGCTCGAACGTTTGGCGATCATCCGTCGACAGAGCAATGAAGGGGTCGATAAAACGCCCTGCCAGGCTGCTTTTGATGCGCAGCGCCAGGATCAGGGTCTCATCCCCAGACAACGCCAGCGGCTCGCAGAGCATCAGCCGCCCCTTGTCCAGAATGACGGAGGGCTGCTCGGCATCGGCTGCGAACTGATACCGATAGTCGTCCTTGGGCGAGTAGAAGAGATGGTCGGCAAACCAGGCCTCATGGGCAACCCACGCCAAGACCGCTAATAAAAGCGGCAGCCACCACGCCACCGTTACTCCCACCACGACCAACAGCAACAACGCAACCACCAGCCCCAGCCGCTTATTACGGCGATGACGCTTGAGCAGTTCCTGCTTACGGTTCTGGGATTGGCTCATACGGTGTACACCGGCACGGGATTGCACCAGCGATCCTTGTACTCCCGATCCGCACGCCCAAAGGAAAAACGCAAGGGTTTGCCGACCTCACGAGCCTGCTCCCAAGCACTTTGAGTGTTGAGGAAACTGAGCACGCTGCCTGGGCTGAATGCCCGGGTTTCGGGATCGACGCCACCGTTGACGTATTCCACACTGATCCACTCGGGTGACTCGACCCGGTATACCAACTGGATGGCAACAGGAGCATCGTTGAGAAAAATCACCGAGCCGATCAACCACTCGCGCAGTAACTCGATCACCTCGGCCATGCGCTCGGCGCCCGTAGCGACAAAGCCCCAGCGGCGTAAAAATAAATCGCAGTACATCGCGCCAAGTTCGGTGCTGGAAAACTCACTCACCGGCCGTACCGAGCCACCAGCTTCCTCCAGCAGACGCAGTTCGCGGCGCTGGTTGTAGCGGAATTTTTTCGATAGCTCTTCCGGGGGCCGTGCCATGGCCAGTTGTTCGGCCTGTAGCTTGAGACCGCTGAAACGACCTTCATTGAGGGCTGAAAGGTAGCGCGCCCGGTGCCTTAACGGTGCCTGTGCCTGGGCGCAGGCCGGTAGGATCAATTCAGCGTTGCCCAGGTCGAACAGCCCCTTTTTACCCCGCTGCTTGAGGACGTCTTTGGACAGTGCCAAATCCCGCCCCCAGGTCGCGATGCAAGCTTGCAGCTCACCGCCTTGCTCCCATGCCAGATAACGCACCGGGATATCCGCCAGCCCCGCCAGGCGCTCAACGATTTGCGGATGAGTGGCGACACTGCCACCAAAACGCCCCCAGGCCTCGCTGTAGACAGGGGCGTCGACGACGGACCAGCCGCGCTCGCGCCAGCCTTGGAATCGATTGAGCATCAAGCCCCCGCGGTCAGTTCAATAACGTGCGGCAATTGCCAGAAAGTATCGCGTACCGCCCGATCCGAGAAACGCGTGCGCAGGCGCTCCAGCATCATTTGGGCACACTGCCGCTGCTGTTGCTGATCCATCGCAGCCAAGTGCCGCAGCCCTTGAGCGAGATGTTCGGCATCGCCGAAGGGAAACAGGACGCCCACGCCTTCGACCACTTCCCGCGCCCCGCCGCACGCCGTAGCCAGCAGCGGCACGCCCGCCGCCATGGCTTCGAGCAGCACCATGCCGAAGGGTTCGTGATCGGAACTCAGGGCAAAGGCATCGAACGCACGGAAATATCGACGCGCATCCGGCACCTGACCGAGGAACAACACCTGGTCGGCAATACCCAACTCCTGTGCCAGGTGCTTGAGGCTTTGCTCCAGGCGCCCTTTGCCAAGAATCGCCAGACGGCTTGCGGCCGGCAGGTGCGGCAACGCGAGGGCGAAGCCCTTGAGGAGCGTGGCCTGGTCCTTGTCCGGGTGCAGGCGGCCGACATTGCCGACCACCCACGCATCCGGCGACAGCCCCAAGGCATCGCGCGCCTCGCCTACCGAGACCTGGCTGGCCTGCAACGCGTCGACATCAATGCGGTTGTACAAGGTCTGGATACGCTCGCTGGGCCAGTCGGGCAGGCAACGCCGCATATCGTCGCGCACCGCATCGGACACACCCAGCAAACTCAGGCGTTTACGGAAAATCCCGGCGAACAGCTTGCGGCTGCGGCGCTGGTAGTCGCCGAAGGCGTGATGCACACCGATCACGGGCAAACGGGTGCCCAGCAAGGCGATATAGATCGGCTTGAAACGGTGGGCGATACAAAAACTGAAATGGCGCGACGCGGCAATTTTGCGCAACTGCGCGATGGCCGACAGCTTCAGGCCACGGATAGCCTTGGAACTGAACGCCATGAACAGCACTTCATCGCTGGCACACGCCGCGGCCACGGCAGGGTCGGGGACCCCGGTGAGAAACACCGTGGTCACCTTATAGCCGGAGCCTGCAAACAAACTGGCGTACTGTCGCGCACAATCGAGGAAAGGCCCGTCATAGCCATGGCAGAACTGTAGGACGTGGCGATCAGCCGAGCGCGTCATAAGGGTCCACACCGTCCTTGACCACGAGGATGTCTTCCATGATCAGGTATTGCAGGTCGGAGCCGAAGAACATGTCCAGCGCATCCTTGGGCGAACAGATCATCGCTTCGCCACGGCGGTTGAGCGAGGTGTTCAGGGACACGCCGTTGCCGGTCAGTACTTCCAGCTCTTTCATCATGTCGTAGTAGCGCGGGTTGTATTCGCGCTTGAGCACCTGGGCGCGGGAGGTGCCATCTTCATGGACTACTTCCGGCACGCGGGTCTTCCACTCTTCAGCCACTTCGAAGGTGAAGGTCATGAACGGCGCCGGGTGATCGACCTTGATCATTTGCGGGGCCACGGTGTCGAGCATCGAAGGGCAGAAAGGCCTCCAACGCTCGCGGAATTTGATCTGGTGGTTGATGCGGTCGGCCACGCCGGTGGCGCTCGGGCAACCGATGATCGAACGACCGCCCAGCGCACGCGGGCCAAACTCCATGCGGCCCTGGAACCAGGCCACCGGGTTGCCGTCGACCATGATTTTGGCGATGCGCTGCGGCATGTTTTCGATCTTGCGCCAGTTCGGCTTGCTCTCGTGCTTGGCGCACGCGGCAATCACATCTTCGTTGCTGTAGGACGGGCCGAGGTAGACGTGTTCCATCTTCTCCACCGGCACACCACGAGCGTGGGATACATAGGCGGCCGCACCGACGGCGGTACCGGCATCGCCGGACGCAGGCTGCACGAACAGCTCCTTCACGTCGTCACGGGCGATGATTTTCTGGTTCAGTTTGACGTTCAGCGCGCAGCCGCCGGCGAAGGCCAGCTTGCCGGTGTCCTTGAGGATGTCGCCCAGGTAATGGTCGATCATCTGCAGGGCCAGCTTCTCGAACAGCGCCTGCATGCTGGCGGCGTAGTGGATGTACGGCTCGTCGGCGATGTCGCCTTCGCGCTTGGGGCCCAGCCACTCGATCAGTTTCGGCGAGAAGTAGAAGCCCTTGCCCTTCTCTTTGTAGCGACGCAGGCCGATGACGTTGGCGTAATCGGTGTTGATCACCAACTCGCCGTTTTCAAAGGAAGCCAAACGCGAGAAATCGTATTTGCTGGCATCGCCATAGGGCGCCATGCCCATGACCTTGAATTCGCCGTCGAGCATCTCGAAACCGAGAAACTCGGTGATCGCGCCGTACAGGCCGCCGAGGGAATCCGGGTCGTAGAATTCTTTGATTTTGTGGATCTTGCCGTTCTCGCCGTAGCCGAAGAACGTGGTGGCGTACTCACCCTTGCCGTCGATGCCAAGGATCGCGGTTTTTTCCTGGAAGCCCGAGCAGTGGTAGGCACTGGAGGCGTGGGCCAGGTGGTGCTCAACCGGCTCGATCTTGATCTTCTTCGGATCGAAGCCCAACTGCTCCAGGCACCACACGATCTTGTTGCGGTAGCGCTTGTAGCGGCGGTTGCCCATCAGGATCGCGTCGAGGGCGCGGTCCGGGGCGTACCAGTAACGCTTGGCGTAGTGCCAGCGCGCCTCGCCGAACAGGCTGATCGGCGCGAACGGAATCGCCACCACATCAACGTCCGAAGGCTTGATACCGGCCTGTTCCAGGCAGAACTTCGCCGATTCGTAGGGCATGCGGTTCTTTGCATGTTTGTCGCGTACGAAGCGCTCTTCTTCGGCGGCCGCGATCAGCTTGCCGTCGATGTAAAGGGCTGCGGAAGGATCATGGCTAAGGGCGCCGGACAGGCCAAGAATCGTCAATGCCACAGGGGTCTAGCCTCTTTTAGTCTGCATGCAGGCGCATCGCGCCTGAAAAAAGTGTGCCTCCCGCCTGGGCAGGAAACAGCTAAAGGGCGGGATTATAGCTCAAAAGCAGTGGGGAGCTGTTAGCGGCAAGCGGCAAGGCAAAAGCGGGCAGTGTGGAGCCCATCACTGGTCTACCTGAGTTCGAGGCTGCCGTCGGTGTTTTGCCGGTAGACCGTGTAGGGCAGCACGAGGGTGTCCAACACGCCGGAGGCCACCACATCAATGACAATCAGCGGCACGAAATTCACCCACACACCCGCTGTAGCCGAAGGAGGGGCGTGCAGTTGACACAGGTCATAAGCGACCCCGCTGTAGACGCGGGTGATGGACTGGCAATAGGTTTTCTGTTTCTTGAGCGCCTGCACGGCGACGTGGTCTTCGCGCATGACTGTGTTAACGGTGCCGCAGCCGACCAGGCTCAGGCATAACGCAGCCAACAGGATTTTGAGTGCAATGTTCATTGAGTGACCTCCGGTAAGGTCACGAACGCTAGCATTACGGCCCTGCCCTCCATAGAAGGAATAAGGACATACCGGCGTGGGAGTTTTCCGATTGCCGATGCACTGTGGGCATTCAGGCCAGCTCCACCAGGCGCCGACTGGCAAAACTGAACGTCAACACCCCAAAAATCAACACCCCCGTTGCCACTTGCTGCCAATAAAAATTCCAGCCGATCAACAACAACCCGTTGGCAATCACGTTGATAAACAGCACCCCCAGCAACGTCCCAAAAACGTTCGCCCGGCCCTGCCGACTCAGTGTCGTGCCAATAAACACCGCGCCAATCGCATTCAGCAAAAACGCATTCCCGGACAACGGTACATAAGCGCTCACCGTGGCCCCGAGCAACACCCCGGCGACCCCACACGCCAAGGCTGTGGCCAGTGCCACGACGGTCACGATCCGCCGCACCGACAACCCTGAGTAATACGCCAGCAGCGGCTGCGTGCCCTGTGCCAGCAATTCCCGCCCCAATCGCCCTCGCGCAAGTAAAACGCCATAAAACAGCGCCAGCCCCAGCACGACCAGCAAAGGCGTGAGGCCCGCAACGCCCAGTTTCAATCCCTGGGCAATGTAGATCGGCTGCCCGCCGTCCGAGAGCAATTGCTGGGCACTGGTGCCGATAAACAGCGTGCCAAGGGTGGCCAGGAACGGGCTGATACGCAGCCCGCCAATCAGCACAGCATTCACCAGCCCCACCAGCAATGCCGCCGCCAACG
>Ga0302347_1003607_pt1 | contig 13448 bp, 10 predicted proteins | sample PhyWR1_FD_202178 | JGI IMG/M metagenome (GOLD analysis project Ga0302347, IMG submission 202178) | Leaf surface microbial communities from wheat plants in UC Gill Tract Community Farm, Albany, California, United States - DLSL W.R1 (v2)... | ecosystem: Host-associated > Plants > Phyllosphere >...
AAATTATAATGTAACTGGAGGTACGCAAGTAGGCGCTGCATCTACTACAGGATGGACAACAACAGATTTAACTGGGACAGATTATAAATTCTTTGCTATCAAAAGAGGAGCTAGTGCAGGATATATTACTTCGATCGTGATTGTTTATGAAGCTCCTACTATGGCTGTGGTAGATGCTACAAAAGGAAAAGCTAACCTGATTAAAAATACAATCGTTTCTAACGAATTGATATTCGGTGCTTCTGCTAAAGTATCAGTTTACAACACCGCTGGTCAGATCGTGAAAACTGCTGAAGTTACAGAAAACTCTAGATTAGATGTTTCTGCTTTATCAAAAGGAACTTACGTAGTAACAGGTATTGTAAACGGACAAACTGTTTCTCAGAAAATTATCAAGAAATAATTACAATATTTCTATTATTATCGAACGCTACCAATTTTTGGTAGCGTTTTTTATTAAGTAAAAGTTAAGTCAAATGAACTTAATTAAAACTATAAGTTATTGATTGTTATTGTATTATTAATATTTTGGACATCTGAGATCAAGATGGTTACGATAGCTTTGTTGCAAACAAAATCTTAATTAAAGTAATTATGAAAAAGATCTATTCTTTATTGGCAGTAATGGCTATGACTGCGACAGTAACTTCACAGGTTTATTCCACGGGATTCGAATCCAGTGAAGGATTTACTTCTAGTACAGTTTACAACAACACCACTTTATTGGTAAGTGGGGCTAGTGGAAAGCAATGGAGCACATTTTTTGGAACACCTTCTACAACGTCTCCTTTAACGGGAAACCAATCTATGCAAATGAGATGGTACACAGCTTCTGCAGCAAGTAAAGGTTATACGATGACCAACTTTGCAACAAGTGGCGTTGGGTCTGTTACGTTTAATGCTGCAAATACTGCAGGAATCAACGTGATTGTATCTTATTCTGTAAATGGAACCACTTGGTTAAGTCCACAAACCTTTACATTAACTACTACAAGTACATCTTATACTTATAATGTACCAGCTGCTGCAACAGGTGCTCTTAGATTCAAGTTTGAGTTAACTTATACGACAGCACCATCTGCTACATCTAGACTTTATATAGATGATGTCAAATTCAATGCACCTACGATGGCTGTAGTAGATGCTGCAAAAGGAAAAGCCGGCTTGGTGAAAAATACGATCGTATCAAATGAATTGATCTTTGGAACTTCTGCAAAAGTATCAGTTTATAACACAGCTGGTCAAATTGTAAAAACTGCTGAGGTTGCTGAGAATACTAGATTAGATGTTTCTGCTTTACCTAAAGGAACTTATTTGGTAACAGGTCTTGTAGAGGGGCAAGCCGTTTCGCAAAAGATAATTAAAAAATAATTATCATTTTTAACACAAAATGTAATAGCTCATCTCTCAAAAGGTGTGCTATTTTTGTATTATTTAAAGTAGGCTTAACATACAGTTTTTTTTATATGTTTACTTTTGTGCCAACAAATAAGGGGAATTTAATAGGATGTAAATATGTTAATTTTTTGATATTATAAATTTTACAACATTGATTAAATCTACACTTAGCAATGCGAGAATGTTAAAAAACAAACAAAATTTTGCGGAATACATTTTTTTATTAACTTAGCATCCCTTTATAATATTATAAAACAATTTTTAAACTTTAATAAAATGAAAAAAATCTTTACAATTTTAAGTATTGCAGCAGTTTCTTTAGTATCTGCTCAAAATTTAGTAACTAATCCAAGTTTTGAATCTTGGGATGCAGCAGAGGGTACTACTCCTGCTAAACCAACAGGATGGAGCTTTGTAAGTGCAACTGGTGTTGAGCAATCAAGTACTGCATATACTGGATCAAGTTCATTGAAGCATATTGCACCTGCCACAGGAAATGGAAGTACTAATATTGATATTGTTGCTGAAGCTAATACTCAATATACACTAGGATACTGGGTTTTGGATAATGATGCTAATGCAAGAGGAAGACACTGGGTACAGGCAAGAACTGCAACAGCTAATGTTACATGGAATAACACAACTTTCCAACCATCTACATATTCAGCTGATAATGCTGCATGGGTATTTGTAACTGCTACTTCTACAACACCTGCTACAACTACTATTTTAAGATTTGATTTCAGAACTTACGGTACTGGAGCTGGCGGTGGATCTGTTTATTATGATGACGTAATTTTAGTTAAAGGAGTTTTGGCTGTTGCTGATATCAAAGATTTTGATAAGCAAGTTCAGTTTAACACAGTAGTTAAAGACCAGATCACTTTTAAACTTCCTGTTAAATCTACAGTAAATATTTATTCAGTAGAAGGTAAATTAATCTCTTCAAACAGAGTTGAAAACGGTGGGTCTGTAAACACTCAATCTTTATTGAAAGGTGCTTACATCGTAACTGTTGATAACGGTGCTAACAAAATCAGCAGAAAAGTTATCAAAAACTAATTTGATTTAATTCAAAAACAGAAGGCTTCCTAATTTAGGAAGCCTTTTTTGTTTCAGTGCTTTTTCTGGACTTGCTACCTTCAGAGCATCTTTTATCATCTTTTCCGGTCGGAAGATTGTTTCGTACATTTTGATACAAGAAGTGTTGGCTTTCTTCGGGGTTTTTCTGGATTTACTAAAAAGATACCGGCTTGTAGCGTGAAGTTAGACTATTTTTCCATCGGTAACATCTCTGCATAATCTCTGGATGGAAGGCTATGGTCATTAGGGTTTTTAAGTGCAATCGGTCTGAATGTAATTGGTATAATGAAAATTGTTTTTTTTATGAGACATTTGGGTTTTTAATTCTTAATTAAAATAATCGGAAAATATAGAGATTAAAACCAAAAATAAGAGTAGAGTTTTTAGAAAACCCCGCGTCGCAGATTATTAACCAAAGCCCCAAGATTCAGCACCAAAGTATATCGGATCCTGTAACCATAGTTTTTGAAACCAGGTTCAAAACCCAGAGTAGAAGCTACAGGAAAATAAACTTCTAAGAAATCAGGAATGACTTTCACCTTCACGCCAGAATCCCAAATGAACTGTGCTGCTCTGTTTTTGTTCTTGTAAACGCCGGCATCTGCATAGACATTGAACCATTTCCATACATGAGAATCTACATTGAGACTCGTGATAAACTGATTGACGGACGTGTTGAACATCGATTTGAAACCGCCTTCTGCCAAGATAAATTGCTGGGAAAGGATGCCGGATGTGGCACTCTGTCCCAATAATCCGTAAGAGAATGAGTAATTGGAAACGCGCGAGATTCCGTAATTGAACAAGTTATTCTTTGTGTCATTCTTTATAAAATAGCCTGCAAATAGCCGGACGCTGATTTTCTTGTCCTTCGCATATTCCCAGCGGTAAAAGGCTTCTGCAGAGATCTTTTGGAAATCTTCCATCCATTGGAAGTTGGTTCCCAGATACTTCTCATGGATCATCTGATTGTCGGAATAGGAATAACCTAGATTCCAAAGGTTGTATTTGGAATATTGATTGTTGAGAACCATCAGCGGTGTGAGTTCCCGTTCGTAATAATTATATCCAAAATACAAACTTCTGCCGATGGCGCTTCTCGGATTCTTCTGAAAATTGAAGGAAGTGGCAGCCCCAAATCTCTTATAAGCCAAATCATTATCATAATGGAAATACGAACCGGAAACACCGAAGTTCCAACTTCTGAAAAAACTGTTTGGTGGAAGGATAGAATAGCCCAATCCCGCAGAGCCCGTCAGCTTACCGGTTCCTGTGCTGTAATATGGTGTAACGGAGTAATCAAACTTCTGGTCAAAGATTCCCTGATTCTTAAAATTCATCCCCAAAAGAACTTTGTCATACGCATTGAAGGTCAGTCTTGGCGTCAGGAATATCTCGTTATACTCAGGATTCTGTATATCTTTCACCAACTTGAATCTGATTTTTTTTGTATTGGAAAATAGTCCTTTGGTATAAATATAATTGTCCCGATAGTTGGTTTCTGGGAAGATGTAATCGTCATTCAGAACAATCTTTTCGACATTTTCTTTTGGAACCGAAAGTGTGTCGGTTTTAGCAGAACTAGATCCTTTCCAAAATGTAGTTGTCTCACCGGAACTTTTCTCTGTTTCTACTTTTAAAGGTATTTCTAATGAATTGTTTTTATGAATATTTACCAAATAATTGTCCTTCTTTTCTTTGATGTTTTTTAAATTAAAGTTGATCCTGTGTTTCCCAGACATCATTGGTTGTAAGAAAGTGGACTTCCCGTTTGAGAAAGTTTTCAGTTCATTTAAGAATTTTTGACCATCTGTTTTAGATTGATAATTGGCTGACAAGTAAACTCTCAGGAAGTTATCAAAAGTTTGCGTTCCGGTATATTCTGATATATGAGCCAAAAGACTTCCCATCTCGAACTGGCTGATAGCTGTTGTATTGAAATTACTCAAAAGATAATAGGGCGTCGTGATTTTCTGATCTAGGTTCTGTGTAGAAATGTAATGATAAGCCAAACCATAGCGTTCTGTAAGATTCAGTTTCGAGGCGTGAAATATCTTCAAAGGTTTGATGCCGAATAGGCTTGCGTTGTCTGCCAGATTGCCAATCAGTTTATGCTCGGGATAGAATTGTTTGAGATATTGGATCTCCAGGTATGACTTCAAACCATTCTTCAGCCAATGGTCTTGCGTTTTATTGGTAATGAAATAGTTGTCCATTACTTTTTTGGAAATCACACTAAAATAATCCAAATCTGTCTTTTCATAATCCGTAAACAATTGGTATTTGAACTTCCAGAACTTAACATCATCAATGCCGATAAACTCTTCTTTGTTCAAGAATTTTTGAGTGATGAAAAGCTTATTTGGGAGGTTTTCTACTCTTGGCTTTATGAATTTGAGATGATTGGTAATGACCGCTCCCAATATCTGACGCTGATATTCCGTTACCTGATAGCCCAGCTGAACAGTGATGTTTTGCCCATCGATGTTGACTGGGAATTCAGGATATATCTCTCTTGAGATTTGGAACTCTGGATCATTGATAGATTTTCCTTCAAACTCAGAGTCATTATTTTGGTTGAGGTTAGAATAGATTTTCCAGTTGTTCGGGACTTGAAAGTTAACTTTATAGAAAGAACCTGCATTGGCCGTTTCTTCGGTATCGCGATAAAAAGAATTTTTTTGAGAATCATCTTCATAAGTTTCCGGGACGAGGAAAAAGTACTTGAGAAGAATATGGCTCACATCCACACCATAACCTGTAAAACGGGCGTCCGGAAGATGGATTTGATATTTCAAATTAAGTTTAATGCTTTTCCCAGATTCCAAAGGTTCCGACAACGGAATGAGAATATTTTCCTGATTTTTGTTAAGGATTTCCGCAACAACATTGCTGTAAGAATATTGGAGACTTTCCAATTTTCCCAATTGAGTTTCCTTAGCAAAGTACAAATCCTTCTTTCGGTCTTCAATCTTTCTTTTGAGAAGTGGCGTTTTCCTTTTCTGATAAGCCGAAACCCAATTCAAAAGTTTGATTTGATTGATGGATTTCTGATGCGGATTGTGATAGACCAAAGTTTGTTCTACCGAAATCGATTTCTGGTCGTTATTCAGTCTGACGTTTAAACGGATGCTGTCTTGCTGAGACTTTGCCCAGAAAAAAGGAAGAAATAGAACCAAACATAAAAGAAATCGCTTCATCAAAAAATATCAGTAATTAAAACTACTACTTTTTTTCTGATGAATGGTGATAGATGGTTGTTAAAGTTTTTTTCTCTGTCAGTCTGAGGCTCTCGAAGACATATGAAAACTCAAAAGCTTTGCTTTTTCCAATTTTAATTAACTTTGGTTAAAACACAATGATGAAAAGATACTACGTTTACATCCTGCTATGTACCGATAATACCTATTACACTGGAGTCACAAATGATTTGGAAACACGTTTTCTGTATCATCAAAATGGACAAAATCCAAATTCTTACACCTACACAAGAAGACCTGTTGAAATAGTTTATTACACAGCATTCGATGATGTGAATCAGGCAATTGCCTTTGAAAAACAAGTAAAAGGGTGGAGTAGAGCGAAAAAGGAAGCTGTCATCAATGATGAATGGGAAAAATTACCTAATCTCTCAAAGAGAAAGTTCCCTAACCAGTAATTTTATATGGAAAAAATCTGAAGATTTTGAGTTTTTATATGTCTTCGAGAGCCTCAGACTGACAGGAATGAAAAACCCTTTCAGAGTTCGAAAATCTGAAAGGGTTCTATAAAGAATATTTATATTTTTTTACAGCGTTTCCAAATACGCCTTCCAGCCTTCATTTTTATAGCGCAAAGCTTCTTGTTCCGGTTCTTCGGATTTGTAAATCCCGCGTCCAACGATGATGAAATCGGTGCCATAATTTTTGATAACGTGTTCGGGAGAATTGTACTGTTGACCTTTGTCATCGCCAGTTTCTCCAAGATTCACACCAGGTGTGAACAATAAAAGTTCGTCGGAGATTTCATTTTGAGCAACACAACCAATAATGCTTGGATGAGTTTCAATCACTTTAAGAGCCTCTTCGCGGTAATGAGAATCTGTCAAAGTTCCTTTGGAAGACATTCCTAAAATCGCAACCACCCCTACATTCATAAAGCAATCCAGACTCTTGCTTCCACCGATAACGTGGGAGGTTACCAGGTCTGCCCAGTTGGAAATCTTGTAAGTTCCGTATGAGAATTGCAATTCCTGTGTATTTCCAATGTCAGCAAATTTGCGGTCTTCCATCAATAGGAAGTTATGTTTAGTTGCCAAATCTTTCAATGGCAGAATGGTTTCATCTGCATCAAAATCATTCAGAATATCAATGTGGGTTTTCAGTGCCACAATGTGAGGACCAACAAAATCTGCGAAGTCCAATAATTCTTTTGTGGTAATAAAATCTGCTGAAGCGATGAGGTTTGACCTTTTTTCTATGGCGATTTCAAGAATTTTCTTAGCAAAAGAATGGTCCGCAGTTTCCAGTTTTTGCTCATAAGACAACCGTTTTTTCTCTTCGAAGACCACCTGATTTCCGTTCACAAAATCCTGAATTCTCGCAACCTCATCCTCATCAATATAATTGACTTCTCTCAAAATCTCCACGACTTCAGAAATGTTGAATAGTGAATGAACTTTATAACCTTTCGCCTCCAATTTCTCTTTTCCGCCTTGCTGTCTGTCCAAAACCACAACGATGTCAGAAACTTTGATGCCTTCATTTTCAACTTCGTCAATGGTTTCTACAAGTGATTTTCCGGAAGTAATAACATCCTCAACCAAAAGACAGTTTTGACCTTTTTCGTAAATTCCTTCAATCAGTTTTTTGGTACCGTAAGATTTGGCTTCTTTTCTTTTGATAATCAGTGGGATAAAACTTTCCAAAGACATTGCTGTCGCCATCGGCAGTGCCGCGTAAGGAACACCACAAATGATATCGAAATTATCCAACGGAAGCATTTCCAGAAGATAGTTGGCGAGTTTTTTCAGGATTTTTGGATCAGAAGCCAGCGGACGCAAATCCACGTAGAACGGACTTTCAATCCCGCTTTTCAGTGTGAAACGTCCAAATTTGATAATCCCGAGCTTGTAACACTCGAGGAAGAATTCTTTTTTACTTTCCATTTACTTTTCTTAGATTTCTACAAATTTAAGGCTATTTTTTAAACCACAAAAGGCACAAAAGTTTGAAAATCAAAAACACAATTTTGTCATTCCGTAGGAATCTCTACGGAGTTTGCTTAGATTTCTACGGAATGACAAACTAAATGCTCAAAATATTTCTTTGAATTTTTCACCACTTTCTTTTGTGACTTATTCCTCTTTCCACTTCGGATTCACAGCAAAAATCTTTTCATTGATTTTACAATTCTCAGAATGCGCACCTTTCAGAAAACCAATACTCATTAGAAATTCACCAACGATTTCACCACCTGTGAATTTGAAAGTTTTCTTGAATAATTTCACCCATTCTTCCTTAGTTTTCGGATGATGATGTTCCAGCCATTTTTCGAAGGAACCAAATTCTTTTTTCAGTTCCAAAATGGTTTTCGCATTTTCAACCGCTGCATTGACCTTTAATTTATTTCTGATAATTCCAGCGTCAGACAACAATCTTTCACGGTCTTTTTCCGTATAAGCTGCAATTTTCTCAATACTGAAATCGCTGTAAGCTTTCCGGAAAGAATCTTCTTTTTTCAAAATCGTTTCCCAACTCAATCCGGCTTGGTTGATTTCCATAATCAATCTCCCGAAAAGTTCATCATCATTATGAATGGGGAATCCGTAATGGTTGTCGTGGTAACTTTTGTGCAATGCTTTTCGCTCTTCAGGCTGCATTGTTTCTATGGCGGCGCAATATGACATTTTGATCAGATGTTAGAAGTTCGTTTTTAGATATTAGATTAATTAGAATAAATTTTCAGTCTTTGTCAGGAATTTCTCCATAGCAACTTTGATATCAATGGCCATTCTGTCGGATAGATTGATGATCCACCAAATTGATTCGGCAAGTTTGTGTTCCAGTTCTTCGTCTGAATTGGCTTTAGACCAGGTTTTCTCGTGAGACATCGTATTTCTCCCAACCAATCCTGCGTCCGATAAAAATCCCAAGGCATCTTGTTCTATTGTCCAGACTTTTCCGTTTTGTTTGAGTTCCAGTTCGTGGTATAATTTTCTGATTTTAATTGAACGTTCCATGATTTCGTCAAAATTTTCAACAGCCATTTTTATATTTATTTAAAACAAAAATACAAAGTAAATTGGTGTAAATAAGTTCCTTTTTATCAAAATCCTTATCTTCGTCAAAAGCTTTTTTAAAATGAACAAAACATTAACTTTTTCCTTTTTCCTTTTCTCTTTTGTCTTTTTCAATGCTCAGATTGAAGAAAAAAAACTCGACGAACTGATTCAGAATTCACTTAAAACCTTCGACGTTCCGGGAATGTCCGTCGGAATTGTGAAAGACGGAAAATTAATCTATTCCAAAGGATTTGGTGTTCGCTCGCTTAATAATAATCAGCCGATGGACGAGAATACGTTGGTAGGGATTGCTTCTAATAGTAAAGGTTTCACTTGCACCGCTTTGGCGATGCTGGCTGACGAAGGCAAAATAAACTGGGACGATAAAGTCAGCAAATATATCCCTGAATTTCAAATGGCTGACCCGTACGTTTCTCAAAATGTGACAATTAAGGATTTAATTACGCACAGAGCCGGACTTGGTTTAGGTCAAGGTGATTTGATGTTTTTTCCGGAAGGCGGCAATCTTTCTGTGAATGAAATCGTTCACAATGTTCGTTACTTGAAACCTGAGAATCCGTTCAGAACGACTTTAGACTATAACAATATAATGTTCATCGTTGCCGGTGAAGTGATTCACAGAGTTTCCGGTTTGCAATGGGCGGATTTCATCGAGCAAAGAATTATGAAACCTGTTGGGATGACGGCGAGTTTTGGAAGCTATAAAAAAGCAGTCGCTGCCAATTCTCAAAATATCATCGATGCACACGCCCCGGTTGACGGAAAAGCCATCACCGTTCCTCACGATTGGAATGATACGGCAAATGCAGCCGGCGGAATTTTGAGTAATATCAAAGATATGACGACTTGGGCAGATTTCCTGTTGAATGGTTTTGTGACCAAAGACGGAAAACGATTGGTTTCTGAGAAAAATGCGCACGAACTTTGGAGTCTTCAGATTCCGGACAAAGTGGGGATTACTTCGCCTTATGACACGCATTTTTACGGTTATGGTTTAGGTTGGTTTTTGAGTGATGTGAAAGGTCATTTACAGGTTCAGCATTCTGGCGGTTTGATTGGAACGGTGACACATTTTACTTTGATCCCGGATATGAAACTGGGAATTGTGGTTCTTACAAATCAGCAGTCTGGCGCCGCTTTTTCCACAATTACAAATTCTGTGAAAGATGCCTATCTGAAAGTTGAAAACCGTGATTGGCTGAAAATCTATGGCGATAGAAATAAGAAAAATGAAGAATTTTATACAAAACAGAAGAAAGACGTTTTTGATAAAGCTTCGAAGTTCAGATCTGAATTAAAAGACGACCAGTTCATTGGTTGGTACAAAGATGAGTGGTTCGGAATTGTTGAGATTTCCAAGGTTGGAAAGGCTTACAGAGTTCTTAGCAAATCTTCTCCAAGGCTGAAGGGCGACTTGTTACCATATTCTGCGAATTCTTTTGTAGTGAAATGGGATGACAGAAGTTATGATGCCGATGTATTCTTCACTTTGAATTTTGATGAAAATGGAAAAGCTGTTTCTGCGAAAATGAAACCTATTTCTGATGTCACGGATTTTAGTTTTGATTTTGAGGATTTGGATTTGAAGAAGATCAATTGATCAAAGACTTACAAAACCAAAAAACCGAAATCTCCGACAAAGGATTCACAATCATCAATCAAGTTTTTTCTGAGGAAGAAATCAATCAAATCATTAATGTCATTGATTCCATAGATACTTCAAAGGAAACTTTCAGGAAATCAGAAGACCTTTTTGCCATCAGACAATTCTTGAAAGAAGTTCCGGAAAGTCGTCAATTGATTTTTAACGATAACATCAAGAAAGTTATTAATGAAATCTTTGGAGACAATTATTTCGTTGTGAAAAGTATCTATTTTGATAAACCCGAAAAATCAAATTGGTATGTTTCCTATCATCAAGATTTGACGATTTCGGTTGATAAGAAATTAGAATTAGAAAATTTTGGACCTTGGACAACGAAGCAGAATCAATTTGCAGTACAACCTCCGATTGATTATCTGAAAAATATATTTACAATCAGAATTCATCTTGACGATACGAATGAAAATAACGGCGCGTTGAAAGTGGTTCCAAATTCCCACAGTAAAGAAATCTACCGACCAGAAACCATCGATTGGGATGTAGAAACTGAGGAAATCTGTTCTGTTAACAAAGGTGGCATTATGGTTATGAAACCATTGATTCTTCACGGTTCAAACAGAACAACCAACAATCAAAAACGCAGAGTCATCCACATCGAGTTTTCCAATATGGAATTACCAGAGGAAATCAATTGGTCTGAAAGATTAAACTAAAAAAACTCCTGAACAATTAAGTTCAGGAGTTTTTTATTTATTATAATCGAAATTTAAATCTCTTTAAATTGCAAATTCTGCTCTTTGATTTGTTGGGCCTCAAGTTCTTTATAATAACCTGTTTCCAGTTTTTTATAGATGCCTTCAAAAGCTGTCAAAGTTTCATTAATCTCAGCGTCGGTGTGAGAAGCGGTTGGAATTAATCGTAATAAAATCATCCCTTTTGGAATTACAGGATAAGAAACTACAGAGGTAAAAATGCCATAATTTTCCCTAAGGTCTCTCGCCAAAAGCATTGCTTCAACAGGATTTCCTTGAATGAAAACCGGCGTTACACAAGTGTTTGTATCTCCAAGATTGTAGCCAATTTTCTTAAGTCCGCCTTGTAGTTTTTCAACATTTTCCCAAAGTTTAGCTTTGATCTCTGGTCTTGTTCTCAAAAGTTCCAATCTCTTCAAACCTCCTATTACCATTGGCATTGTCAAAGATTTAGCAAAAATTTGTGATCTAAGATTGAATTTCAGATAACGTATAATTTCTTTGTTTCCAGCTAAGAAAGCTCCGAAACCAGCCATTGATTTTGCGAAAGTAGAGAAATAAACATCGATCTCATCCTGACATCCTTGCTCTTCTCCAGCTCCAGCGCCGGTTGCACCAAGTGTCCCGAATCCGTGCGCATCATCCACCAGAATTCTGAAACCATATTTTTCTTTCAAGGCACAAATCTCTTTCAATTTCCCTTGCTGACCTCTCATTCCGAAAACACCTTCAGTGATTACAAGAATTCCACCTCCTGTTTCTGCAGTTACTTTTTGAGCTCTTTGCAGGTTTTTTTCAAGACTTGCAATATCGTTGTGTCTGTAGGTGAAACGTTTCCCCGAGTGCAATCTTACGCCGTCAACAATACAAGCGTGAGAATCTACATCATAAACAATCACGTCATTTCTGGAAACCAAAGCATCAATACAAGAAACCATTCCCTGATAACCAAAATTTAAAAGATAAGCAGATTCTTTTTGAACAAATTCTGCCAATTCTCTTTCTAGTTGAAGGTGCTGTTCAGTTTCTCCGGACATTGCTCTTGCACCCATCGGATAAAACATTCCGTATTCTGCAGCGGCTTTTGCATCAGCTTCCAAAACTTCCGGATGGTTGCAAAGTCCTAAATAATCGTTCGCGCTCCAGAAAATCACTTCTTTTCCTTGAAACTTCATTCTCGGGCCAATTGGTCCTTCTAGTCTTGGGAAAATATAATAGCCTTCTGCGTAATCTGCAAATTGTCCTAGCGGACCCGGGTTTTGTTTTATTCTTTCAAAAATGTCCATTTTTTCTAACTGATATTTTTTTATTGATTGAAAAAACCTTTTGCATTACAAAAGGTTATGAATTTTGTGATTAAATTTTATTTGATGATTTCTGTTTTGAAAACTTCATCATAGTTGTGGAAACAATTATTGATGAAGCCTTGCTCTTCCATCCATTTGTCGCTGTAAACTTTCGTGATATAGCGGGAACCATGGTCTGGGAAAATCAAAACAATCAAATCATCTTCTTTGAACTCGTGAGAATTGGCATATTGAATCAATGCCTGAGTTACAGCTCCAGTTGTGTAACCGCCCATAATGGCTTCTTTCAAAGCAATCTCACGCGTTCTGTAAGCAGACATCTCGTCATTTACTCTTACATACTCATCGATTTTATCAAATAAAAGTGCGCCTGGAATCAAGTTTTTTCCAAGACCTTCGATCTGATAAGGATGAATCTCTGTTTTATTGATTGTTCCTGTTTCGTGGTAAGTTTTCAGAATCGATCCATCAGCATCTACGCCAATTACTTTGATGTCAGGATTTTGTTCTTTCAAATATTTTGCAGTCCCTGAAAGTGTACCTCCAGTCCCAGTACAAGCGAAAACGTGAGTGATCTTTCCTTCGGTTTGTTTCCAGATTTCTGGTCCTGTCGTCTTATAATGGGCATCAATATTTAGTTCGTTAAAATATTGATTGATATAAACTGAGTTGGGTGTTTCTTTCGCAATTCGTTTTGCTACCTCATAATAAGATTTTGGGTCGTCTGCAGGAACAGAAGCGGGACAAACATAAACTGTTGCGCCCAAAGCTTTTAGATAAGCGATTTTTTCAGCTTTTGTCTTGTCGCTAACCGCAAGGATGCATTTGTAACCTTTTACGATACAAACCATTGCTATGGAAAAGCCAGTGTTTCCCGATGTTGTTTCTACAATCACAGAATCTGATTTCAAGATTCCCTGTCTTTCCGCATTTTCTATAATGTGAAGAGCGATTCTGTCTTTCGTAGAATGTCCCGGATTATAAGACTCCAACTTAGCATAAACCGTCGCAGGAATGTCCTT
>Ga0302347_1003610_pt1 | contig 13441 bp, 10 predicted proteins | sample PhyWR1_FD_202178 | JGI IMG/M metagenome (GOLD analysis project Ga0302347, IMG submission 202178) | Leaf surface microbial communities from wheat plants in UC Gill Tract Community Farm, Albany, California, United States - DLSL W.R1 (v2)... | ecosystem: Host-associated > Plants > Phyllosphere >...
GCTCCATCTTACGATCGATATCGCGGTCGATATAGTTGTTAAAAACACAACCCGAGGCGACCACCAGCGACACGCCTAACAGCGTGGCGGCAAACAGCGGATAGTTAATGCTGCCCTGAGAGGCCAACAGAAATCCACCGATTACCGAAATCAGGTTGCCAAAAATAATGCCCGGTTTTGTAACTTGCAGGTATTGCTTAAACATACTCGCCGCTCTTAGTGAAGCATCATGTTGTAGTTGAGGTTCCACATAATCCAGATTGAACCCACTACCAGGATAGCGATGATTATCACGGTAAAGACAAAGGCGGTCAGGTTCCAGCGCTCCTCAGAAGAGGTATTCATGTGCAGGAAGCAGACCAGATGGACCAGAATCTGTACCACCGCAGTGACCAGAATAGTCCCAAGGATCGCACCGTGCGATATGGCACCGCTCATCACCAGCCAGAACGGAATCACCGTCAGGATGACCGACAGGATAAAGCCTGTCATGTAGGTCTTTACGCTACCGTGGGAAGCGCCGTTGTGATCGGTTGAATGACTCATTACATCGCCCCCATCAGATAAACTACTGAGAATACACAGATCCATACCACGTCGAGGAAGTGCCAGAACAGACTCAGACACATGATACGGGTACGGTTAGTGCTGGTCAGTCCGCGGCGGGACACCTGGAACATCAGGATAGCCATCCATACCAGACCAGACGTGACGTGCAGACCGTGAGTCCCTACCAGCGCAAAGAACGCCGACAGGAAGCCGCTGCGGTCAGGACCAAAACCTTCAGCAATCAGGTGATGGAATTCGTAAATCTCCATCGCCACGAACCCGGCACCGAACAGGAAGGTGAGGGCCAGCCAGGTGATAACCTGGCTCTTATTGTTTTTATGCATGGCGATCGCCGCCATGCCGTAGGTAATGGAGCTAAACAACAGCAGGAACGTTTCTACCAGTACGAACGGCAACTCAAAAATGTCTTTACCGGTCGGGCCACCTGCGGTGCCGTTAACCAGCACCGCGTAGGTAGCGAACAGGCATGAGAACAGAATGCAGTCGCTCATCAGGTAGATCCAGAAACCGAACACTTTGTTCGATCCTGCATCGTGATGCCCATGTTCATGCGCATGGGCTGTGGTTTGATTAAAGGTGCTCGTTGCCATTATTTCAGCCCTGCCTTAGTGATTTCATCGAAATGCTGATTTTCCAGTTTTTCGACTTCCGCTACCGGCACGTAATAGTCCACGTCTTCGTCAAAGCTTTTCACAATCCAGGTAATGATCATCCCGGCAAAGCTTGCGATAGCCAGCCACCAGATATGCCAGATCATGGCAAAACCAAACAGAGTGGTGAAGGCAGCAATGATGACGCCCGCGCCCGTGTTTTTCGGCATATGAATCTCTTCATAGCGCTGCGGCTTTTTATACGCTTCGCCTTTATCTTTCATTTCCCAGAAAGCATCACGCTCGTGAACGTGCGGCACAACGGCAAAGTTATAGAACGGCGGCGGAGAAGAGGTTGCCCACTCCAGCGTACGGCCACCCCACGGGTCACCCGTCAGGTCACGGTTCAGATCGCGGTCACGAATCGAGACGTAGAACTGAATCAGCTGGCAGAGAATACCGCAGGCGATCAGCGCCGCACCACACGCTGCAATCATCAGCATCGGGTGGAACTGCGGATCGATCTGCTGGCTGAGACGACGGGTCATCCCCATAAAGCCCAGCACGTACAGCGGCATAAAGGCCACGAAGAAACCGATGATCCAGAACCAGAAGGCGCGTTTACCCCAGGTTTCATTCAGCGTAAAGCCAAAGGCTTTTGGCCACCAGTAAGTCAGACCGGCGAAGCATCCGAATACCACACCACCGATAATTACGTTATGGAAGTGGGCAATAAGGAACAGGCTGTTATGCAGAACGAAGTCTGCGCCCGGTACCGCCAGCAGCACACCGGTCATACCGCCTACCGAGAAGGTGACGATAAAGCCAATAGTCCACATCATGGCGGTATTGAGCTGGATACGTCCCTGATACATGGTGAACAACCAGTTGAAAATCTTCACCCCGGTCGGGATGGCGATAATCATCGTCGTAATACCAAAGAAGGCGTTTACGTTCGCACCGGCACCCATGGTGAAGAAGTGGTGCAGCCAGACGATAAACGACAGAATGGTAATACAGACGGTTGCCCACACCAGTGAGGTGTAGCCGAACAGACGTTTACGCGAGAAGGTTGCCGCGATTTCGGAGAATACCCCGAACACCGGCAGAACCAGAATGTACACTTCCGGATGGCCCCAGGCCCAGATCAGGTTGATGTACATCATCATGTTGCCGCCCATATCATTGGTAAAGAAATGGGTACCGATATAGCGGTCCAGGGTCAGCAACGCCACGGTGACGGTCAGGATCGGGAAGGAGACAATAATCAGGATGTTCGCGCAAAGCGACGCCCAGGTGAACACCGGCATTTTAAACATCGTCATGCCCGGCGCACGCATACGCAGAATTGTCACGAAGAAGTTAATCCCGGTCAGCGTCGTCCCGATACCAGAGAGCTGTAGACTCCAGATCCAGTAATCGACCCCCACGCTTGGACTGTACTCTATTCCTGAAAGCGGCGGATATGCCAGCCAGCCGGTTTGCGCAAATTCGCCCACGCCCAGTGACAGGTTAACCAGGATAACCCCAACGACGGTGAACCAGAAGCTCAGGTTATTCAGGAACGGGAATGCAACGTCACGCGCACCGATCTGTAGCGGAACCACCAGGTTCATCAGACCGATAACGAATGGCATCGCCACGAAGAAGATCATGATCACGCCGTGAGCGGTGAAGACCTGATCGTAGTGATGGGGCGGCAGGAATCCTGCTTCCCCGGCAGAGGCCAGCGCCTGCTGGCTACGCATCATGATGGCATCGGCAAAGCCACGCAGCAGCATAACAATCGCTACGATGACATACATAATGCCAAGTTTTTTGTGGTCAACCGAGGTAAACCACTCATTCCATAACCAGGACCACTTACCGAAGTAAGTGATCGCGGCGACAACGGCCAGACCACCGAGAATAATGGCAGCAATAGTCACCATAATAATCGGTTCATGGTACGGCACTGAATCCAGTGTTAGTTTTCCGAACATCGTTTTCTTCCTCGGCCCCTTTAGTGAGAGGATTCCGCGTGGCTCATGTTCATGCCTTCCATACCGTCGTGTGAGGTGTGCTCACCTTCCGGTTGGGTCATGTCCATGCTCTTCCCGTGGCCCATAAATTGATTAACAACATCTTTAAACAAATCGGGTTTCACGCTGGAGAAGTACTCCACTTTGTTATATTCGCTGGGCGCTGCGAGCTTCTGGAACGTCGCCATATCGCGCATTGCGTTCGGAGACTGTTTAGCTTTCGCCACCCACTGATCGAATCCTGCACGGTCCTCTGTGGCGATAGCTTTAAACTTCATGCCAGAAAAACCTGGACCGCTATAGCTGGCGGAGATGCCGTCGTAGGTGCCCGCTTCATTGGCGATGAGGTGCAGGTTAGTTTGCATCCCTGCCATCGCATAAATCTGGCTGCCCAGACGCGGGATAAAGAACGAGTTCATCACGGAGTTGGAGGTCACTTTAAATGCAACCGGAGTGTTCGCCGGGAAAGCGATTTCATTCACGGTAGCAATGCCCTGTTCCGGATAGATGAAGAACCATTTCCAGTCCATGGAAACCACTTCAATAGTGATCGGTTTCTCATCGTGAACCAGCGGTTTGCTGGGTTCAAGCGCGTGCGTTGTCTTCCAGGTCAGCACGGCAAGGAACAGGATGATAAGAATGGGCACCGTCCAGACCACAGCTTCCACTTTATTGGAGTGTGACCAGTTGGGGCTATACTTCGCATCTTTGTTGCTCGCACGGTACTTCCAGGCAAAACCTACAGCCATCAAGATGGCGGGAATAACGACAATCATCATCAGGCCAAAGGCCGTCAGTATCAGTGAACGTTGCTCCAGTCCAATCTGTCCTTTGGGGTCAAGGAGTGCAGAATCGCAGCCACTGAGTAAAAAAGTGCCTGCGAATAATGACAACCATCCCAAACTTTTATTGTATTTCCTGAGTATCATGTAACGACCTCAATTCCACGGGATCTGGTGGCGTTGAAAGAGTATGGTCATTTTAAGGGAAGGTTACATTACTGTAAACATGAATGGAGCTGTGTCAGTTAAGTGTTACCTTCTTCTGCCGTACATGTCACACATGTTGCGCATTGTGTCTAATTTTCAACCGCAGCAGGCGTGGTACGGGTGTTATAACGAAACCGGGAGCAAAAAGAGGGCAGGAGGGGTAATTGGTATAACCATTGCTTAAAATATACAAATAATTAACAAATACATATCAAATAAAAGACATTTGCAGATCTGAAAATTAAATTGCTAGCAGCTGAATCGGTTTAGGGGGAAATATTTTTTTGGAAAATTACCAATAATTTCCAGAATTCTATAGCGCACGAAACAACAAATATTTTTAAAAAAATAATAAATGGATGCAGGGTTATAATTACTGGCAGTAACTACAATCACAAATAGCGTTTTCTTATTCTGCCAGCAGCCGGGTTTTACGCAGGGCCAGATAATCCAGTACCCCACCGCACAGGACGCCAGCGATGGCGATGGCTGCGCCGAACGCCAGCAGATACGGTGCGAAGGTAAGGTGGAACAGGCCTGTTGCACTGACTATCAGGGCCAGCAGCCACAGCCCAAGCAACCCTGAGCCAAACATTAATAGCCGGAGCGCAAAACGATAGGCGCGGGTGAAGTGTATTCGCGGCAGGAACCCCGAATATTGCCGGGTATATTCCAGCGTCTGGCGGCATACCAGTAAAAGTATTAGCCCGGGGACGGCGGCAACAACGCTAAACAGATAGAACGTCGGCCAGCCGTACGCCTCCACAAACCATCCTGCGAGGGGACCGACATAAACCCGACCAATGGCTGAGAGTGCGGACAGCAGAGCGAACTGGGTCGCAGAAAAAGAGCGATTACACAGCGTCATCAGTAGCGCAACAAAAGCTGAGGTTCCCATGCCGCCGCACAGGTTCTCAAAGAAAACGGCGGCGCCCATGCTGATCATGTTCTTATCCGTTACTGCAAGCAGCCAGTAGCCTGCGTTTGATGCACCCTGAAGAATGCCAAAAATCAGTAAGGCCCGGAAAAGAGAGAGGCGCTGCATCAGAAGACCGCCGTACATCGCGCCAACAATCGTTGCCAGCAGCCCCAGCGTTTTATTGATCATCCCCACGTCACCGGCATTAAAACCGACGCCGCGGATCAGGAAAGTGGTGGTCAGACTCATCGCAAACGCGTCGCCAAGCTTATACAACACGATGAGCAGCAAAATTAACCAGGCGTTGTTACGCCCAAAAAAGTCGCGTAATGGTGCAGTGACAGCCTGCTCAAGCGTTCGGGGAACCGGAATGGTGTCTGTCGGCTCTGGTGCCAGAAGCGTAGTAATAATGCAGGGAATAAGCAGCGCTGCCATCAGCCAGTACATTCCCTGCCAGCCCAGCCACCGGTCCGCCAGCCACAGGGCCAGACCGCCGGAAACCAGCATCCCTAATCGATAGCCCAGCACGCTAACCGCAGAGCCGGTACCGCGCTCTTGCGCATTAAGCACATCCGTTTTCCAGGCGTCAAAAACAATATCCTGCGAGGCTGAACAGAACGCAATAACAACTGCCAGCGCGGCCATCCAGCGTAAATGGGTTGAGGGTTCGAGGAAACCCATGGCGGCAATCGTGATGAGCAGCAGAAGCTGAGTGGTCAGCAGCCAGCCGCGTCGACGTCCAAGAAAGGGCGGCGTGTAGCGGTCCATGACCGGGGACCAGAGGAATTTAAAGACGTAAGCCTGCCCCACCAGGGAGAAAAACCCGATGGTTTTTAAATCAACGCCTTCGACAGTCATCCACGCCTGTAAAGTACCGGAGGTCAGCGCCAGAGGCAGGCCTGACGAAAATCCCAGTATTAGTAAGGCTGGACCCATAACGGGCTGGCGGAACACCGCCAGCAGGCGAAAGAGTAGCGAGCGCATCAGTGCTGGCCCGACCGCGGTCGGGCCTGACTAAACGGATTAATGCGCGTTTTGCTTGACGAAATCGTGGATGCTGGTGTCCTGCGCCATATCGGAAATGGTATCCGTCATAACGTTGTTGACCGCATCAGCGATATTTTTATTTGAGGCCTGGAACGCACCTTCAATGGAGTAGCTGGCACGGTAGTTTTTGGTCATCTTGCTGCCGTTAGCGGCGGTAGCGATAATCGCGATATCCGCTTTGGTCGCAATATTATAACGCACGTTGCCCTGAGAGACATTGGCATACAGTTGATTAACGATGATTTGCAGGTCGACCGCGCCGTTTGGTCCAATCATATACCCGCGCGCCGTCATTTGTTTCTCAAGAACTTCCTGTAACAAGAAGCGTAGATCGCGAGAGGCGGTCAGCGTGATCTGCTGGTTGTCACGAGTCACTTTTGACAGTGCCTGGTCAGGGCGTTGATCGGCCCCGTTAATGCTGACCGTCACACCCATCAGGCTCGGGTCCTGCTGCGGCAGCGTGATTTTCGGCGAAACATCAATGGTGGTGGGCGGGGTAGCACAACCTGCCAGCACAAACATAGCCATCAACGGGAAGAGTAATTTTTTAAACATTTTAAGATTCTCAGCGCAATGTGTACTTATAAGTAAGAAATTCCCGCCATCATAACATTGCTAACAATTAGGGGAAGTGCCTGACGCAGGTAAATTCAGCATGTTGTCCGATTTACCACCAGTACATACCTTATATGGCAATACTGATGGGAAATCATCGGCATCAGGCCATTAACTTTGGCAGTTTGGCTAATAAAAGGAGACGAAAGCTAAATTTTTGTTGTCTAAATGTAATGAAGACGGTAAAAGCGGCTACGATTTAAAGGGATGGGCGACATCTCAACGTTGTCGAAGGAGTAAGTTCATGATGATACGCGAACAAATCGAAGATAAATTAAGAGCAGCGTTTGATCCTGCCTACCTCGAAGTGGTCGATGAAAGCTATCGCCATAACGTACCGGCGGGTTCAGAAAGCCATTTCAAAGTCGTTCTGGTCAGCGATCGTTTTACCGGCGAACGTTTTCTCAGCCGCCATCGGATGATTTACGGCACGTTAAGCAGCGAACTGTCTTCTTCCGTGCATGCGCTTGCATTGCACACCTATACGAATAAAGAGTGGGCAGGACTTCAGGATACCCTCTTTGCTTCTCCTCCCTGTCGTGGCGCGGGAAGCATCGCATAGGAAAACGTATTTGCAACTATCGGAGCTTTTCCAGTATGTTGCTACAGATTATGTGAAAACGGCCTGCGGGCCGTTTTGTTTTGTCTGAATTTTGCCCACACTGTGCAGCCTTCAGACAACATGAGCCGGGAATTGTGAAATGTGCAGCCGCACGCGCAATAACCGTTCTCGACTCATAAAAGCGATGCCGCTATAATGCGCGTCTTATTTTTCGGAATGTCTTCGGGATGATTCTGACGCAGGGAATGGGTTTCTGATTTAGAGAGAACATCCCGGTACTGTGAAACACAGACCTGTTTCCAGGTAGAGTTGACCGAGCACTGTGATTTTTTTGAGGTAACAAGATGCAAGTTTCAGTTGAAACCACTCAGGGCCTTGGCCGCCGCCTGACTATTACAATCGCTGCTGACAGCATCGAGACCGCTGTAAAAAGCGAGCTGGTCAACGTTGCGAAGAAAGTACGTATTGACGGCTTCCGTAAGGGAAAAGTGCCGATGAACATCGTTGAACAGCGTTACGGTGCTTCCGTTCGCCAGGATGTTCTGGGCGAGCTGATGAGCCGCAACTTTGTTGACGCGATCATCCAGGAAAAAATTAATCCAGCCGGTTCACCGAACTACGTTCCAGGTGAATACAAACTGGGCGAAGACTTCACCTACTCCGTAGAGTTTGAAGTGTATCCGGAAGTTGAACTGAAAGGTCTGGAATCTATCGACATCGAAAAACCGATCGTTGAAGTGAACGACGCTGACGTTGACACCATGCTGGACACCCTGCGCAAGCAGCAGGCAACCTGGTCTGAAAAAGACGGCGCGGTAGAAGAAGAAGATCGTGTGACCGTTGACTTTACCGGTACCATCGACGGTGAAGAGTTCGAAGGCGGCAAAGCATCTGACTTCGTACTGGCAATGGGTCAGGGTCGAATGATCCCAGGCTTTGAAGAAGGCATTAAAGGCCACAAAGCAGGTGAAGAGTTTGTCATCGACGTGACCTTCCCGGAAGATTACCACGCTGAAAACCTGAAAGGTAAAGCGGTTAAATTTGCCATCAACCTGAAAAAAGTTGAACAGCGCGAACTGCCGGAACTGACCGAAGAATTCATCAAACGTTTCGGCGTTGAAGACGGTTCTATCGACGGTCTGCGTGCAGAAGTACGTAAAAACATGGAGCGTGAGCTGAAAGGCGCGGTACGTAACCGCATCAAAACTCAGGCTATCGACGGCCTGGTGAAAGCGAACGAAATCGACGTTCCTGTTGCCATGATTGACAACGAAATCGACGTGCTGCGCCGCCAGGCTGCACAGCGTTTCGGTGGCAACGAAAAACAGGCTCTGGAGCTGCCGCGCGAACTGTTCGAAGAACAGGCTAAGCGTCGTGTTGTTGTCGGTCTGTTGCTGGGTGAAGTCATTCGCACCAACGATCTGAAAGCTGATGAAGAGCGTGTTAAAACGCTGATCGAAGAAATGGCTTCTGCCTACGAAGATCCGTCAGAAGTGATCGAGTTCTACAGCAAAAACAAAGAGCTGATGGAAAATATGCGTAGCGTTGCGCTGGAAGAACAGGCTGTTGAAACCGTTCTGTCTAAAGCTAACGTGACTGAAAAAGCCACCAACTTCAGCGAACTGATGAACCAGCAGGCGTAATTTTTACCGCTTTCTGTGTAAAAAACCGTCACCCTCCGGTGGCGGTTTTTTTTTGCGACGGTTATTGCTCTGAAAGAGTGCCAAAACGCCATTTCAGTGTTAGCGTAACAGCAAAAGATTGTTATGCTTGAAATAGCGTGATGTCGTCCCCATTACGGGAAGACAGCAATAAAGTTTCTGACTGAGATACCGACACTAGCGTTAATGCGTTTTGCAGGCGGTGGCCATGATGAGGCTACCCAAGGGATGAATGCGTTATAATCCGTCTATATGGTAAGCATCAGTACAGGGCTTTTTTCAATTATTATCCAGGAGACGGAAATGTCATACAGTGGCGAACGAGATAATTTTGCACCGCACATGGCCCTGGTGCCCATGGTCATTGAGCAGACTTCACGTGGTGAGCGTTCTTTTGATATTTACTCCCGTCTGCTCAAGGAACGCGTTATTTTCATGACCGGCCAGGTTGAAGACCATATGGCTAACCTGATTGTGGCGCAGATGCTGTTTCTGGAAGCCGAAAACCCGGAAAAAGACATTTATCTGTACATTAACTCACCTGGTGGGGTGATTACGGCCGGGATGTCCATTTACGACACCATGCAGTTCATCAAGCCGGATGTCAGCACTATCTGTATGGGCCAGGCTGCCTCGATGGGGGCGTTTCTGCTTACAGCTGGCGCTAAGGGCAAGCGTTTCTGCCTGCCAAACTCACGCGTTATGATTCACCAGCCGCTGGGCGGCTATCAGGGCCAGGCGACGGATATCGAAATCCATGCCCGTGAAATCCTGAAAGTGAAAGGGCGCATGAATGAACTTATGGCACGCCACACGGGTCAATCACTTGAGCAGATCGAACGTGACACCGAGCGCGATCGCTTCCTGTCTGCTGCGGAATCCGTAGAATATGGTCTGGTAGACTCTATCCTGACCCAACGTAATTGATGCCCAGGCAGTAAGTGTGTCGCTATACTGTAAGTACGGCGGCACAACGCTTGCGAAGCGGCTTGCGCTTAAGAATGGCATTTGCGTCGTGATGTGCGGCACAAAGAACTTAAGAAGAGGTTTTACTCATGACAGATAAACGCAAAGATGGATCGGGCAAACTGTTGTACTGCTCTTTTTGCGGCAAAAGCCAGCATGAAGTGCGTAAACTGATTGCCGGACCGTCCGTGTATATCTGCGACGAATGTGTTGATTTATGTAATGACATCATTCGCGAAGAGATCAAAGAAGTGGCACCGCATCGCGAACGTAGCGCACTGCCGTCGCCGCATGAAATTCGTCATCACCTGGACGATTATGTTATTGGCCAGGAGCAGGCAAAAAAAGTGCTGGCGGTTGCGGTTTATAACCACTACAAACGCCTGCGCAACGGTGACAGCAGCAACGGCGTCGAGCTTGGCAAAAGTAACATTTTGCTGATTGGCCCGACCGGTTCAGGTAAAACTCTGCTGGCAGAAACGCTGGCGCGCCTGCTGGACGTTCCGTTCACCATGGCCGATGCAACCACCCTGACCGAAGCCGGCTATGTGGGTGAAGATGTTGAAAACATCATCCAGAAACTGCTGCAAAAATGTGATTACGACGTGCAGAAAGCGCAGCGCGGCATCGTCTATATTGATGAGATTGATAAAATCTCGCGCAAATCTGACAACCCGTCCATTACCCGCGACGTGTCCGGGGAAGGGGTACAGCAGGCGCTGCTGAAACTGATTGAAGGTACGGTTGCTGCCGTTCCACCGCAGGGTGGGCGTAAACATCCGCAGCAGGAGTTTTTGCAGGTTGATACCTCAAAAATTCTGTTTATCTGCGGCGGCGCATTTGCAGGGCTTGATAAAGTCATCGCCCACCGTGTTGAAACCGGCTCTGGCATTGGTTTTGGCGCAACGGTGAAAGCGCAGTCTGACAAAGCAAGCGAAGGCCAGCTGCTGGCGCAGGTTGAACCAGAAGATTTGATTAAGTTTGGTCTGATCCCTGAATTTATCGGTCGTCTGCCGGTGGTGGCAACGCTGAGCGAACTGAGTGAAGAAGCGCTGATTCAGATCCTGAAAGAGCCTAAAAACGCCCTGACCAAGCAGTACCAGGCGCTGTTTAATCTGGAAGGTGTTGAGCTGGAGTTCCGCGATGAAGCGCTGGACGCCATTGCCAAGAAAGCGATGGCGCGTAAAACTGGCGCACGTGGTCTGCGTTCTATCGTTGAAGCTGCACTGCTGGATACCATGTACGACCTTCCTTCTCAGGAAGAAGTTGAAAAAGTGGTTATCGATGAGTCAGTGATCACCGAGCAAACTAAGCCGCTTCTCATCTATGGCTCTTCTGATGCGCAGCAAGCATCAGGCGAATAATTAGCCAATTCTTACAGTCAGTTAATCAAAAAGGGGGGATTTTATCTCCCCTTTTATTTTTCTCTCAAACATAGCGTTGAATGTATGGGAATCATCCCCATATACTGAATCACATGTTAAAGATGCATGAAGTACAGTGCTATCTGTTTACCTGGCGGACACTAAACTAAGAGAGAGCTCTATGAATCCTGAGCGTTCTGAACGCATTGAAATCCCCGTATTGCCGTTGCGCGATGTGGTGGTTTATCCGCACATGGTCATACCCTTATTTGTAGGGCGGGAAAAATCTATCCGTTGCCTTGAAGCCGCCATGGATCATGATAAAAAAATCATGCTGGTAGCGCAGAAAGAAGCATCAACGGATGAGCCGGGTGTTAATGATCTTTTCACCGTCGGGACCGTGGCCTCTATTTTGCAAATGCTGAAACTTCCTGACGGCACCGTAAAAGTGCTGGTAGAAGGGTTACAGCGTGCGCGTATTACCGCATTATCTGATGATGGCGAACATTTCTCGGCGAAAGCTGAGTATCTGGAATCGCCGGCGATGGACGAGCGCGAGCAGGAAGTGCTGGTACGCACCGCGATTGGTCAGTTTGAAGGGTATATCAAACTGAATAAAAAAATCCCCCCGGAAGTGCTGACCTCGTTAAATAGCATTGACGAGCCTGCACGCCTGGCGGATACCATTGCAGCCCATATGCCGTTAAAGCTGGCTGATAAACAGTCCGTGCTGGAGATGTTCGACGTCAATGAACGTCTTGAATATCTGATGGCCATGATGGAATCAGAAATCGATCTGCTGCAGGTTGAGAAACGCATTCGCAACCGCGTTAAAAAGCAGATGGAAAAATCGCAGCGCGAGTATTATCTGAATGAGCAAATGAAAGCCATTCAGAAAGAACTCGGCGAGATGGACGACGCGCCTGATGAAAACGAAGCGCTAAAACGTAAAATTGACGCTGCGAAAATGCCGAAAGAGGCAAAAGAAAAAACCGAAGCTGAGCTGCAAAAGCTGAAGATGATGTCGCCGATGTCTGCGGAAGCAACCGTCGTTCGCGGTTATATTGACTGGATGGTCCAGGTTCCGTGGAACGCCCGCAGCAAGGTCAAAAAAGATCTGCGTCAGGCGCAGGAAATTCTGGATACCGACCACTATGGCCTGGAGCGCGTCAAAGACCGCATCCTTGAGTACCTTGCGGTACAAAGCCGTATGAACAAGCTGAAAGGGCCGATCCTGTGTCTGGTTGGGCCGCCGGGGGTGGGTAAAACCTCTCTGGGACAGTCTATTGCCAGAGCGACCGGGCGCAAATATATCCGTATGGCGCTGGGCGGCGTGCGTGATGAAGCTGAGATTCGCGGTCACCGTCGTACCTACATCGGTTCAATGCCCGGCAAGCTTATCCAGAAAATGGCTAAAGTGGGGGTTAAAAACCCGCTGTTCCTGCTGGATGAGATCGACAAAATGTCTTCAGACATGCGTGGCGATCCGGCTTCAGCGCTGCTTGAGGTGCTGGATCCTGAGCAGAACGTGGCCTTCAGCGATCACTATCTGGAAGTGGACTACGATCTCAGCGATGTAATGTTCGTGGCGACTTCCAACTCCATGAATATTCCGGCACCGCTGCTGGATCGTATGGAAGTGATCCGTCTGTCCGGGTATACCGAAGACGAAAAGCTGAACATTGCTAAACAGCATTTGCTGCCGAAGCAAATCGAGCGTAATGCCCTGAAAAACAGTGAAATTACGGTTGATGACAGCGCGATTTCCGGCATTATTCGCTACTACACCCGTGAAGCGGGCGTGCGTAGTCTGGAACGTGAAATCTCGAAACTGTGCCGTAAAGCGGTTAAGCAGCTGCTGCTGGATAAATCGCTTAAGCACATTGAAATCAACGGCGACAACCTGAAAGATTTCCTCGGCGTACAGCGCTTTGATTATGGTCGTGCGGACAACGAAAACCGCGTAGGTCAGGTCACCGGGCTGGCATGGACCGAAGTGGGCGGCGATCTGCTGACCATTGAAACGGCTTGTGTACCGGGTAAAGGCAAGCTGACCTACACGGGTTCGCTGGGTGAAGTAATGCAGGAATCCATTCAGGCGGCGCTAACGGTAGTGCGTGCCCGGGCAGAGAAGCTT
>Ga0302347_1003613_pt1 | contig 13436 bp, 9 predicted proteins | sample PhyWR1_FD_202178 | JGI IMG/M metagenome (GOLD analysis project Ga0302347, IMG submission 202178) | Leaf surface microbial communities from wheat plants in UC Gill Tract Community Farm, Albany, California, United States - DLSL W.R1 (v2)... | ecosystem: Host-associated > Plants > Phyllosphere >...
ATACCAGGCCAATTTGCGTGCGCCGCCAATGAGCGAGTTGGGCCTCGTTGAGTTGATCCAGGCGCTGCTCGCCCACCGTGATGGTGCCGCCATCCAGCCGATCCAGGCCGGCCACCAGGTGCAGCAGGGTGCTCTTGCCGCTGCCGGACTCGCCCATCAGCGCCAGGCTGCTGCGCGCCGCCAGTTGCAGATCCACACCCGCCAACACCGCCAGCGGGCCTTGCGGGGTGGCGTAGCTTTTAAAGACACCTTGCACCTGCAACATGGGAGCACTCACCAATGGACTGCAACCGAGGATAACGGCTGGTTGGCAGGCCCACGCAAATTTTTCACATGGATTTCACCGGTTGCCCACCAGCCGTTCTCTACATTACCGGCCAAGTGTCACCGGTCGGCAACTTGTTAGTTAGCCCACCGGGCAACTTTATAACCGCAACGCGTTCAGCGAAAAGACAGCGGCCCTGTGACAGCCTCCTGCTTCACTCAGGGCACTCGCCAAGCCATTGCGCCTAACTAGTACAACATTGCCGACGGTGCCCATGGTGAATGAAGTGGTTGACCTTACCCTGACCAAACCGCGCTCGCCCCGGGCCTTTTTCAAGCGCCTGCGCAGGCTTTGGCTTGGGATTGGCGTGGTCGGTTTGCTGCTCGGTTGCAGCTTGCTGTGGCCGGCGTCGCCACGGGACCTGGGCGTCGGCAATCGCCTGCTGACCTCGCAAGTGATGCCGCTGTGGCGTGATGGCGACGTGATCGTGCTGGTGCGCCATGAAGAGCGCTGCGACCGTTCGACCAACCCCTGCCTGGGCCCGGTCGAAGGGCTGACGGTCAGTGGCAGCCAGCAAGCCGAAAAACTCGGCAAAGCCTTTACTGCGTTGGGCATGGCCGGCAGCGACGTGTTGGCCAGCCCGGCCATCCGCACCGCCCAGACCGTGCGTTTCATGTTTGGCAAAAGCGACTTTACGTCCGGCGAGCGCGCCGTTTGCGGCACGGCCATGGGCGAAGAATTGCTCAGCCACAAGGCCCCGGGACGCAACCTGGTGTTCGTCACCCACAGCGGTTGCATCGCCGACTTCGAGAAGAGCCTGGGCTTCCCCCACGCCACGTTCCCGCAGTACGGCAGTTCATTGTTCGTGCAGGTGTTGCCCAACGCCAAGTTCAAAGTATTGGGCATCGTCAACAATCAGAACTGGCCCAACGCACTCAAGCAGTTCTAACACTTCTCCATGTTCAGCCAAACGACAGCCATCTTCTGGCATGTTTAGTGGTGCCTGTTAGTTAAGGATGTCATGAACACTTTCAATAACTTAGTGGAAACTTCGAAGGTTTGCGCTATGACTTCTATACCTCAATTTCCGTCCATTGAACGTCAAGGAGCGACGTTTTCATGATGCGTTTTAAACCCCTGCATGTGTTGTTGCTGGCCTTCGCTGCGTTCTATTTGTTGCCCCTGGGCCTGCACGGCCTATGGATCCCGGATGAAACCCGCTACGCCCAGATCAGCCAGGAAATGCTGCTGAGCGGCAACTGGGTCACCCCGCACTTCATGGGCGTGCGCTACTTCGAAAAACCGGCCGCCGGCTATTGGTTGATCGCCCTCGGCCAAGCGGTGTTTGGCCAGAACCTGTTCGGCGTGCGCATCGCCTCGGCCTTGACCACGGCGCTGAGCGTCTGGCTGGCTTACCTGATCGCGCGCCGCATGTGGCACGACCCGCGCAAAAGCTTCGCGAGCGCCCTGCTCTACCTGAGCTTTGGCCTGGTTGCCGGGCAAGCGGGTTACTCCAACCTCGATCCGCAATTCACCTTCTGGGTCAACCTCAGCCTCGTCGCGTTGTGGTTTGCCCTCGACAGCCCCACCACCCGTGGCCGCCTGATCTCGTGGACCGTGTTGGGCGTGGCCTGCGCCATGGGTTTCATGACCAAGGGTTTCCTCGCCTTGGCCCTGCCGGTGCTGATTGCCCTGCCATATATGCTCTGGCAGCGCCGCTTGGGTGAATTGCTGCGTTATGGCCCGCTGGCCGTGGCCGTCGCGCTGCTGCTGTGCCTGCCGTGGGTGTGGGCGATCCATGTGCAAGAGCCGGACTACTGGCGGTTCTTCTTCTGGAACGAACATGTGCGCCGCTTCACCTCCGCGACCGCACAACACGCACGGCCGTGGTGGTTCTTCCTGCCGATCATGGTGGTGGCGTGCCTGCCCTGGGCGGGGATGCTGCCGGCCACACTGACCAAGATGTGGCAACAACGGCGCCAACCGGCGATCGCCTTCCTGGCGTTGTGGATGCTGTTGCCGCTGTTCTTTTTCAGCCTGAGCAACGGCAAGCTGCCGACCTACATCATGCCGTGCCTGCTGCCCCTGGCGCTGTTGATGGGCCACGCGTTGACTGAACTGCTGGAACAGGGCAAATCCCGCGCGATCTGTATCAACGGCCTGCTCAACTTTGCCATCGGCATGGTGGCGATGGTGACGCTGATCTACCTGCAAATCAGCAGGCCGCCGTACGGCAACAGCCATGCGGAGATGTTCAGCCTGTCGTTGATCTTTATCGTGCTGCTGGGCTGGATCCTCGCCAACCTGCTGCAAGCGTTCCGCCCGCGGACGCTGTGGGCGATGCCGGTGCTGGGCATTGGTTTGTTGGTGATCCTGTTGCCAGCGAGCATGCCGGCCCAGGTGACCGACAATGAGATGCCCGACCAGTTTGTGCTTGAACACCTCGACGAACTCAAGGAAACCAGCACCTTGCTCAGCAACGAACTGGAAAGCGCCAGCGCCCTGGCTTGGCGCCTGCAACGGCCAGAAGTGGGCTTGTACGAAACCGAAGGCGAACTGCGTTATGGCCTGCAATACCCAGACAGCGTGCAGCGCAAAATCAGCCTGGAGCAAGTGCAAGGCTGGCTCAAAGACGCGCGCCAGAAAGGCTCGGTGGGTGTGCTGGTACGCGCCGGCAGCAGCAGCGAGATGCGTCAAGTCGGGCAACTGCCCCCCGGCGGCACCCGCTATGACAAGGGTTACCTGCAATTGATCATCTACCCGAAACTGCCATGAACCGGCTAATCCCAGTCCAACATCGCGCCCTGCTGCTCTTGCTCGCCGTCACGGCGCTGATGCTCTTGCCGGGGCTCGGCGGCCGTGACCTCTGGGGCCCGGAAACGCGCTGGGCCGACATCGCCCTGCACATGCTGCAAAACGGCGACTACTTCGATCCTTACCTCAAGGGCCAGCCCTATTACGACAAGCCCCTGCCCTCCTACTGGCTGATCACCGGCCTCGCGCGAGTGCTAGGCGGCCTCGGCCCGTGGTCACTGCGCCTGCCTTCGGTAATCGCCGCGTGGCTGAGCGTGTGGCTGGTCTACCTGATCGGCGAGCGCCTGCTGCACAAGGGCACCGGCCTGATCGCCGGCGGGATGCTCGCCACCACCTTCTACTTCATGTTCTGGGCGCGGGTCGCCACGGCGGATGTGCTCACGGTGTGCGGCGTGCTGGCGGCGGTATGGTGGTATTGGCGCGGTCCGGAGGACACGCGGCTGGGGCGCTACACGGTGTTTTTCCTGCTGCTGGCGCTGACCTCGCTGTTCAAGGGCTTGATCGGCTTCGTGCTGCCGGGCCTGGTGCTGCTGCCGCATGTGCTCAGCGAGCAGCGCTACAAACGCCACCTCAACCTGCGCCTGTTGCTGGCGCTGCTGATTGCCGCAGCCATCTATGCAGTGCCCTTCGTGTTGTCGCACGTCTACGGCACACCGACCTACGGCCAAAGCGGCCTGGCCCTGGTGTTCCGGGAAAACGTGGTGCGCTTCTTCGACCCGTTCGATCACATGGGGCCGATCTACACCTACCTGATCTACCTGCCCGCCTACACCCTGCCATGGGCGCCGTGCTGGTTGCTCGGCCTGTGGCTGGCCGTGCGCCACTGGCGCACCACGCCACTCAACGTGCGCTGGCTGGTGTGGGGCCTGGGCCTGCTGTTTGTATTCTTCACCGCCAGCGGCAGCCGACGCAGCTACTACGTGCTGCCCCTGGTGCCCTTTGCCCAACTGCTCGGCGCCTGGTGGTTGCACGAATACCTGCTGAAAAAACCCGCTGCACGCCCGCGGTGGCGCATAGGCTTCGCCATCGCCGCCAGCCTGTTGCTGCTGATCCTCGGCGTGGCCTACCCCTGGACCAACGGCAACGGCGGCGTGACCCGCTTCGCCGACGACGTGCGCACCGAAGCCATCAAAAGCGCGCCCTGGAATCAATGGCAAATCGTGCTGGTGGAAGCCGACAACAAACTGCCGATGTACCTGCAAAACGGCGGCAGGCCCTTCTACTACGTCGGCGAAAACCAGGACTTCCCACGCCAGGGCGACAGCGCCGCCTTCATGGCCTGGCTGGAGAAAACCAGCGGCCAGCGCTTCGATCCCCAGCACACGATCATCGTCGCGCAATACACCAGGGACGACCCGACGCCGTTGGCGTATCTGGGGGCGGATCACCAGGTGATCGTCACGCAACCGGACAATGGGGAGCGGTTGTTCAAGGTGCGTAAGGAGGGCAGTGTGGCGTTTTTGCCGATAAGTCAATAAAGCGGTTGGAGCACTCAGAGCCAAGGTGTTTCGAACTGCACTTCGCCGCGCGGCTTTAATGAAAAAAATTCTCCCGCTCTTCTATAGCCCGACCATTCTCAGAAAGCACTTCTTCCAGTTCAAGGCATGTAAGCCGATCAGGCCATTGTATTTGTCGAAGTACCGTCAACAGCGAGCGCGGGTACACCTTGGCAACACCCACACGAGCAACTAGTTGATCTTCAACTTCAAAATTCAGGATTTCATAGCTAGGTATTTTTATATTCATTGCTTTATCCCCCACCCGAGGAGCCATACCCAACAACGCCTCGACCTTCAGCCCTTCTCGTGCGATTGCGGGAGTGAGCCAGAACTCACCAACCACCTTTAAAAGACGCATTCCAAACTTAGTTCGCCCGGAAAAAAATCGCAAACGTCTGAAGATCGCAAAACAAGGAGCCCGGCAACCAAACTTAGGATATTTCACTCAAAAAAATCAGAACACAAAGAATTGCATAACAAACTTTAAAACAGTAACCACCCCCCCCAACCAATAATTAAAAAAACCCACAAAACCAACATCTTCCAAACCACCCTCCAAGGCGCACCCAACAACTTTCACACGAAGTAATAGTGTAGGACGAAGATCAACCTCAATAAAAAGCCGTGAACAATCCGACAAATGGTTTAACGGCGCCCTCTAACCCATTCATTTTGTCCAGTCTTGCCTAACTTCACCTTCCAGTTGCACACCCACCACCTGCTCCCGCACCACCCGCCCCTCCGCCCGATTGCGGATAAAACCCGTCCGGGTAAACCGCTCAAGAAACGGCACCGACAGGTTCTGCTCCGGTAGCGCGCTTTGCGTCGCATCCCCGAACAAGCTGTACGCCGCCGTCGGCAAATGCCGTGTGTTCACTTCACGGGTAATCCGCCCGTCTTGCAGGACGATTGCGCGGTTGGTCACCCGTTGCAGGTCGGACAAGCGCTGGGAAATGTAGAGGATGGCCACGCCTCGGCTGCGTTGGCTATCAACCAGTTCGAGCAGGCGCTCGGCGTCGGGGTCGGACAGGGCGGCGGTGGGTTCATCGAGGATCAGCAACCGCGGTTGCAGGGCGAAGGCGCGGGCCAGTACCAGCAGTTGGCGGTCAGCCTGGCCGAGGCGTTCGACGGGCAGTTGCAGCGGCAGGTCCAGGCCCAATCCGGCGGCGATGGTTTCGGCGCGTTGCAGGAGGTTTTTGCGGTTGAGCAGGAAGTCCGCGCCGGGCAGGCACAGCTCGTCGAGCAGCAGGTTTTCGGCGACGCTCAGGCCCGGTGCGATGCCTTCGTCGGGGCGCTGGTGCACCGCGACAATCCCCACCCGGCGTGCCGACAACGGTGAGATAAACCGTTGCCGCACCCCATCAACCCACAACTCACCGGCATCCGGCGCCAGGGTGCCGCCGAGGATGTTGACCAAGGTGGACTTGCCCGCGCCCTCCACACCCAACAAGCCCACGCCTTCACCCGGGTATAGCTCCAGGCTGACCTGATCCAGCGCCCGCTGGGTGCCAAAGGTCTTGCACAGGCCACACGCGCGGACCAGGGGCTGGGGTGCAACGGCAACGGGGTTGCTCATGGCTAATCTCTAATGCGCTACGGTGACTCATTACAGCGCGACAAGGCGCTGATTTACTCCGTGTAACAATGAGTTAGGTGGCGAATTAAAGGCAAAGCCTTATGAACAATCCAATAGCTGGATCGCATATGGATTGGTTTTTCAGTTATATGCGATAGACGGTCAGCGTGTTGAATCCATTCAGCACCAGACCGGTGTGGGAGCTGGCTTGCCTGCGATGCAGACACCTCGATACATCAGGCACACCCAGTTGATGCCATCGCAGGCAAGCCAGCTCCCACAGGTTTCCGCTCTTGATCCACACCACTCAGGTCGGCTGTCAGGCCGCCGTGCTTTTGCTTTTGATTTTGATCTTGGGCGCCCCGTCAAACACGCTGGCCGGAATTCGGCATGGATTTGGGGGGTAAACCGGCAGGGATGCCGGTTTAGCCGCCCCGCGCCATGGATGGCGCGTGGCGGCGGCCCCCCAAATCCATGTCGGATTACGGGCATGCCGAGCCTAGGCGAGGCACCGAGTGTTGGGGCAAGAGCGTTTTGCTTACTTTTGCGCTCTTCAAAAGTGAGCCGCCGTAAGGGCGGAACCAATAGCAGCCGTTACCCAAATAATGGATATACACACCGAAAAACCACCATCAAGCCGCCGAAAGCGTCACCCAATACCCACTCAAATGCCCCGTAGCAACCACCGGATAAGTCCGCACCAACATATTCAACGCACGCTGCGTATCACCAATCGGAAACGCCCCAGAAATAAGCAAATCCGCAACCGCCGGATCACACCGCACAACGCCGCGTCGGTAGCGGGCCAACTCCGCAACAAAATCCGCGAGGCGCATCTTGTCCGCCATCAACATCCCCTGCGTCCAGGCCCCAACATTCCGGTCAGCAACCTCAACCCCCCCAAACGTCTGCGCCGAAAAATCCGTACGCTGCCCCGCATTAACCACCAACGGCGCCCCCTGCCGATTCTCAGCCAACACCACTTTCACCGCTCCCTCAAGCACCGCCAGATAAGTCCGCGAACCCAGTTCGCGCACGGTAAAGCGCGTCCCCAGCGCCTGCATATGGCCCTGACGGGTGCTGACCAAAAATGGCCGTGAGGCATCCAAAGCCGTCTGCACCAGGATCTCCCCCTCACGCAACTGCACCAGCCGCTGCTGGCTATCAAAACGCACATCGATCGCCGTATCGGTGTTGAGCGTGATACGCGAACCATCGGCGAGCACCAGTTCCCGGCGCTCGCCGACATGGGTACGGTAATCCGCCGTCCACTGCTGCGACTGCGCCAGCTTCCAACCACCCCAACCGACCGGCATCACCGCCAGCAACAACGCCAGCTTGCCCAGCGCCGCGCGGCGTTCAGGATGACTTGGACGATCCAGCGCCGACATCGCCAGCGCTGGCGGCAAACCGCCGAGCTTGCTTTGCAGCAACTGCGCCCGGGCCCAGGCGCGGTCGCGTTCGGGGCTGCTGACCTTCCAGCGCTCCCATTCGGCGCGTTCGTTGGCGCTGAGGTCGCTTTCGCTCAGGCGCATCAACCATTCGGCGGCTTCTTCGAGGACGTCAGCGGGCAGCGGCGGTTCTTTGCGCAGGCTGAGCATTCATTCCACCAGCATCAGGCACTGCACAAACGCCTGTTTCATGTAGCGTTTGACGGTGATTAGCGACACGCCCAACTGCACGGCGATGTCGTCGTATTTGAGACCGTTGAGCTGCGACAGCAGGAACGCGCGCTTGACCAGTGGCGGCAGCGCGTCGAGCATCGCGTCGATTTCGTGCAGGGTCTCCAGCACCATGAAGTGGGTTTCGGCCGACGGCGCTTCTTGCAGCGGTGCGCTGGCCAAGGCTTCCAGGTAGGCGCGTTCCAACGCCTTGCGCTGGTACCAATTGACCAGGATGCCCTTGGCCACGCAGGTCAGGTAGGCCCGTGGCTGGTCGATCACCGTGACCTGGGAGGCGAGGATGCGGGTGAAGGTGTCCTGAGCCAGGTCCGCCGCATCCATGGCGTTGCCGAGTTTGCGTTTGAGCGTGGCGTACAGCCAGCCGTGGTGGCCGCTGTACAGCGCCTCGATTGCGCGCAGGTGCTGGGTGTTATCGGCTTCGAGGATTTCGCTCATGACGCGCAACCGTGCAATTGAGAAGTATTCCCAATGCTAAGGGACAACCCTGCGTGAGCGCAACGCGAGAATCGCAAGCAGCGCCAGCACGTAGGCCACGCAGACGAACAGGTAGGTGTACGCCAGCCCATACACCTGGCTGAGCAAACCGCCGAGCGAGATGCCGGCAATCGAGGCGAATTGCGCCGTGCCCTGGGCGATCCCCAGCACGTGGCCCTGGCTTGCGCTGTCGGCAGTCTTGGAAATCAGCGCCATCAGCACCGGTGTCGTCGCGCCGAGCAACACGCCCCACACCAGGTAGCCCAGGGCAAACACCAGCGGGTTGCGGGTGATGCCGGCCAGGGCGGTGAGGGCGATGCACCCGAGCACCACCCAGGCGATGCGTTGCAGCGAGTCGGCTCTGGTGCGGCCTTCGAAGTGCCGCGCCCACGTGGTCGCGGACAGGATGAAACCCAGCGCGAGCAAGCCGTAGCACAGGCCGACCCAGGCGTTGCTGACGTTGAACGTGCTGCTCACATACAGCGCGAACGACGTCTGCGGCAGCAGCCGCGCCAACAGCAGAATGCCCATCACCGCCAACAGCGGCAGCAGTGCCGAACCGCGCCACACCACGGCGCCGGAGGCGGCCACGGTTTTCTTTTGCGGCGGCACATCGGGCAACGTAAACGCGGCGATCAGCGTGCACACCGCGCAGAGCGCGGCAGCGCTGAGGTTGATCCAGAAGAACGTCGCGTGATCGAGGATCAGGCCGCCGAGCACCGCGCCCAGCAGCGAGCCGACGTTGGTGGAGATCTGCAACAGCGCAAACAGGCGTGCGCGCCGCGCCGGCGCTTCGATGCTCACCCCATACGCCTGGGCCGGGGCGATATAGCCGGCGCACGCGCCCTGCAAAAAACGCAGCAGCAGGATCGCCCAGATATCGCTGACCAGTGCCAGCGCCAACTGGGTCAGGGTCAGGCCGACCAGGGCGCGGATCATCATCAGCTTGTGCCCATGACGATCACCGATGCGCCCCCAGAATGCGCTGGTCAGCAGGATGCCGAGCATCGGCCCGACGTACACGGCGATGCTGGCGAAACTGAACAGCGCATCGGAGTCGGTCAACCCGCGCAGATGAACCGGCCAGAACGGCCCGCTCATTTCCATCGCGCCCATGGACACGAGCTGGATCGCGAACAGCAGGGAAATCAGGACGCGCGTCGGTGGCATGGCTCAATCTCGGTTTTCAAAAAAATCTACGGGGGGTTGATACTTTTTCGCCGGTCGGCTGGCATCAGGAGTAATTCTCATCCGATGCAAGGACCCCAACGTCATGCCCGTTGCCAGCCGGTTAACATTCGCCATCCGTACTGCCCTGTTGTTGGCCGCCGCCAGCGGCAACGCCTGGGCCGCCACCGCCGAGTCGCACGACGACAGCGCGCAGAGCCTGACCCTTGACGCGACGAACGTCAACGCCGTCTACAGCGGCCCCACGGCCTTGCCCGAGGTGTTCGCCGGTGGCCAGGTCGCCCGTGGCGCGCGCCTGGGCATGCTGGGCAACAAGGACGTGATGGACACCCCGTTCAGCGTCACCAGCTACACCGCCAAGACCCTCGCCGACCTGCAAACCGTGACCGTCGCCGATGCGTTGGAGCGCGATCCTTCGGTGCGTTCCACCGGGCAGTCGGGTGGGATTGTCGATTCGTTTTTCGTGCGGGGTTTTGCCATTGGCGAGGGCAACCTCGGTGAGTTGGCGTTCGACGGCGTGTACGGCGTGGCGCCGAACTACCGCGCGTTCACCGAGTACGCCGAGCGCATCGAAGTGCTTAAGGGCCCGGGCGCGCTGGTCTACGGCATCTCGCCCAACAGTGGCGTGGGCGGGGTGATCAATATCGTGCCCAAGCGCCCGCTGGATGAGGATTTGACGCGCTTTACCGGCAGCTATGCCTCCGACAGCCAGGTCGGCGGCCACCTCGATATCAGCCGTCGTTTCGGCGATGAAAACCAGTTTGGCGTGCGCTTCAACGGCAGCCTCCAGGGCGGCGACACGGCCGTGGACAACCAGAACCGCGACGTCGGCATTGGCGCCATAGCCCTGGATTATCGCGGCGAGCGCCTGCGCCTGAACCTCGATTACATCAGCCAGAAGGAAAGCTGGGAGGGCGCCTCGCGGCCGTTCACCATTCAACCGGGCGTGCAGGTACCGTCGGCGCCGAACGGCCGCACCAGCCTGCCGCAGCAGTGGGGCTGGTCGGACACCAAGGAGCAGTCGCTGCTGCTCGGCGGCGAATATGACCTGAACGACAACCTCACGGTGTTCGCTCATGCCGGTGGCGGGCGTTCGGACGTGAAGCGCATGTCCGACCAGGTGCCGCGCATTCTCAATGACGCCGGCGACACCAGCAACACACCGGGCTACTACAAATTCAACGTCGACCGCTCCACCGCCGACGTGGGCGCGCGCGGACTGTTTGCCACCGGCCCGGTGACGCATACCACCACGCTGATGGCGACCCGTTACACGGATGAATTGTCGCGGGGCATCAACAACGGCACGCTGATCCGTTCCAACATCTACCACCCGGTGGACACACCCAAGCAATACATCAACACGCCCAAGGTGCTGCGCATTTCCGAGACGGAACTGTCCGGCATCGCGTTGACCGACACCCTGGGCATGCTCGACGACCGCATCCAACTGACCCTCGGCATGCGCCACCAAGCCATCGAGTCGCGCAACTACAACGCCGCCGGCGGCGTCAGTGCGCGGTATGACGCCAGCGCCAACACGCCGTTGCTCGGTGTGGTGGTCAAGCCGTGGGAGGACGTGTCGCTGTACTACAACTATGTCGAGGGCTTGAGCAAAGGCGACGCGGCACCGGGCACGGCGAGCAATGCCGGGGAAACCTTCGCGCCCTACGAGTCCAAGCAACACGAGCTTGGTGTGAAGTACGAACACGGCACCTTCATGACCACGGTGGCGTTGTTCCAGATCGAAAAACCCAGTGGCGAAACCGGTGCCAACGGGGTGTATTCGGTGCAGGCCGAACAGCGCAACCGTGGCCTGGAGCTGAGCATGTTTGGCGAAGTGGCCCCCGGCACTCGCCTGATGGGCGGCGTGACCTTCCTCGACGGCGAGCTGACCAAGTCCGCCACCGCCGCCAACCGTGGCAACAAACCGGTGGGCGTGCCGGATATCCAGGCCAACCTCTGGGCCGAGTGGGACACCCCGGGGCTGGAAGGTTTTACCCTCACCGGCGGCGCGATCTATACCGACCGCCAGTTCGTCGACCAGGCCAACACCCAGCAGCTGGACTCATGGACGCGCATCGATGCCGGCGCGCGCTATGCGACCAAAATCGACGGGCGACCCACCACCTTCCGTGCCACGGTGCAGAACGTGTTTGATCGCGAATACTGGTCGGGCGTGGCGTCGTACGGCGCGTTTTCGCCGGGCTATCCGCGCACGTTGCAGTTGTCGGCCAGCGTGGATTTCTAGAGCACGGATGTCGATATCAGACGCATTTATGCCGCACCCAGGCTATTTTCGGTCCAGCCGGCCCGCGTAAGGTGACTCATCATTGAGAAATGATGATCGCCTGACTCTCCAGTCAGTACGCCTTACGTCGATCACCGAGAATAAAAACAACGATGAATAGCCTGAACACCAAGGATTCCAACGGACAGTTGGCGCAGGGCTTCAAGCCGCGCCACGTCACCATGCTCTCCATCGCCGGAATTATCGGCGCGGGGTTGTTTGTCGGTTCCGGGCACGCGATTGCGGCTGCGGGGCCGGCGGTGATGCTGGCTTATCTGTTTTCCGGGCTGCTGGTGGTGCTGGTCATGCGCATGCTCGGCGAGATGGCGGTGGCCAACCCGGACACCGGCTCGTTCTCGACCTACGCCGACCAGGCCATCGGCCGCTGGGCCGGCTTCACCATCGGCTGGTTGTACTGGTGGTTCTGGGTGTTGGTGATCCCCATCGAAGCCCTGGCCGCCGGGCATATCCTCAACCAATGGTTCCCGCAGATCGACGCTTGGCTCTTTGCCTTGTTGTCGATCTTTTTGTTGGTGGTGACCAACCTGTTCAGCGTGTCCAAGTACGGCGAATTCGAGTTCTGGTTCGCCATGGCCAAGGTGGTGGCGATCATCGGTTTCATTGGCTTGGGCTTTGCCGTGTTGATGGGCTGGATTCCCGAGCGCGAGGCCAGCGGGCTCAGCACCTTGATGGCGGAACACGGCGGTTTTGCACCGAATGGGCTGTCGGCGGTGGTCGGCGCGTTCATTACCATCATGTTCAGTTTTATCGGCACCGAGGCCGTGACCATCGCCGCCGCCGAGTCGAGCAACCCGGCGCAGAACATCGCGCGGGCGACCCGTTCGGTGATGTGGCGCATCGGCGTGTTCTACGTGTTGTCGATCTTCGTGGTGATCTCCGTGGTGCCGTGGGATGACCCGCTGCTGGCGTCGGTGGGCTCCTATCAACGCGCCCTGGAATTGATGAACATTCCCCATGCCAAGCTGCTGGTGGATATCGTGGTGTTGATCGCCGTGGCCAGTTGCATGAACTCCTCGATCTACATCGCCTCGCGCATGCTGTTTTCCCTGGGCAAGCGCGGTGATGCGCCCGCCCTGATGAAAAAGACCTCGGCCGCCAGCGTGCCACGGGGTGCGGTGATCGCCAGTACGGTGCTGGGGGCGGGCGTGACCTTGTTCAGCTACTTTATGCCGGCGGGACTGTTCCAGTTTTTGCTCGCCAGTTCCGGCGCGATTGCCTTGCTGGTGTACCTGGTGATTGCCGTTTCGCAGCTGCGCATGCGCAAGGTGCTGCTGCGCCGCAACGTCACGCTGACGTTCAAGATGTGGCTGTTTCCCTGGCTGACCTGGTTGGTCATCGCGTTCATCTGTGGCGCGTTGACGGTAATGATGGTCACCCCCGCGCACCGCTTCGAAGTGTCATCCACCCTCGTGCTGGCCTTGCTGATTGCCCTGGTCGGCTTGATCACCGCGCGGCATCCCGAACCCCAGCCACAGGCCGTGCCCGCAGCCACCCAGCCATGAGCGCGCGGCCGATCAACAGCCTGGTGTTTTTGCTGTTGGACCAGTTCACGCTGATCTCCTTGGCGTCGGCCCTGGAGCCGCTGCGCATGGCCAACCAGCTGGCCGGCCAGGAGCTATACCGCTGG
>Ga0302347_1003614_pt1 | contig 13435 bp, 12 predicted proteins | sample PhyWR1_FD_202178 | JGI IMG/M metagenome (GOLD analysis project Ga0302347, IMG submission 202178) | Leaf surface microbial communities from wheat plants in UC Gill Tract Community Farm, Albany, California, United States - DLSL W.R1 (v2)... | ecosystem: Host-associated > Plants > Phyllosphere >...
GTCATTGCCACATAAAGGTACTTGTCCACGCTCTTTCCTCTTTCTGACGGACGCTTGCCGCCCACCGCTGTACTGATGAGGCTTAAGCAATTTGCGAACCAACTTTTGAAAAGCGCAGAAAGTGCAGGCGGGACGGGGGTTTGCGGCGAGGCGTAAGGATTTCAGGGTTGAGCGCGAGTCGAAAAAACGGCGGACTACTGCCGCCTGCGGCAAGGAGCGGTCTTATTGGCGACAAAGATCACATGTGGGCGTTGGCTTGCCTGCGACAGCGGAGTGTCCTTTTGCTCATCAGTGACTGAAGGACCGCAATCCCAGGCAAGCCAGCGCCCACGGGTCTTAACCGCGCTCAGCCTTGAGGATTTCGTAATCACGTAGTTTATTGGCGATGGTGGTGTGGGATACCCCCAGTCGCTTGCCCAATTGCCGGCTACTGGAATGCTCGGCGTACAAGCTTTCCAGAACCGCCTTCTCGAACCGCCCGACGATTTCGTCCAGGCCGCCTTCCAGGGAAAAATCGCCAAGGGGCTGGCGCACGCCGTAGTCCGGCAGGCGGATATGCTCGGCCTTGACCGTCCCGCCATCGCACAACGACACCGCCTGGAACAGCACGTTTTCTAACTGCCGCACGTTGCCTGGCCAGTGGTAATGACTCAGGCGATCCATCGCGGCGGGGGCCAGCTTGGGCAGCGGGCAGCCTATCTGGCGGCTGGCCTGGTCGAGAAAGTGCTCAACCAACGGCGCCAGGCCGTCAAGGCATTCGCGCAGCGGCGGAATATGCAGGGACAGCACGTTGAGGCGGTGGTAGAGGTCTTGGCGGAATTCGCCGCGGGCGCACAGCTCGGACAAGTCCACCTGCGTGGCGCAAATCACCCGCACATCCAGGTACACCTCTTCATCACTGCCCACGCGACGGAAGCAGCCGTCCTGCAAAAAGCGCAGCAGTTTCGCCTGCAAGCGCGCACTCATCTCCCCCACACCATCGAGGAACAACGTACCGCCGGCCGTCAGCTCAAGCAGCCCCAGCTTGCCTTCGGCCCGCGCGCCTTCGAAGGCGCCGGGCCCGTAGCCGAACAGTTCAGTCTCGGCCATCGACTCGGGCAGGCCGGCGCAGTTAAGGGCCATCAACGGCGACTGCCCACGCGGGCTGGCCAAGTGACAAGCGCGGGCCAGCAGTTCCTTGCCGGTGCCCGTTTCGCCTTCTATTAATAGAGGCGCATCCAACGGCGCCATGCGGCGAGCTTCGCGCACCACGGCAGCCATGACTTTGGAGCTCTGGAAAATGCTGTCAAAGCCGCGCAGCTCCTGCTTGCGCACATTGTAGATACGCTCACCGACACGGTCCGCACGGTGCAGGGTCAGTACCGCACCGGCCATGGCCTCACTGTCATCATGTTCGGACGATTGCAGCGGCGCGATGTCCGCCAGGAACACGTCACCCTTGACCTTGACCCGCAGGCCATTGATTCGCGATTTACTCGCGCGCACCAGTTCCGGCAAATCGAAGTCCTCGGCATAGCGCGACAACGGAATACCCGGCACCTCATCCACCCGCACCCCGAGCAACTGCGCCGCTGCGCGATTAGCGGCGACGATGGAGCCGCCCATGTCAATCGACAGCACCGGAAACTCCAAGGCGCCGAGCAGCGCATTGAGCTCCATATGCCGCCGCTCGCTGGGCATCAGCCCTACCCTTTTTACCCCGAACACTCCGGCAATCGCCTCGAACTGCGGGCGCAGTGCCTGGAACTGCATGTTCACCAGGTTGGGGCAATACAGGTAAATGGCGTTGCCATGCTCACCGCCCACTTCGCCCTTGGCGACGTTGACGCCGTACTCCACCAGCAGGTTGAGAATGTCCCGCAGGATGCCGATGCGGTTCTGGCAGTGCACTTTGATACGCATGAGAAGGCTCTGAAAATGGGTGGGCGCCGCGTCTTTTTGTCGCTGCTCGCAGATAGTCGTCAAGATTATGTGACAGCCCAGACGGTTTTCCCAGCCCATTGCGGCGACCACGTGCGCAAGCGTAACGAATACTTTACGAAAACCGGTAACTTTTCCTACAGGAAAGCGCTTTAAACAGATGGAATCGGGCCGCGAACGGGTTATCAATAGGCTCATCGCAGGACATAACAAGAACGAATGCCTAGCAGGAGAGCCGTATGAAGCAGACGCAGTACGTGGCCCGCGAGCCCGACGCGCAAGGTTTTATCCACTACCCGCCGGAAGAACACGCGGTGTGGAACACCCTGATCACTCGCCAATTGAAAGTGATCGAGGGTCGCGCCTGCCAGGAATACCTGGACGGCATCGACAAGCTCGGCCTGCCTATGGACCGTATTCCGCAACTGGGCGAAATCAACGAAGTGCTTGCCGAGACGACTGGCTGGCAAGTCGCACGCGTGCCGGCGCTGATCCCCTTCCAGACCTTCTTCGAATTGCTCGCCAACAAACAGTTTCCGGTGGCGACGTTTATCCGTACCCGCGAAGAACTGGACTACCTGCAAGAGCCGGATATCTTCCACGAAATCTTCGGCCACTGCCCGCTGCTGACCAACCCCTGGTTCGCCGAATTCACCCACACCTACGGCAAGCTCGGCCTGGCGGCGACCAAAGAGCAACGGGTGTACCTGGCGCGCCTGTACTGGATGACTATCGAATTCGGCCTGGTGGACACGCCCGAAGGCCGGCGCATCTACGGTGGCGGCATTCTGTCGTCGCCCAAGGAGACGGTGTACAGCCTGTCGTCCGAGCCTGAGCATCAGCTGTTCGACCCGCTGGAGGCGATGCGCACGCCCTATCGCATCGACATCCTGCAACCTGTGTACTTCGTGCTGCCCAACCTCAAGCGTCTGTTCGAAGTGGCGCAGGAAGACATCATGGGCATGGTCGAGCGCGGCATGCAGTTGGGTCTGCATGCCCCGAAATTTCCGCCAAAGCCCAAGGCTGCTTGAACCTTGCATATTGAGGCCAGGTGAGTCTGTTCCCTGGCCCCGCGTTGCTTTAGGGTGACGCTACTGACCTTCACACATTCGAATTCAGGACACCCCCATGACCACCTTGAACCAAGCCCATTGCGAAGCCTGCCGTGCCGATGCCCCGCAAGTCAGCGATGAAGAATTGCCGGTACTGCTCAAGCAGATACCTGACTGGAACATCGAAGTCCGCGACGGCGTGATGCAGCTGGAAAAGGTTTTCCTGTTCAAGAACTTCAAATTCGCCCTGGCGTTCACCAACGCCATGGGCGAGATTTCCGAAGCCGAAGGCCATCACCCAGGCCTGCTCACCGAGTGGGGCAAAGTCACCGTGACCTGGTGGAGCCACTCCATCAAGGGCCTGCACCGCAACGACTTCATCATGGCCGCACGCACCGACGAAGTGGCCAAGGACGCCGAGGGCCGCAAGTAATGCATTTCGATGCCATTGGCCGCGTGCCCGGCGACCCTATCCTGGGGTTGATGGACCTGTATGCCCAGGACACCCACCCGAACAAGTTCGACCTGGGCGTTGGTGTCTATAAGGATGATCAGGGGCTGACGCCGATCCCACACTCAGTGAAACTGGCTGAACAACGCCTGGTGGACACCCAGGCCACCAAGACCTACATCGGTGGCCACGGCAACGCCGCATTCGGCAAGTTGATCAGTGAGCTGGTACTCGGCGCGGACTCCGCACTGATCCGTGAGCACCGTGCCGGCGCCACCCAGACCCCAGGCGGCACCGGCGCCCTGCGCCTCAGCGCTGATTTCATCGCGCACAACCTGCCGGGCCGTGGCGTCTGGTTGAGCAACCCAACCTGGCCGATCCACGAAACCATCTTCGCCAAGGCCGGGATCCCGGTCAGCCATTACCCGTATGTGGGCGCCGACAATCGCCTGGACGTGGCGGCGATGCTCGCCACCCTGTCCACTGTGCCCAAGGGCGATGTCGTGCTGTTGCACGCCTGCTGCCATAACCCGACCGGTTTCGACCTGTCGCAGGATGACTGGCGCCAAGTGCTGCAGATCGTGCGCGAACGCCAGCTATTGCCGCTGATCGACTTCGCCTACCAGGGCTTTGGCGATGGCCTGGAGCAGGACGCCTGGGCGGTGCGGCTGTTTGCGGCCGAGCTGCCGGAAGTGCTGGTCACCAGCTCCTGCTCGAAGAACTTCGGCCTGTACAGCGACCGCGTCGGCGCATTGATCGTGTGCGCGGAGGATGCCGAGAAGCTGACGGACGTGCGCAGCCAGCTGGCAAATACTGCGCGCAACCTGTGGTCGACACCCCCGGATCATGGTGCCGCGGTGGTGGCGACCATCCTGGGTGACGCCGAGCTGAAAAAGCGCTGGAGCGACGAGGTCGAAGCCATGCGTTCGCGCATCGCACACCTGCGTTCCGGGCTGGTAGAGGCATTGGCGCCCCACGGCCTGTCGGAGCGGTTTGCGCACATCGGCGCGCAGCGCGGGATGTTTTCCTATACCGGCTTGAGTGCCGAGCAGGTGAAACAGCTGCGGGAAAAACACAGCGTGTACATGGTGAGCTCGGGACGGGCTAACGTCGCGGGGATTGATGCGACGCGCCTGGCGCTGCTCGCCGAAGCCATCGCGGACGTCTCCAACTGACAGAACCGAATCAACACGGTGGCAGCGGGCTTGCTCGCGAATGCGGTGTATCAGTCAATGCATCAGGTGACTGACACTCTGGATTCGCGAGCAAGCCCGCCCCCACATTTGGATCGAGCACACCCTTTTAACCGGCGACCATCTCAGCCTTGAGCAGCGCTTCCTTGGCCTGCGCATCCGCCAACCGATACAACTCGATGCTCCCATCCCAGTGCTCGATCAATGCGGTGCACGACTCCACCCAATCCCCACAATTGAGGTAATCCACCTCGCCCACCTTGCGGATCTCCGCATGGTGGATATGCCCGCAGACCACGCCATGCAACTCGCGCTTGGTCACTTCGTGGGCGATGGCCTCTTCAAAATCACTGATGAAGTTCACCGCCGTCTTGACCTTGTGCTTGAGGTACGCCGACAGCGACCAATAGCCATAGCCATAGCGCGCTCGCCAGTGGTTCAGCCAGCGGTTCAACGTGAGGGTAAATTCGTAGGCCGAGTCACCGAGGAAAGCGAGCCAGCGGTGATAGCGGGTGATCACATCGAACTGATCACCGTGGATCACCAGCAGGTGCCGGCCATCGGCAGTCACGTGCACGGCTTCGTCCACCAATTGGATATTGCCCAGGATCAGCTTGGAATAGCGACGCAGGAATTCGTCGTGGTTGCCGGTGACGTAGATCACCTCGGTGCCGCGCTTGGCCATGGTCAGCAGGCGACGGATCACGTTGGTGTGGGCCTGGGGCCAATACATGCCGCCACGCAGCTTCCAACCATCGATGATGTCACCCACCAGGTAGACCTTATCGGCGTGGTAGCCCTTGAGGAACTGCGACAGATGTTCGGCCTGGCAATCCCGGGTGCCCAGGTGCACATCGGAAATCCACAGGGTACGCACCCGTTGCTTGCGGCTGGGCTTGGTGAATTCGGCACTGGTCATGGGCGTCCCTCGACGGTGTTTTCGCGAGCTTGCGCCAGCGCGATTAATAGCCCATGACAGATGTGCGTCAGTCTGATGACAGCGCTCGCCGACCGCGAAGCGTTGTAGACTGACGCCAGCCACCCAGGAGACCGCGATGAGCCCCACTCTCACGCTACGCCACTACGTCGAAGCGCCCCTCGCCCACAGCCATGACCATGCGCAGTTGGTGTTCGGCCTGTCCGGGCATTTGGACCTGGAAGTCGATGGGCGTGGCAGCCAAGTGCGCGAAAGCAGCGTGATGGTGCTGCCCTTCCGCGCGCATCATGCGTGCGGCAGTCGCGATGGCAGCCGCTGCCTGGTGCTGGATGTGCCCACCGAACATTGGGTGCTGCAATCTTTGGGCGAGCATGCCGATGCCAGTCGCCGCCTGCTCGACCAACCCGCGCGGCTGGCCCTGGACCCGCGGCAAAACCAATTGGTGCAATGGCTGGCGCAGAGCCCGGTGGATGACCCGCTGATCGTGCAGCAAGGCGCGGTGCTATTGCTGGCCAGCCTCAATCATCCGCAGGCCCAACCACTGCCGGGACGGCGCCTGCCGTATGCGGCGTTCGATGCGCACATCGAGCGCCACGTTGCACACCCGTTGCAAGTGGCAGACCTGGCACGCATCGCCGACCTGTCGGTGGCACGCCTGCATGCACGGTTCATGGCGGAACGCGGGCAAACGCCCATGGACTATATTCGCAGTCGCCGCCTGCAAATGGCCCTGGACCTGCTGCGCAAGACGCCGCTGCCCATTGGTGAGATCGCTGACCGCGTCGGCTATACCTCGCAAAGTGCATTTGCCGCCGCGATGCTGCGTGAATTTGGCGCCTCCCCGGGCGCATTGCGACGCAACGCGTAGGAAGAGTCTTGCGATAAAAATCGCGAGCCGGACGACAGACGCCTGCACAAATGACCCACTAGACTGCGCTTCTGCCACCCGCTTGATTCAAGGACCGCAATGACTCCCCGCTCAGCCCTCGGCGCCCTGCATATCGGCGCACTGATGTTCGGCCTTACCGGCGTATTCGGCAAACTGGCGGCGGCCTCGCCGGCCATCATCGTGTTTGGTCGCGCCGTGTTTGCCGTGCTGGCCCTGGCGATCTTTGCCCGGTTTGCCAGCAACACCGCCTGGAAAACGCTGGAACTGCGCGACTGGCGCCGGCTGCTGGTCAGCGGCGTATTGCTAGCGGCGCATTGGGTGACCTTCTTTATGGCGGTAAAAGTCGCCGGCGTGGCCGTTGCAACCCTGGGCTTTACCGCGTTCCCAGCCTTTACAGTGATCCTCGAAGGGTTGATCTTCCGCGAGCGCATCCGCGCCAACGAAGTGGTGCTGGTAGTGCTGGTCAGCGTCGGCCTGGTGCTGGTGACCCCCGACTTCAACCTCGCCAGTGAAGCCACCGGCGGGTTGCTCTGGGGGATCGCCTCGGGGCTGCTGTTTTCCCTGTTGTCACTGAACAACCGCGCCAGCTCCGGACGCATCCCGGCGGTGCAGGCGGCGCTGTGCCAGAACGTGGTGGTTGCGCTGTGCCTGTCGCCCGTGGCGGCACCGGGGCTCTCCGAGGTGCGGGCGCTCGACTGGCTGTGGATCGGCTTGCTCGGGGTGTTCTGCACGGGCCTGGCCCATAGCCTGTTTGTCGCCAGCCTCGCAGTGATCAAGGCGCGCACCGCCTCGGTGGTGTTCGCCATGGAGCCGGTCTACGGCATCACTGCGGCCTGGCTGCTGTTTGCCGAAACCCCGACATTGCGCATGCTTCTGGGCGGCGTGCTGATCATCATCGCCATTGTGCTGTCCGGCTTGATGGGCGGCGCCAGCCAGGCCAAACAGCCCGTGGCAGCGGCATGATCTACACTTTGAACATCCGCAACAGTTTGTCGTCGTTCACCGGATAATCGACAGCTCGACGACAGCCTGGGTGTTCTCCGAAGTTGCTGCACGCGAGTGGTCAAAACCTCAACGCGATGCGGGAGCTTTACCATGGAAATGTTCATCAGTTTGTTGGTGCAGATCATCAGCGGCGCCGTCGGCGGCAACCTCGCCGGAATGACCAAGCAGAGTCTTGGGACGGGGCTTAATACAGTGATAGGCGGTGTCGGCGGGCTGGTGCTGGGCCAGGTCGTCGCGGCGCTCACGGGCACCTCCGGTGGCGAAGCGCTGGATGTGGCGGCAGTCGGCAGCAATATTGTCGGCGGTGGCGTCGGCGGGCTGGTGCTGACTTGGCTGATTGGCTTCATCAAGCAAAAGATGGCCACCAAATAATCCCCCCAGCACGGTCACCGCCGGCTTACGACGGTGACTGTCACTGCGTACGGTCGTTGTGCCCCAGGTCACGCTGCGGGTCGATCTGGTCGCGCACGCGCTGCTTGAGCACCTTGGCTTCGGGAAAGCCACCCTCGGCCTTGCGTTCCCAAATCTGCACGCCATCGCAGGTGATGCGGAACGCGCCACCGGTAGCCGGTGCCAGCGACACCTTGCCCAGGTCATCGGCAAACGTACTCAACAATTCCTGCGCCAACCACGCCGCGCGCAGTAGCCACTGGCACTGTGTGCAATAGGTGATAACGATCTCGGGTTTGATCGAAGACATGACTTGGAGGCTCCTGGCGTAACGGACTCAGCGGATCGAGTGGCTATAATACCGGCCTTTATCGCCCAGCCTCGAGATTCATGATGCGCCGCCTGCTGTCCTGCCTGCTTCTGTGCCTGCTCCCTGTTCTTGCCGATGCCGTTGAATCGCCGCGCCCGAAAATCGGCCTGGTGCTGTCCGGCGGCGCCGCCCGTGGCCTGGCCCATATTGGCGTGCTCAAGGCGCTGGAAGAGCAAGGCATCCAGGTCGATGCGATTGCCGGCACCAGCATGGGCGCGGTGATCGGAGGGCTCTACGCCTCGGGCTACAAGATCGACGAGCTGGAAAAGCTGGCGCTGAGCATTGACTGGCAACAGGCGCTGTCCGACGCACCACCCCGGGAAGACGTGCCGTTCCGGCGCAAGCAGGATGACCGGGATTTCCTGGTGAAACAAAAACTCAGTTTCCGTGACGACGGCAGCCTGGGCCTGCCATTGGGGGTGATCCAGGGCCAGAACCTGGCGCTGCTGCTGGAAAGCATGTTCGCCCACAGCAGCAATACGCGTAATTTCGACAAGCTGCCCATTCCCTTCCGGGCGGTGGCCACCGATATCACCACCGGCGAGAAGGTGGTGTTCCGCAAGGGCCACCTTCCCCAGGTGATCCGCGCCAGCATGTCTATCCCGGCGGTGTTCGCCCCGGTGGAGCTGGACGGCCGGCTGCTGGTGGACGGCGGCATGACCGATAACATCCCGCTGGATGTGGCGCGGGAAATGGGCGTGGACATCGCCATCGTCGTCGACATCGGCACCCCGCTGCGCTCGCGCAAGCAACTGGCCACGGTGGTGGACGTGCTCAACCAGTCCATCACGCTGATGACCCGGCGCAACTCCGAAGAACAACTCAAGGACCTGCACCCCAAGGACGTACTGATCCAGCCGCCCCTCGCCGCCTTTGGGGTGACCGACTTCGGCCGCGCCAAAGACATGATCGACGCCGGCTACCGCGCCACGCGCGCCCTTGATGCGCGCCTGGCACACCTGCGCCCCGCCGAACCGATCGACCCGCAATTGGTGGCCGCCCGTACCCCCGGCGAACGTACGCCGGTGATCACCGCCATCAACGTGGAGAACGACTCGAAAGTCAGCGACGACGTCATCCGCTACTACATCCGCCAACCCCTGGGCGAACCGCTGAACCTCGGCCGCCTGCAGTCGGACATGGGCACCTTGTACGGCCTGGATTACTTCGAGCAGGTGCAGTACCGCGTGGTCAAGAAAGGCCAGGACAATACCCTGGTGATCAGCGCGCGCGGCAAGCGCAGCGGCACCGACTACCTGCGCCTGGGCCTGAACCTCTCGGATGACATGCGTGGCGACAGTGCCTTCAACCTCGGCGCCAGCTACCGCATGAACGGCATCAACCGCCTGGGCGCCGAATGGCTGACGCGGGTACAGATCGGTGACCGGCAAGAGCTGTACAGCGAGTTCTACCAGCCGATGGACACCGGCTCGCGTTACTTTGTCGCGCCTTACATCAGTGCCCAGGCACAGAACGTCGAGCTGATCCTGGACAACGATCCCATCTCCGAATACCGCCTGGAACGCTACGGCTTCGGCTTGAACGTAGGCAGGCAGATCGGCAACAGCGGCGAAATACGCTTCGGCGTCGGCGAAGCCTGGGGCAAGGCGGACGTGCGCATCGGCGACCGCGATCTGCCCAGTGTGAGTTTCAGCGAAGGCTTCTATGAGCTGAAGTACTCCTTCGACTCCCTGGACAACGTGTACTTCCCGCACACCGGCGAAGACATCGGCCTGGCCTACCGCGAATTCGAACCGGGGCTGGGTTCGGACCAGCGCTATCGCCAATGGGAATTCAAATTGGACAAGGCCATGAGCCACGGCCCGGACACCCTGGTGCTGGGTGGACGCTACGGGCGCACCCTGGATGATTCCGATGTGGTGATCTCCAGCTTCCTGCTGGGCGGTGCGCGGCAATTGTCGGGCTTCCGCCAGGATGCGATTTCAGGGCAGAACATCAGCCTGATGCGGGCCGTGTACTACCGCCGGCTCACGCCACGTTCGTACCTGCCGCTGGATTTCCCGCTGTACCTGGGAGCCTCGCTGGAACGGGGCCGAGCGTGGAACAACGACAATGAATTCGACAGTGGCTACATCAACGCAGCCAGCATTTTCCTGGGCTTCGATACACCCTTGGGGCCGCTGAACTTCAGCTATGGGTTCAACGATGACAACCAGAAGGCGGTGTACCTGAACCTGGGCCAGACGTTCTAAAAAGGTTGTGCGCTAAACCAAATGTGGGCGCTGGCTTGTCTGCGATGCAGGTACCTCGGTTGTTCAGAGACTCCGAGGTGATGCTATCGCAGGCAAGCCAGCGCCCACATTTTTGACCTGCAGCGTAGGTGAGGTCAGGACTTTTCCAGATTCGCCAGGATGTGCCCATGCACCCGCATGCACACACGCAAATCGGCTTCGTCCACACCCACAAACAACTCGTGGCGCAGCGCGGTGGCGATGGTTTCGATCTGTTCGATCAGCGGTCGGGCGGTGTCACACAGCAGGATGCGCTTGGCACGACGGTCTTCCACCACGGCCTGGCGTTGCACCAGGCCCTGGGCCTCAAGGCTGTCCAGCAGGCGGGCCAGTGTCGGCCCCTCGACGCCAACACTTTGCGCCAATTCACGCTGGGTGGGTGCGTCTTCGAAACGAGCAAGGTGCAGCAGCACCAGCCAGCGCGCCTGGGAGAGCCCAAGCCCGGCCAGGCGACGGTCCAGCTCGGCACGCCAACCACGGGACATTTGTGCCAGCTGCATGCCAAATCGGTGTTGATCGGTTAACGGCATAAAAAACTCATGTTTTAGACTGAAAATAAAGTGTGGCTAATTATTAGTCAGCTAAGCATGAGCTTTGCCAGTAGGCAAGAGTTGCTATGTACTGATTCGTTACATTGTCCTGATCGGCGCACTAAATCTCGAATTCAGACTGCAAAGCCGCCCGCACGCAATACAACACACCCTCAGGTACGCGCCCGGTAAACAGCGGCGCAATCTCCGCCACCGGTGGCAATTCGCCCTCTCCGTCGAGGAACGCGTCCTGGATTTCCCCGAGCAGATCCTCTGGCAGATCAAGGGCCTGCTCCAGCGACAGCTGCTGCTTGCCGATCGATTCAGCGAGCAAGGTGTAGACGTTCTTTTCCGAACACTGCAACTGACCGGCGATCTGGATCGGGGTCATGCCGGCGCGTGCCAGGCTGATCAGCTCGTGGCGAATATCGGCGACTTCCTTCGGCGCTTCGGCCTGGCCGCCGAGGACTTCGAGGAAGGCCTGGCCGTAACGCTCCAGCTTGCGCGCGCCCACGCCGCTGACCCGCGCCATCTCGGCCATGCTGGTGGGTTGCTCGCGCAGCATCTCCAGCAGCGTGGAGTCAGGGAAAATAACGTACGGCGGCACGCTGTGTTCCTGCGCCAGTTTGCGCCGCAGGGTGCGCAACGCTTCCCACTGTTCACGCTCCTCGCCACGCACCAGTTGGCTGGCCTGGCTGGTGCTGCTCTTGGCGGTGGTCTGGGGCTTGAGGTCGCGGCGCAACTCCAGGCTGACCTCACCCTTGAGCAACGGCCGGCAGCTGTCGTTCAGGCGCAGGCCGCCAAAGCCTTCGATATCGATATCTACCAACCCACGCGCAACCATCTGCCGGAACAGCGAGCGCCACTCGCCTTCTGCGCGGGCCTTGCCGACGCCGTAGACCGAGAGTTTCTCGTGGCCGAAGCTGCGGACTTTCTCGTTGTCCTTGCCCAGCAACACGTCCACCAGATGGCCCACGCCATAACGCTGGCCCGTGCGATAGATGGCAGACAACCCCTGGCGCGCCGGCTCAGTGGCGTCCCAGGTCTGCACGCCGTCGACGCAGTTGTCGCAATGGCCACAAGGCTCAGGCATGTCTTCGTCGAAATACGCCAGCAAGGTCTGGCGACGGCAACGAGTCTCCTCGCACAGCGAAAGCATCGCGTCGAGCTTGTGCTGCTCCAGACGCTTATGACGCTCATCGCCCTCGGAGTTCTGCAGCATCTGCTTGAGCATCACCACATCCTGCAGGCCGTAGACCATCCAGGCATCCGCAGGCAGACCATCACGGCCGGCACGCCCGGTTTCCTGGTAGTACGCCTCGAGGGACTTGGGCAGGTCCATGTGCGCGACGAAGCGCACGTTGGACTTGTCGATGCCCATGCCGAACGCAATGGTGGCCACCATGATCAGGCCTTCCTCGTTGAGGAAGCGCTTCTGGTGAGCCGAACGCGTTTCGTTGGGCAGGCCGGCGTGATAAGGCAGCGCCGGGTAGCCCTGCTCGCACAGGAACGCCGCCACTTCGTCGACCTTCTTGCGCGACAGGCAATAGACAATCCCCGCATCGCTGCGCCGCTCGGAGAGGAACGCCAGCAACTGCTTGCGCGGCTGCTCCTTGGGCACGATGCGGTAGAAAATGTTCGGCCGGTCGAAACTCGACAGGAAGCGCTCGGCGTTCTGCAGATGCAGGCGCTCGACGATTTCTTCGCGGGTGCGCTTGTCGGCAGTGGCCGTCAGAGCGATGCGCGGCACATCGGGAAACAGCTCCGCCAACTGGCCAAGCTGCAAATATTCGCGGCGGAAATCATGGCCCCATTGCGATACGCAGTGGGCTTCATCGATGGCGAACAGGGCGATTTCCAAGCTCTGTAAAAAGGCCAGCATGCGCGGCTGCACCAGGCGCTCGGGGGCCAGGTAGAGCATCTTCACTTCACCGCGCTTGATCCGCGCAGCCAGGTCGCGTTGCTGCTCGGCACTGAGGGTGGAGTTCAAGGACGCCGCGGCAACACCGAGTTCTTCGAGGGTCGCGACCTGGTCGTCCATCAACGCGATCAAAGGCGACACCACCACGGCCAGGCCGTTGCGCAACAGCGCCGGCACCTGGAAGCACAATGACTTGCCGCCGCCGGTAGGCATCAGTACCAGTGCGTCACCGCCACTGGCCACGCGCTCAATGATCGCACCCTGGCGGCCACGAAAACTGTCGTAGCCGAAGATGTCCTTGAGGACGCGTTGTGCCTGCTCGAGCATGTAAAACTCCAAAATAGTGCCGAAAACCCTCTGTACAGGCTGGCCGAAGAAATGCGCTTTCACGGGAAATAATCCGTAAGCGAAGTTTTCGCGGACTGGCGCCTGGCCTGCAAGGGCATCACAAAACGCGGCAGTATACCCGAGCGATACCCGGCAAAGGGCGCCACTGACGAACAGCGAGCGCTATCTAAAACCTGG
>Ga0302347_1003616_pt1 | contig 13433 bp, 13 predicted proteins | sample PhyWR1_FD_202178 | JGI IMG/M metagenome (GOLD analysis project Ga0302347, IMG submission 202178) | Leaf surface microbial communities from wheat plants in UC Gill Tract Community Farm, Albany, California, United States - DLSL W.R1 (v2)... | ecosystem: Host-associated > Plants > Phyllosphere >...
TCTGCGTACGCTTTACATAAAGCTTTTCTAATTCTTCTTTCATAACGATTCTTTTTTTTTGTATCGCTATTTTAGGACTAGACAAATAACCAAAAAAAATCCGCCTCAGTTGTGAGACGGATTCTTTTTTTTGAATATTTAGCTGTTATCATTTATTTCGCTCATCATCATTCATCTTGATTGGATTTTGTCTTACATCGAAAATATCATTAATGATGATCTGCTGCTCAACAATTCTGTAAATAATTTTATAATTTCCTGCAAGTATATATCTGTGTTTCGAATCTAGTTTCTAAGGATAAAACTCAATTTGACCAGATTCTGGGTTTTTTATGATTTGTTTAGCTGAATCTATAATTTGATTTTGTGGGCAACTTTTCGGTTTGCTTTTGTAGTAATAATTAGATATTCTTTTTTCTCTTTAGATGGAGAGAAACGTTTAAAAGCTGCATTTTGTACGGTGACATTATCTGCCTGTTTATTTCCAATGGTTTTTACAAACTCTCTGATTGATAGTCATCCGGTAAAGGAAATAGCATGGGGTAAATCTACAAAATATGAATAAAGTACAAACCTTACCGAAAAAGATTTTATATTTTCTTATCCTATGTTAATGACTTTAATCATAAATTTTCACGAGTTTTGCAGTCCAATAATAAAACAGCATATTCATTGTTTATAAAGACAATACTTAATCAAATAATATTAAATTCTAAAAAAATGAAGAAAATTAGTGTAATCGCTTTAGCAGGAATGGGTTTACTTCTCGCATCTTGTGGGGATAAAAAATCTGATACTGCAGCGGCAGGTCAGGAACAAACTGTTGCTGAAAAGACGGGAACTGTATTCGCAGTAGATGCAGCAGCTTCTAAAGTAAACTGGAAGGCTTTCCACAAAGGAGGTTTTGCACCACGTTGGGGAACTCTTGCGGTATCCACAGGAGAATTATCTGTTGCAGACAATCAGTTGACTTCAGGAGAATTCGTGATCGATATGAAATCTATTAAAGTAGATCCTGCTTCCGTTACAGAAAAAGATAAAAAATATACAGATCTTGAAGGTCATTTGAAGAATGAAGATTTCTTTAATGTAGAAAAATTCCCTACTGCAGATTTCAAAATCACTAAAGTGGAAGATCTTGCTGCAGGAGCACAAAATGCAGTTGAAGGTGCAAACAAAACAGTGAGCGGAAACCTTACTTTATTAGGAAAAACAATGAACGTTACTTTCCCTGCAAAAGTAGAGGTTATGGATAAATCTGCAACCTTAAAAGCTCAGTTCACGGTGAACCGTGCAGATTGGGGAATCAAATTCGGAACGGATGAAACAGATCCTGCAGAATGGATGATCAGCAAAGATATCGAGATCGGTATCGATGTGAAAGCGGACCAGAAATAAATTTTTTCTCCAAATATTGAAAGACATCTGCAATTTTGCGGATGTCTTTTTTTTTGTTTAAATAAAAAAGAGAAACCGTAAAGCTTCTCTTTAAAATAATTCGATATTCTTACCAAGGGCTGATTCCTGTTTCGTCCTCAATATCATTGCTGAAATATTGTCCAGTTGGTGCATTTTCATCGGTCAAAGTGTGTTTTATGATGAATGATGCTGCACTTTCTACAGAACCCGGTCCGCTGTGATGATTAAAATCTGTAGCTGTATAACCTGGATCGATGACATTGATTTTAAATGCGGAATCTCTCAATTCGTATGCTAAAACAATGGTGTAAGCATTCAGTGCGGATTTTGAAGGACCGTATGCTGCAGTTTTTACCGGATAATATTTCCAGGTCGGATCGCTGTGTAATGTTAGCGAACCCAATCCGGAAGTAATATTGCTGATTCTCGGTCGGTCAGATTTCTTTAGTAAATCCAAAAAAATCTGTGTAACGCTGATTACACCAAAGAAATTCGTTTCAAAAACTTCTTTAATATTATCCACAGTAGTTTCCGTGGTAGTTTGAGGATTGATACCCAGAACTCCTGCATTGTTGATAAGAATATCCAGTTTTCCCTTTTCGTTTTCTACAACGGTTTTTGCTGCCAAAACTGATTCTGGATTGGTCACATCAATTTCGATTGCTTTGATGTTTTGGAATCCTTTTTCGTTAAGTTCCTTTACGGTTGCTTCTCCTTTGGCAAGATCACGGCTTCCCAAATAAACAAATAATCCTTTTTGTGAAAGTTGTTTTGCGGTTTCAAGACCAATACTTCTGTTGGCTCCTGTTATGAATACTGTTGTCATTTTTTTCTGTTTTAATGAATGGTACAAAATTCCGTTAATTAATCACAACAGCATTTGTCATTTGGCAAAAAGAGAATAAAATGCGGCTAAAATTTGATCAGCATTAAAGAGTACAGATCTCTAGTCCAAGGTAATTTTTTTTCTGATCCTGCTCAGTGAAGACTGGGTGATTCCCAGATAAGAAGCGATGTATGAAAGAGGAATTCTGTTGACAACAGTGGGGTAGATTTCCAGAAATTTCAGATAACGGGCGGTGGCATCTTCCGAAACAAGCGGGCTTCTTCTTTCCACTTTCTGTAGCAATGCCCGTGAAATAATCTTATGAGTAATCGCTTCCCAACCTACAATGGTCTGCAAAAGTTCGAGCCAGTCTTTTCTTTCGAAAACGATGAGTTTACAGTCTGTTACTGCCTGTACATAAGAGCTAGAAGGAATTTGATTGTCAAAACTTTCAAGATCTACCAGCAGATTATTTTCTTCTATAAAATATTTGGTGATTTCTTCGCCTTTGTTGTCGTAATAGCAGACCCGCATAATTCCGTCCATCACAAAACCAACCTGTTTTGCTGTTTTACCGGCTTCGGAAAAATATCCGTCTTTTGCAAGATGGATTTCCTGAGCTTTGCCAGCAATAAAATCAATCTGCTGTTGGTTGAGATTTCCAAATCTCAGGATATAATCAAAAAGTTCTTTCATGCGGAAAAGTTAGGGAAAGTCTGGTTTTTGTGATTTGTCATTTGACAAAAAGTGGAATTCAGTTGTATCTACGTTTAATTTAGTTTTTCTGATTTTATTTTTCTTGATGAACAGCAGCTTGAGCTTCCTGTAAATAAAAACGGGAAGCTTAAAAAATATTAATTCAAATACAATTTCTGCTATTATTTCGAGAATCATACCAGTTATACATCTTTTATAAAATCTTCATACTCATAATAAAACCTTTCAAATCCATCCATTTTTTCAACAAAGAATTCGAAAATTTCCTGCCAGGTATTTTTATTGAAGATAGAAACGTTGTGTTTTTCGACCCAGATTTTACTGATTACTTTGCCGTTTTCCAGCGTGAAATGTTCTTCCTTTTGAAAATCTCCTACAAAATCTTTCAGGATATCTTCCAAAGACCAGATCTTGTTGTAGTAAGCATCTCTGTAAACTTCATCCTTCATTTCTATATCCAGAGAAACTTCTGCCTTTTTGTTGTCAGCATAAAATTTAAATGAGAAATCTTTCACTTTGGTATCGTACAAGATCCATTTTCTTGGAAACGACTTTCCAAAAGCCGTCCAAAACTCCTTTCTTAATTGCTGTGCTTCTTGTTTGCTGAACATAATGCAAATATAGTGATTCGGCTGGAAGTTGAAAGTTATGATGGAAGAGGGAAGATGGAAGTTTACAGCAGAGCGGAAATTCGCGGTAATTATTACCTCCCGCTTTCCGCTTCCAACTTCCATCATTTTTTCTTACTTTTGCTGTAATGCTGTCTAAGAAATCTCAATATGCGTTTAAAGCTCTTTCATATCTTGTAGAAAAAAGAAATGAAGGTCCTGTTCTTATTTCAGAAATTGCTGAGTATAAAAAAATACCTTTAAAATTTCTTGAGAATATTTTGCTGGAACTAAAAAAATCCGACATTCTCGACAGTAAAAAGGGAAAAGGCGGAGGTTATTTTCTAAAGGAAAGTCCGGAGAAAGTAAAATTGGCGAAAATTATCCGTCTGGTGAACGGACCCATTGCGATGCTTCCCTGTGTAAGTCTTAATTTTTATGAGAAATGTGAAAATTGCAACGAAGAACATTGCGGGCTGCACGATGTTTTGATAGAAGTACGGGATGCATCACTCAGAATTTTAGAAGAAAAAACTTTATTGGATTTGATCGACTGATTTAAATCCTGTTTTTCATTTAATAAGTCTACTTATTTGGTAGGGTAACAATTTTATCAGATATTTGCATAACTTCAAATGAATACATTATGATTTCAAAAGAAGATGCAGATGTCCTCAAAAGCTTATCAGCAGAAGACGGACTGAGATTTGTCTCTCAAAAGTTCACGGAAGAAATTGTTTTTTCCACCTCACTCGGTCAGGAAGATCAGGTGATTACAGATATGATTTTCAGAAATCAGTTGCCGGTAAAAGTTTTTACTTTAGACACCGGAAGACTTTTTTATGAACATTACGAGTTACTTTCAAAAAATAATTCGCGGTACAAAACCAAAACGGAAGTATATTTTCCGGAGCCTTCAGATGTTGAAAAATATGTGAATGAAAAAGGCATCAACGCTTTTTATCATTCCGTAGAAAACAGAAAAGAATGCTGTTTCATCAGAAAAGTAAAACCTCTGAACCGCGCATTGGAAAATGCCCAGGTCTGGGTTACAGGATTGCGTTCCGAGCAGTCCGAAAATCGCGGGAATATGCCAGTCATCGAATGGGATGAAGAACGTCAGCTATTCAAATATAATCCACTAATGGGCTGGAGCTACCAGAATGTTTTAGATTACCTGGAACAAAATAACGTTCAGGAATTGTCTTTGCACAAAAAAGGTTTCATCAGTGTGGGCTGTCAGCCCTGCACGAGAGCAATAGAGGAGGGAGAAAATCCGCGGGCCGGACGCTGGTGGTGGGAGAGTTCACAAAAAGAATGCGGTCTGCATACGCATTAATTCAAAAATTTAAACTAAAATGAGTACACATCAACTAGACTATCTGGAACAGCTGGAAGCCGAAAGTATTTACATTATGCGCGAAATTGCCGCACAGTTTGAGAAGCCTGCTTTGCTTTTCAGTGGCGGAAAAGATTCTATTACACTGGTTCATTTGGCTAAAAAAGCTTTTTCTCCGATGAAAATTCCGTTTCCTTTGGTGCATATCGATACAGGACACAATTTTCCGGAAGCGCTCCAATTCAGAGATTACTACGCAGAAAGTCTGGGAGCAGAACTGATTGTAAGAAAAGTTGAAGATACCATTAAAGCTAAAAATTTAACAGAACCAAAAGGAAAATTTGCCTCCAGAAACTGGCTGCAAACGCATACTTTATTGGATACTATTGAAGAATTTAAGTTTGATGCCTGTATTGGCGGAGCCAGAAGAGACGAGGAAAAAGCAAGAGCCAAGGAACGTTTTTTCTCTGTTCGTGATGAATTCGGACAATGGGATCCGAAATTGCAGCGTCCTGAATTGTGGAATATTTACAACGGCAGAATCAACAACGGTGAAAATGTAAGGGTTTTCCCGATTTCAAACTGGACGGAACTTGATGTTTGGAATTATATTAAAAAAGAAAATATTCAATTGCCATCGATTTATTTTGCGCACCACCGCGATGTAATTGAGTTCGAAGGACAGTTAATTGCTGTTTCAGATTTTATTCAGATTGATGAAAATGACGAGATTATCAATAAAAAAGTGCGTTACAGAACGGTAGGAGATATGACGTGTACGGCTGCCGTGGAAAGTTCTGCAGAAACTCTGGATGAGGTTGTTACAGAAATTACAGCTTCCAAAATTTCTGAAAGGGGAGAAACGAGAATTGATGACAAAGTAACGGAAGCGGCTATGGAAGATCGAAAAAAAGGAGGTTATTTTTAAGCTGGAAGCTGGAAACTTGAAGTTAGAAGTTTTGCAATAAGCTTTCAATCTCAACCTTAATCTCAACCTTAACCTAATTACCAACAAATATGGATATACTAAGATTTATAACTGCAGGAAGTGTAGACGACGGGAAAAGTACCCTCATCGGAAGACTTTTATACGACAGCAAAAATATACTCATTGATCAGCTTGAAGCTTTAGAAAAACAGTCAAAAAATAAAAATGAAAATGGGATCGATCTTGCCATTCTCACTGATGGTTTAAGAGCAGAAAGAGAACAGGGAATCACCATTGACGTTGCATACCGGTATTTTTCGACGCCGAAAAGAAAATTTATCATTGCAGATGCTCCGGGACATATTCAGTATACCAGAAATATGATTACCGGCGCCTCAAACTCGCAGCTGATTGTCATTTTGATCGATGCAAGACAAGGCGTTATCGAGCAAACCAGAAGACACTCTATTATTGCTTCACTGCTGAAGATGAAAAATGTGGTAGTGGCGATTAATAAAATGGATTTGGTAGATTATTCTGAAGAAGTTTATAATGATATTAAATCTCAATATCAATTGGTAGCGGAGAAGCTGGGTCTGGAAAATGTAAGTTATTTTCCGATATCGGCATTTCATGGTGATAATATTGTGGAGAAATCTTCAAAAACTCACTGGTATAAAGGTCCTGCACTTTTAGATTTTCTAGAAACGGTGGAAATTGCTGACGCGACAGATGAAAACTATCCCAGATTTCAGGTGCAGTACGTCCTTCGTCCGCAAACCGATGAGCTGCACGATTACAGAGGATATGCGGGAGAAATAATTTCCGGAGTCTATAAAAAAGGCGATGCCATTACGGTACTTCCACAGAATATCCGGACAAAAATTTCCAAAATCGAAACTGGCGGAAAAGAAGTAGACGCTGTTTTTACCAATCAGCCTGCAGTTTTGCATATTGAAGACGATATCGACATCAGCAGAGGAGATTTTTTGGTAAAATCTGAGCACCTTCCAAAGGTCGAAAATGAGATTGAAGCGGTTGTGTGCTGGCTCGACAAGAAAGAATTAAGCGAAGGAAACAAATATTTTATTCAGCATAAAAGTAGAACTCTGAAAGCCATCGTCAAAGAAATTGTATACAAAATAGATGTCAATACCCTGGAAAAAATCCCTGTTACTGAAAATATAAAACTGAACGAGGTAGTAAAAGTACGACTGAAAACAGCCTCACCATTAGTTTTCGACAGTTTTGAGGATAGTCAATCTACAGGAAACGCTATTTTGATCGACGAAACAAGCAATTCTACGGCAGGAGCTGTAATGATTTTATAAGATGGTAATTACCAGGAAAATTCAGATCAGGATCCATGTACTTCTTGTAACGCTTGTGATTATCGCAGCAGCGGTTTTTTTGCTGTATCATCTGGGTTATCTGGATGAGCTTCAGATGGTTTTGGCAAAAGATAACTACATTTTTTACTGGATGATGCTGGTTGGTTTTTTAGCAGAAATCGTAGCTGGATCTATGGGAATGGGATATGGAGTGATCTGTACAACGACACTTATGTTTCTGAATATTCCGCCTCATATTGTAAGTGCGAGTATTCACTCAGCAGAAAGTTTTACCACTGCCGCGGGAAGCCTGAGCCATATACAGCTGAAAAATGTAAGTAAAAATCTGGTGAAAAAACTGGCCATTCCTGCGATTTTCGGCGCTGTTATCGGCGCATTGTGTCTCACGTATGTAGGCGAATATTATTCGAAAATTACAAAAACAGTTATTGCATTCTATACGTTATATCTTGGTTTTCAGATTTTGTCGAATGCCTTTAAGCCGAAACAAAAAAGATCTTTAAAAAAGAAAACAAATTTGACGAGATTGGGCGCAGTAGGAGGATTTATAGATTCTTTTGCCGGTGGCGGCTGGGGTCCGTTAGTGACCGGTACTTTAATTAAAAACAGTTTTACACCCAGATTTGCGGTAGGAAGTTCTACGGTGGCAAAATTTATTTTAACCTTAACTGCCGCAATTACTTTTGTTTTTACTTTGGGAATTCAGCATTGGAATATCATTCTCGGGCTTCTGATTGGCGGAATTGTCACTGCCCCGTTTTCGGCGATGCTCACTGCCAGACTTCCTGTGAAAAAGATGTTTATCGTCATCGGAATTTTAGTGATTGTGATGAGTTCTGTTACCATTTACAAATCTGTTTTTTAGTCTCTATTTTCAGATATGTAAAAAATATCATTGTTTAATCTTGAAATTAGCATCAAAATTATTTTACATTTACAGCTTAAAAATTACACATGAATTTACATATAGTTGCGCTTTTCCAATTCAGTGAAAGTTATCTGATGGAGGCAGTTGAGCTGTTTCAGACCCTCGTGAGGGAAACAAGAAAAGAAGATGGTTGTCTTCAGTATGATTTAATAGAAGATAACGAACAGAAAGGAACTTTTTTCATTGTTGAACTCTGGGAAAGTGTCGAGCATCATCAACGTCATAATGGGACAGATCACCTTTTGAATTTCAGAAAGGATGCTTCAAAAATCCTGACGAGCAGTGCTCAGGTTTACAAAGGTTTTAAGGTTTATTAAATTAACCTGAGTTTGGGATAAGTTTTCTTCAACGCAATGTTGAACAAAGAGATTCAATTACCAAGAATTCAGCTTTTAAGATATACAAAGGCGTAAACTTATCAAAGTAATACCATTTTTGTCTTTTTTCAATAAACGAAGTGCCTTTGTTTAGCTTAAAATTTTTCAAAAATTAAAAAAATCTTTTGTTTTTCTTTGCGATCAATTAATATGATGCTATAAATCAATTATTTAAATTTATTTCTTATCCCGAACTGAGGTTAAATTAAAAATAAATTTTAAAATATCGAAAAATGCAAAGGCAGTTTCATTCATTTGAAACTGCCTTTTATTAGAAAAAATAGAAAGTATTAAAATTTAGAAATTGATTATTTCACAATTAATTTTTTGGTTTCAGTATGCCCGCCGAAAGTTATTTTTACCAGATAGTTTCCTGCAGAAAGATGAGATAAATTTAGATCCTGCTTGTAGAAACCTGCCTGGTTAGTCAATTCAGATTGATGTACTTTTTTCCCCGTAAGATCATACACCTCTACATTGCCTTTGCTGTTTACTTTTTCTTTTACATCGTATAAAACGGTAACTCTTTTGTCTGAAGTGGTAGGATTCGGGTAAATACCGAAAGAAGCGTTTTTGCTTACTTCTGTAACATTCAAGACAGAAGTGATATTTTTATATTTAAAATACATATTTCCAGTAGAAGATCCTCCGTTTTCTGTAAAGTACATTCTGTAATACGTACTTCCCTGTTTGATGTAGTAGACGACATCATTATAAACTCCCGTTGTGGGTTTCCAGCTGTGTCCGATTGTGGTGATATTGCCGGAAAAAGCCGTGGTGGACGGTAAAGTTGCTACAGATGTTGCCTGAGTTTCCGGCTGTACTTTTGCAACGGTGATATTGGGACTCTGGATAACGCCCGACATTCTGTATTTCATCGTTTGTGGGTTTCCCTGCTGATCTACATAAGGATAATCATTCCAGTATCTTGTAAACATGAGATCCCAATCTGTTTTTGGCGGCTCCATGTTGGTTACTTTATTTTCGGTAGTGAAGGAAAAATAATTGAAAAATGCATCATCTGTTCCATTGGCCAAAGTTTTGGTTTGTGTGGCTTCCCAGGCAGAAGTCGCCGCATTCCATTTAGAATATTTGAAAGTATACCCTCCGTAATAATCCTGTATCATGAACTTGATGTATGCTCCGGAAGCATATTTCAGGACGAAGATCACATTCCCTTCGATATGATGATTGGCTACATTGTATTCTCCCCATCCGTAAGTTGCAGATCCCTGTTCAAAGGCACCATTCTGAAGTGTTGTGGAAATATCCGGATTGTAGAGTGGCGCACCCCATGAAGCAATATTAGAAATACTGATATTATCCCAGTTGGCTGCGCTGCCCGATGCTTCATAAACTTCTATATTCTGCGCATCGTTTATTCTCGTTCCGAAACTCATGGCAGAATTTCTGAAGAAAGCAATGTCCCAGGAGTTTGCGGGTTGGGAAACAATAGCATTTGCGCTAAAATCAAAAAATACACGGTTTTGATAGTTTGCTCCTGTCGTTAAGTTGACAGAAGTATAGCCGTTTCCGTCAGTTTGCGCCAGTACGGTGTTTTGTACAGATAAAGCAAGTAAGGATGATAAAAGTAATCCTGTTTTCATAACAAATAAATTTTAAGTTTCTTATTTAGAATTATTCTACAAAACTAAATATTTATTTTTAATTATTCTAAATAAAGTTTTATATTTGTCGAAAATATTTGAGTTTATGAAGAAGAAACTACTTTCAATGGTGTCTTTATCAGCTATTCTTCTGATGAATGCACAGGAAAAAGATTCTCTTAATCAGAAAAAAATTGAAGAAGTGGTAATCACCGGACAATACGTTCAGCAATCCATGAATAAATCGATTTACAAAGTTGAAACAATAGATTCTGAACAGATAAAAAATATGGCGGTAACTTCTGCAGGAGAAGTTCTTAATCAAAATCTAAATATACTCATAGAACCCAACAGCGGAAATGGAGATTCTAATGCCAGAATAATGGGATTGGGCGGAGCTTATACAAAAGTTTTAATAGATAATATTCCTGTAGTAAGCGATCAGGGAATGGGAAATTTGGTGGATCTGAGCAAAATAAACGTTAATAATATTGAGCGTATAGAGATTGTAAAAGGTGCGATGGGCGTAGAATACGGTAACAATGCCGTGGCAGGAGTGATAAATATCATTACCAGAAAAAAATACTCTCAAAAAGCAAATGCTATACTTTCACTGCAGGAAGAAACGGTAGGGAAAGATTACGACTGGTTCAGAAAAGGAAACGGAAGACATGTGCAGTCTCTCAATCTAGGTTTCAGATTGTCTGATAACTGGTCCGTGGCAGCAGATATTAATCATAATGATTTTCAGGGGTATAAAGGTAACCTGAACGGGTATAAATATTTTAATGAAAATAATGATAAACAAAGAGGTTATGAATGGCTTCCGAAAGATCAGATCACAGCAAATGCTTCGGTACGATATTCTAAAAACAATACTTCATTTTTCTATAAGGTGAATTTTCTGAATGAAAAAATTAATTTTTACAATCAGGTGATTGAAGATCTGCCTTTGGGTGGCGGAAGCAGAACGTATGTTGCCAATGACAGAGATTATTTTACCAAAAGATGGATTCATCAGTTTAATATTCAAACAAAATTGGGATCCAGAATCAATTATCTGGGAGATTTTTCTTACCAGACTCAGGAAAGGAAATCTCAGGATTACAGGTACGATATCCCGAACCGGAATGTTCTCTCCAAGGAAGATCAAACTACGTTTTATGATTCTAAAGTGCTTTATTCCAGAGGGATGTTCAGTAATTTTTTAGACAGCGAACGATTTAATTTTCAGTTGGGTTATGAGCTGGATCGCACAAGCGGTTTTGCAGGATCATCTACTTTTGAATTTAATAATAACGGAAAAAATATCGAAAGATCCATCTTCAGTTATGCCAATTTCTTATCTGCAGAATGGAAGATAAATGATCAGATTTCGCTTCGTCCCGGAACAAGGCTGGCTTTGAGCGATACATTTGATCATCAGTACAATTACTCTTTAACAGCAAAATATTCTGCTTCAGAAATGTCAGATCTTAGAGCTGTTTTTGGTTCTTCAAACAGATTTCCAACGTATGACGAATTGTTTACATATGTTGTAGACAACAACCATGACATCCGTGGAAATGAAAATCTGAAACCGGAAACAGGGTATTCTTTAGGATTGTTCTGGGATTATGCCAATGCCACTTCTAATGCATGGAGATTTACGGTAAGCGCATCGGGATTGTATCTTGATGTCAAAGACAGGATCGAAAGTGTGATTGTAAGCACAAGCCCTTTACAATACACTTTTTTAAATATTGATAAGTACAGATCTTTACTCTTTGGAGGAGGTTTAAATGTAAGAAAAGGAGATTTAACTTTAAATGCAGGAGTTTCTGTAATGGGAATTTCCCAGTCTTTAAACACAGGAACGGTAGTGTCGCCGAGTGATTATAATTTTTACACAGAAGCAAATTTCTCTGCCAATTATTCTTTAAAACAGGCAAAAACATTGTTTGCTTTATACTACAAATATACAGGAGTTCAGAAGCAGTTTACGCAAAAGGCAAGTCAGAACCCCGGCGCGGCTCCGGAATTTGTTTTAGGTGAAATTGAGGATTTTAATATGATGAATTTTACCATCACACAGCCTTTCTTCAGCAATCATCTGGAGCTCACAGCAGGAATTAAAAATATTTTTGATGTTTCCACAGTCAGAAATACAATCATTACTGGCGGTGCTCACAACGCAGGATCGTCTAATCAGAATCTTTTCTATGGCAGAAGCTATTTTGCACGTCTTACCTACAATTTTTAAATAAATTATAATGAAAAAAATACTGTTTACTTTCATCTTAGCTGCATCATTTATGACACACTCATGCATTAGTGACAACGAAGATCCTGTATCGGTTTCTCCGGTAGAAGGCGCTATTGCTGATCCCGCTGTAGGTGGTGCTGCACAGCCCAATCAGGTCTGGATTGATCTGAGCGATGCAGACAGCCAGGGCAAACCACGACAGACCGTTACCAGAAGAACAGACTGGGATCTGGCGCTCTATTCCGGAAACGAATTCAAAGTAGTTTTAAATTCTTCTATTATGATGGCGGCAGGAAAAATACCCAATGCAACAGATATTGATGCAGTTACCGAGACAAGTGTTTCTGCATTAAAAAATCAGGTTCAGGTCGCCAACTTTAATCCTTCTAATGTTGCTTATATTGATGATGTAGCTGGAAATTTTCCTTCCGGATATACCGCTATTGAAGGAATAAAAGCCAATGATTCTGAAAACGCAGTTTATCTTGTCAATATGGGAAAAGATATTTATTCGGGCACTGTTCCCACAGGTTCGGTTACGACAGGAGGAGACGAAAGAGGATGGATGAAAATACAGATGGTACGATGGGGTACGGGATATAAAGTGAAATATGCAGCACTGAATGAAACAACACACAAAGAATTGATTATTTCAAAAAATCCTGCATACAATTATAATTTTATAAGTCTTAAAAATAATAAAGAACTCTTCATTCAGCCCGAAAAAAAGAAATGGGACATTGCTTTTACAGTATTTACCAATACCATTGCAGGAGCGGGAAGTTACATCTACGCAGATTTTGTCACCCTGAATAATGTAGGTGGAGCATCTGCTTATGAAGTGGTAGTGCCTTCTCCGGCTTCCGGCACAGAAGTATACAATAATTTCAAAGCATCAGATATTGTTCCGTCTAAATTGATGAGCAATGATCAGAGAATCATAGGATCGAACTGGCGAAATCCTGTAGGGACCAACGGTTTAGAAGTGTATGGCGATCGTTTTTATGTGCTAAAAGATGCAGAAGGATATTTTTTCAAACTGAGATTTACCAGATTAACGAGTACCAGCGGAGAACGCGGTTTCCCG
>Ga0302347_1003620_pt1 | contig 13427 bp, 10 predicted proteins | sample PhyWR1_FD_202178 | JGI IMG/M metagenome (GOLD analysis project Ga0302347, IMG submission 202178) | Leaf surface microbial communities from wheat plants in UC Gill Tract Community Farm, Albany, California, United States - DLSL W.R1 (v2)... | ecosystem: Host-associated > Plants > Phyllosphere >...
TTATAAATCTGTCAGAAATTGCCAGATGTCTATGCATGTGTTTTTTTTAGTAGTGAGCCTTGGAAGCATTCATTTTATCTTTTAAGTAGCTGCATTGCTTTCATGATCTTCTTGTCTTTCTTGAGATCTTCGAAGTTATCACCCTGCAACACTTCTATGTCAGGCTGAATACTGCTTTTGTAAATTTTTGAATTCCGGTCAACAACATAATCGGTCGACAGATTGATTCCCGCATCCTTATTGATCCTGAAACCCTGCACGGCGGTCGTGTAATCAGCTGTTTGTTCACCTACAATATAGGTGTTCTTTCTTCCGATCAGTGATATGGTGGTCATTTCCCCGGCGCTGGCCGTGTAACAGCTGGTGAGGATAACAATCGGAATATCTTTTTTAAGCGGGTCTTCTAGTTCTGTCTTCCTGACCAGTTCGATACCGTCGATCAGCATTTTACCGTCCTTGATTTCCCACTTTCCGGAAGATTCACCTTTCGAAGTCCTGAAGCCTCCGAAAACGATATTGTCACTGCCTATGAATTCTTTCAATCCCAATAGGATAGGATACATATTCCCACCGGTGTTGACTCTCAGGTCGATGATCCAGCCTTTGATCTTGGTTGAATTGACTTTGTTGATATGAGTTGTGATATCATTGGCAATACTGTCGACCTTCTTAAAGCCAAAGTCATCATTTCCCGGTATCCTGATGTAGGCTGTTTTTTTATCGATTAGCTGGCTTACCACGGTCTTTTCAGTTTTTAATTTGCCCTTCAGATAAGCATTGGCAGAACCTGCGGGCTTGTTCCATCCATAGGTCTTTCCTTTATATTTCAGACCTCCATGATGGTCGTTGAGCAGTTCGAAGACCTCGGTGTATAAAGGAACCAGATCAGAGACAAAGTTGAGGTCTTTAGCTTTATCATACAATTTGCTTTCAATCAATTCGACATTGGACGTATCGACTGCATTTGATGTTATAAGGTTAATGGATTGATCCACAAATGATCTGATGCTGTCATTTTTGAAAGTTTGGGAAAATGAAGAGGCGTAAAAGAATATAAAAGTGATGAAGATAAAAGATTTGATCATAGTCTTGGTAATGGTTACAAAGCAATAGTCCAAATATAAGGAATTACGTTTAACTGTGCATTTGTACAACTGTAATGGTACTTACTATTTACAGGCAAGTTTAGAATCATAATACTGCTCTTTCGTAAATGGTCATCTTGATATTGTAGCTATACATCTGCTTAAGCAGCATCAACCGGATTGTTCATCTGATCAGTGATCATTGTTTCGATGTTACATTTTGCCCGTGAGGCTGTCTTATTTTCTGTAGCAAATCTATTCCGTTGTCCCTGCTGAAAAAAATCTTTTTGGGTATCCGTGACCGGAGATCACGGAGCCTCCGCAAAAAGATTTCAGGCCTGCATCAATATGACTTCTTATTGTTTTTTTTTGGAATTGATTCCGGTTTTCATCGGGACTGCCTGAATGTGTTGATCTGCATAGAAAAGTCAGAAACCTCACAAGATGCAAATGCAGTTCATTGAAATTTTGATCCTTATGATTACCCTTGGTATCAGCACGTATATCTTAAATGATAACAGAACAATTATATCAGATCTTTTATCAATCGGTTGATTCTATCATACCATCTTAAAAATTTATGATACGATCTTTAGATCAGAGAATATCCTTCGGTAAAAATAAGAAAGTCAAGATTTCCTTCAAGCTGCAACATACAGATTTTTTAACAGCAGGTGCGGGAAAAATAGGTCTCCGCCGCACACGGAGCAATTCAGATGAAATTCAATATTGTCAACGAAATCAAATTAAGCTATTCGAGAAAGGGAAATTGTGAAAGGTCTATAGCTTCATCACGGGATGCGGTGGAGGTATTCAGGGCGCATTTTGATGCGGAGGAGATGGATTACAGGGAATCGTTCTTTGCGCTGTATCTAAACCAGGCGAATAAGGTATTAGGCATTAAGAAGATCTCCGAATGCGGGATTTCCTCGACACTGGTGGATGTGAGGATCGTGATGCAGGCGGCGCTGCTTTGTAATGCGACGGCGATGATTGTTGCGCATAACCATCCTTCCGGAAATCTTAAGCCTTCATCAGCGGATATACAAATGACTTCACAGATCAAAGAGGCGGGGAAGGTTCTCAATATTTCCCTGCTGGATCATGTGATCCTGACTTCGGATTGCTATTTCTCGTTTGCGGATGATGGGTTGATGTAGAGAATTCGGTTGGCTCTTACAATTTATTGCATTAGTATTTTGTCTGATGATAGGGCTTGATGATAATTGTGTAAAGCTCTGCTGCAAGAACGTTAATGACTAATTCCACTGCCTAATTGATTAAGTTATTAAAATAATTTAATAATACATTTTTGAATTTTAGAATTCTCAACGTGAAACAGGTATCAAAAGGCTAATTGCTATCAGCTTTTTACATAAAACAGTTATTACACGTATCAAGATGATCAGTAGCAGAAATCGCAGGGCATCAATAAGCTTTTAGAAAGTGATAGGTTGTTTCGCCCTATAAGCCTTAAGAAGTTAACAGATCTTTATCGGAAGGTGTTATCGACCATCGGCGGAGTGAGAACTTTTTTAGTCTTTATCTAGACGTCATGCTCAACTGTTATTCGTTAAGCAGAAGTCGGAATGCAGGGAGTTGCCGGAATCGAAAGCTCAATGCCGTATAACAGTAGTGGTTCTTTTTACAGGCATTGCCCTTTTCGGAAATATAAAAAACATAACAAGAATTAAAAATTTAAAATCAAGATCATGAACAATACAGGAAATCAAACAGTAGTTTCAGAGGTCAGTACTTTGTTGGTGCTGCGTTACAGCAATAATAGCGTTGGAATGTTACAGTCTGTAAGTTCGGTCGGGGAGATAATGGCTGTAATACCTGAAAGTAAGGATTCGCCTGAGGTAATGCGAATTGAAGCGTCTGAACATTCTTTTGCGGAGTTCTTTTCCGATTTTTATCAGCGGCTTAAAGATCCTGAAGACTATTCGTTTTTTAAGGTGCGGGAATTTGAAGCTTATGAAGCGGCTGTAGGGTTGCAGTCCTATTTGGCGGGTTTTTCAGCCGCTGAGAAAGAAGATCTGAGGCAGTATGAAATTTCGATTGATACAGTAGAGTCTTTGAGAAGTCAGAAGACGCTCCATAATGATGGGGTTACCGGGGAAAGTGTTTCTGATAAGAAATCATCTTTTTCGAAATACAATGCAAATTATCGGTTTCAGGTTGATGATGTGAACTGGGATGCGATGTCCGAAATGGGCTTGGATATGGAAATCTTAGAGAATTTCGGAGCGTTGGAGCCGCTTTTGAGAGGATTTAAAACGCCGATGATGGTTCCGGTACGGGATGGTGACGGTAAAGAAGGTAATTGTGTTGATGCACGTTTACAGTTGAGGCTGGATAACAATGGGGAAGTGTTTCTTCAGGTTCATCGTGTTCAGAAAAGGGTAGATTTCAGGAAGAAGTTTATGGGGCATAAGTTTTCGAAGGAAGATCGAAAGAATCTTTTGAATTCAGGTAATATGGGCAGGGTGGTGGACCTTGTGAACCCCGTAACGGGTGAGATGGCTCCGTCACTGGTGAGCCTCGATAAGCTGACCAATGAACTGTTTTCTTTGAGAATGGAATTTGTGAGGATTCCGAAAGTTGTTTGTGGGGTGTCATTAAGCACGGAACAGCGGGAAACTCTTCGTTCGGGAAAACCGTTGTTCGTTGAAAATATGGTGTCGAGACGTAACCTGCTCTTTAATTCGACGTTGCAGTTCAATGCGGAAAAGCAATGGTTGGAATTTTTCTTTAACCGGAAAGTGAAAGAAGGTGGTTTTGAGTGGTGTGTTCCTGCCACTTTCAGAGGTGTTACGCTTCGAAGGTGGCAGATTGATAAATTAAAAGCAGGGGAGACGGCGTATATCAGAGGGCTCACAAGTAAGAAAGGAAAAAAATACCAAGGATATATCCGCTTCGATAAGGAAACTGGGAGGATTAATTTTTCATTTAAGAAACCATGTAAATGATGGTTGATAAGAATTTATGTGAGTTGAAGTAAGATTTTAGTTTAGCTGTTTAATGGTGTTTCTGAACCTAACCTGTAAAGCAAAATGCTTTGCAGGTTTTTGGGCTTGTGGATGAGAAATTTCTGCGCAAAAATACATTTCCTTCCTGCGGTCGGAAACGCATTTTTGCGGAATTGGTGCAACCCTATTTTAAAAAACAGTTCATGATTTTCGAAGGAAATGTTTTTTGAAAAAAGGTTGCGAACCTATATGAATTTTAAGATATGTAATGTCAAATTTGATTATCAAATAAAGTAGTTGAATAATATTAATAGTTAAGTTCTTTTTGAAGTCTTTCTGCAACCTTTTTAGTTTTTATTTTATTAATACATTTTATAACTATTTCTTTTAGTAATTTATAGTATTTCTCTAAATCTCGGTCTGAAAAAGATTCAACCCCGTGTAGCATTTGATTTCTTATCCTTCTTAATAATAAAATATTATTTTTATCATCTTTGCTTAGTTCTGCAACTTCAAAAATTTGTTCAATATTCGTAAAAAAATTGACCTGCTGATTTTCTTTGTCTATTGAATTTTCCTCCATTAATTGTTTGATAACTTTTTCGAAGATTATCCAAGTTTTTACGAATAATTCAAAAGATGAAACCTTATTCTCATCTAAGGAAAATTGTTGCAAATATCTTTGTAAACTTTTACCACTAGTATTTATAGAAATTATATTTTGTAAAACTTGGTCAGAAAAACTTTCGTTACTATTTGTAGTTATTCTTTTTATTGCTTGTGACAATTGAGATGTACTAATTTTATTATTATTAGCTTTTAAATAATTATTTAAAAATTCTGTATTTCCTAAATTGATTTTTTTGAAATTATTTTGATAACTATAATTAATGTAATTAGTTAAATCATATTTATCTGTGATTTCATTTTGCTTTTTTGTTCTTTCTGTAATAGCTTTTTGTAATCGCTCTAACGCAATTTCGCCCGTTAAAACTAGTCCATTTATTTCATCTAAAATAGCTAGTTCGTCGTCTGTTAATGTCCCGGAAAATGGTTTGTAAACTAAATCGTGTTCAACTTCAGACCACGCATGCATTAAAACGCTTGCAACCTGGATTTCTAATATTGTATTTGTAAATCTTGTATCAATTTCATCAGAATTTTTTAACTTGACTCTATAATGAGTTGCCCAATAGCCAGAAAATCTTTTATTAAATTTTGGCTCGTACACATCTTCAGGAAACTTTTTTACTGCTACAATTTCAAATAGTTCTTCAATTAAATTTCCGACAATCTCTCTGTCACTGGGAAAATAAAGTGCAATCCTTAGACCTGCTAAATCAACAATGTCTTTTTCAATTGCAGATTTATTCTTATATTTCTCTCTTTCGTTTCGTTTTAGCAATTTTTCCCGAAGCCTATCAACCTTTTTTGCACGGCTGGAGACGATTGCTTTAATACCTCGCTTTATTATATCGGACTCAAGTATTTCATGCGCAATTTTCGCAATTTCTTTATAGAAATCATATTCTTTTTCATATTGTTTAATAAAGCTTTCGATTACGTTGACTCTCATATTAGTAAATTAATAGTCTAAAAATGCTTAACAATTGTCTATCAAAAAATTAATGTTAAAAACAGTTTTGCTAATATATATTAAACTTAATATCTACAAACCGTAATTATTCAAATACTTATAATTGAATTTGCGATTCTTTTCTCGCCTCCGATCGGTGTAGTATAAAATCTTTGCTCAATTCCCCATAAAACAAATTTAAGATCTTCATCTGTTTCAATTTTAAATTTTCCATCTACAAATTCTACTTGACTATATTGATTAGTATATAAATATACCGCGTGTTTTTCAGTATCAGATAAATTGTTTAATGTTTCCATCACCAATGCAATTCTTTTTCTGTTAGGTACTGAAACATTTCTATTACTGAAATTCGAATTAACTTGTAGAAAATCATTTTGCAAGAAAGAATCAGTTTCTAAAGCTGTCGCTTCTTTATATAGTTGATCCATTCCTTTAAATATCTTTTGAGCTGCTGGTAATTTTTTGAAATATAATACATCGGCGTTTTTATCATAGATTGCATCAGCAAAGGGATTTACTGTAATAATTGGTTTTTCAGTTTCAATTTTCAATTCGTCAATTGAAAACCATTTTTTACTAATAAAAAAACTTGAATTGATAATTTGAAAAAAAAACAAATTGTTCTGCACAGTGCAAATAAATGATAATTTAGTTAAATCATTTCTTGTTATCTGATCATGATTCACTGAGTTTAAATCACTAGTTATAAAGTCTAATGAAAATCCTGTTTGGGAAAATTCCGAAACTTTATAAAGTTCTTCATTTTCAATAAGCGTAGCTGGGTTATAATCAATACCAACTAAATTGAATTGTGAAGTATTATATACTTGTTCTTCTGTTTCAATTATTCGAAAAATATTGTGTTTCCTCTTTACTTTTCCATAGATAAAGCTTGCCATATGATTTAATTTTTTAAAGTTCGATAAATGTATAGTTATTAATTCTTCTTAAATCGTTAAAATTATCGTTGCCAGGAGTTTTTAGTTGCCTTTTAGTTATCAAAAATATTTTGATATTTGCCGAAGTTTTTATAAAATAAAAATGATAACCAAATATTAAAAAAATAGGATTGAAATAAAGTGTTTGTGATAAATATGTAAAAATATAAATGATAAAAAAAACGATTATTAATGTTGGAACGTCATTTACACCTAAAGACACAAAAAAATATCCTAAGTAAGTTGGTAGGAAATTATTATTTGCTAGTTCAATTTCTATAATTGATCCTCTTTGTAAATTATCTTTTGGTAAACTTTTAGCAATATAAAAACTCAAACCTGTTAATAATATTGGGATTATAATAAATAAACACCAAGAATAATACATAGAGTATTTTTCAATAAATGTAAATGTGTACTTGTCTTTTACAAGAAATACAACAGCAATCAGCCAAGTTGAGTTGAAAGCTAGAAATAATTGATATAAATACTTCATGTCCTTATCTTTATATTCTTTGAAGAAAATCTTGATTTCTTATAAATGACCAAAAATAGTTGATACATATAGTTAAAAATTACGGATTTCCGTAAAACAAAAATAAAAAATCAGTAATATGATTGTAATCAGTGTTTTTACTGAATTTGTGTTTGAGTTACATCAGAAAATAATTTTCTTTTAAAGCTGATAATTTATTCTGATATTTTATATATGCTATATTTGACTAACATATAGTTGATATATGATTCGTCATCATTTCGGTAAATAAAGTTTAACAGTTAACATCAATAAAAACATATAATGACCTTTTTAGAACTAGCTCAAACCATATTAAAAGAAGCAAAAAAACCTTTGACAGCAACCGAAATTTGGAATCTTGCTGTAGATAAAGGATACGATAAGAAATTAAATTCACAGGGGAAAACTCCCTGGTCAACATTAGGAGCCCAGATCTACGTGAATAGTAAAGATAATCCGAAATCACTTTTTGCTAAAACAGCTTCAAGACCTAAAAGATTCTATCTAAAATCAATGGAAGGTCTGTTGGAAGAATATGAAAATACAATTCCTGAAGATCTGCCTCCATTGAAAAAAAAGAAATTTGATTTTTTAGAAAAAGACCTTCATAAATACTTAAGTTACTTTGTTTATTATCATTTAAATTGTTATACCAAAACCATTAGACATCATGTTTCTAATAAAAAAGAGTTTGGAGAATGGGTGCATCCCGATATGGTGGGGTGCTATTACCGCATGCAGGATTGGAAACAAGAGATCAATGAATTTAGTAGGGTTGTTGGTGTAAATTCAGTTGTTCTATATTCATTTGAAATTAAAAGAGAGTTTTTTTCAGTGTGTCTCAAATTCGTCGTGGGCAAATGAATCTTATTTGGTGGCAGCCAGAATATCAGATGATGAAGATTTTATGAATGAATTATCAAGGTTGTCTGCTTCATTTGGTATTGGCGTGATAGAGCTTGATCTTGAAGATCCGCATTCGTCAGACGTGATTATCCCGGCAAAGTACAAGAAGGATTTGGACTTTGAAACAATGAATAAACTTGCAATGAATAATGATTTCAAAGACTTTATTGAGACGGTTAAGATTGATTTAACAAGTAAAAAGATTCATAAGAAGGAATATGATGTTGTTGAAAAGATTGAGAATTTGTAGTAAATTACATAGAGAAAGCATAACCCTTATATAACCGTCATTGAAAAACGAAGAATTTAAGCGAAATTCTGATTTTATTAACATAAAAAATCATTTTTTACGTATTATGATTGTTATAAGTTTTCGGTAATTTTACTGTCAACTTTTTGAATATTCAAAGTAATTAACATGACAACACATCAACAACATATAAAATTCATTTGGGATATAGCCGACTTATTACGTGGCCCTTACAGGCCTCCACAGTACGAACGTGTAATGCTACCTATGACGGTTTTGCGCCGTTTTGATTCAGTACTAGAAAATTCGAAATCAGAAGTTTTGAAAGAATTTGAAAGCTTAAAGGTGAGGTATAAAGGAGAAATACCACCTTCTATTTTAAGTTCTAAGTTAGAAAAAATTACGGGACAAAAATTTTACAATACCTCTCCCTTTACATTTGAAAAACTGAAAGGAGCACCAGATAGTATCGCACAGGATTTGGTGAGCTACATCAATGGCTTTTCACCTAATGTAAGACGGATCTTTGAATTTTTCGACTTTGAGAAAGAGATCTTTGCGATGAACGATGCCAATATTTTATATTTAATCGTTTCTGAATTTGCAAAGGTCAATTTACATCCCGATATGGTTTCTAACCGGGATATGGGATTGATATTCGAAAACCTCATCCGTCGATTTAACGAATTAGCCAATGAAACAGCGGGGGATCACTTTACGCCTCGTGAGATCATCAAATTGATGATTAATCTATTATTCATTGATGATAATGATTTCCTGAAAGGCAAATCAGTGATCCGGGAGATTTTGGATCCTACCTGTGGTACAGGAGGGATGTTGTCCGAAGCTAAAAATCATGTAAACGAGCTCAATAAAGATGCTATTTTGGTGGCTTACGGACAGGATTATAACAAGCGTGCTTATGCCACAGCTGCAGCGGACCTGTTAATTAAGAACGACCCTTCAGCAAAGATGATCCAAGAAGATAGTATACAGTTTGGAGATACTTTGGTGGATGATCAGTTTCCCGATAAAAAATTTGATTACCTGATTGCCAATCCTCCTTTTGGTGTGGATTGGAAAAAGCAAAAACCACAGATAGATCGTGATAAAACAGGACGTTTTGAAGCAGGTTTACCTCGTGTGAATGATGGTGCTCTTTTGTTCTTACAGCACATGCTCAGCAAGTTTGAGCCTTACGATCCTAAAAACAAAAAATTCGGTTCTCGCTTAGCAATTGTATTTAGTGGCTCTCCTATGTTTTCTGGTGGAGCGGGTTCGGGAGAAAGTGAAATTCGTAAATGGATTATTGGAAATGACTGGTTGGAAGGTATTATTGCCTTGCCGGAACAGATGTTCTATAACACAGGTATCAATACCTATATCTGGGTTTTGACCAACAGAAAACCCAAGAGCCGAAAAGGTAAAGTTCTGTTGTTTGATGCCCGAGAGTTTTATATCTCTATGCGTAAAAGCCAGGGAAGTAAACGTCGAAAAATTGGAGAAGGTGAAATAGATGATGGTATTATCCATGTGATGGAACCCAACCAGATAGCTGAGATCATTGCCGAATACGGACAGTTTGATAATACAACAAATGCCAAACTATTCGATAACGAAGATTTTGGTTTTACACGGGTAACGGTAGAACGTCCCTTACGTTTGAAATACCAAATGACTGCTGAACGTAAAATGGCCTTCTTAGAGGCTTGTCCGCATTTGCTGGAGGATGTACAGGCTATTGACAAAAAATTAGGTAAGGAAATCTTGATGGATTGGAACAAGGTGTTGAAAGACATTAAGAAAATAAGTGAACAGAAGTGGTCGGCGAGAGAATTGGTTGTATTCCGCAACGTATTTACTGATAAAGACCCCGAAGCAACCAAAGTACAAAAAGGAAAAAATGACTTTGAAGCGGATGCAGATTTAAGGGATTTTGAAAATATTCCTTTAAAAATCGATATTGATGCCTATTTTAAAAACGAGGTTTTACCTTTTGTACCAGATGCATGGATGGACCGTACAAAAGACAAAGTAGGTTATGAAATCAATTTCAACCGTTACTTCTTTAAAAATACGCAGAATCGTTCTTTAGAAGTCATTAATAAAGAATTGAGTGAGATTGAAAAGGAAATATTGGAAATGATACAAAATACATTATCATGAGCTTATCCAAACAATATAGATTAAAGCATTTATTCTCCAAAAGAATTGGAGGAGCTTGGGGTATAGAACCAGATGAAAATGCTGTAGTATGTTTACGTGCTGCTGATGTTTTAACCGATCAGTTTAGCCATAAAATTTATGATTTAACCTATCGTACATTTTCGGATCAAGAGTTAATTTCCAGAAAGCTCAAAGTCGGAGATCTTATCATAGAGAAATCCGGTGGAGGTGAGAACCAACCTGTTGGAAGGGTTGCAAAATTCATATTGGAAGAAGATGCTTTATGCTCAAACTTTCTGGATTTGCTGAGACCAAATAATGACATTGTTACAACAAACTATATTTGCTATATCTTATATAATTTATGGAAAAACAGAACTGTAGTAAGGTCAATAAAACAAACTACTGGAATTCAAAATTTGGATATTGAAGACTATTTTGATAATAAGGTTAAGATTCCAGCGATCTCACAACAAAACAAAATAGTTGACTATCTTGATAATGAAGTAGCAAAAATAGATGCCTTAATTGAGAAGAAAAAACAGCTTATCGATATTCTCGAGGAAAAGAAAAAAGCGGTGATTAAACAGGTGGTGACCAAAGGTTTAGATCCGAATTTTTCCATAAAAGATTCTGGAATTGGATGGTTGGGAGAGATTCCAAAGCATTGGCAGTTGGTGAAGTTGAAGTATTTGTCTAACGGGATTGAAACTGGAGGTACGCCAAATGGATATGATATTCCATTAAGTAACGGTGAAAATGTTCACAATTGGTTTACTCCCGGAGATTTAGATGAAGATTATAATAAAGTTTATGAATCAAAAAGGAAGTTGAGTTATGAAGTAATAGAAAATAGTAGTGTCAGAATGTATGATTCCAATTCAGTTATGTTTGTAGGAATTGGAGCAACACTAGGTAAAGTTGCTGTAACAGACTCTAAATTTTACACAAATCAACAACTTAATATTATAGAGCTCAAAGATAATGTTAATAAATTCTTTATTGCTTTTTCATTATCTGCTTTGATAAACGTTTCAAAAATGTTAGCCAATAGTGCAACCTTACCTATTCTGAATCAGCAAAAGTTAGGAGATATACAAATTCCTATTCCAAAATTAGAAGAGCAAAATTTATTGGTTGAACATCTTGAAACGATATGCGACAATCACGCAAATGTGGTTTTTAAAATATCAAACTCTATAGAGCTATTAAAAGAAAAACGAACCGCCATTATATCAGCGGCTGTTAATGGTGAATTAAATGCAAGCTTATTATGAGAATTAATACATTAGAACTGACCAATATACGTGGTTTCACACATGCCAAGCTGGAGTTCCAACCCGGTTTTAACCTTATTGTGGGAGTAAATGGTGTTGGTAAAACGACTGTTTTGGAAACATTACGAATTATACTTCTCAATATTCTTGTAGAAGCCAAAATGCCTATTATTACCAGAGCGTATTTTACTAAATCGGATATTAATATCAATACCGACCAGCTTTTGGTTAATGCTTCATTTGAGTTAGATAAGATTGATTATGATTTTATTTACTCCAAATCGGCAAAAGATTATGCCATTATTAACACCGAGCAAAAGAAAAGAACCAATGATAGCACTGCAAATGTAAGGGAACAAGGAATCACCTTAGACGACATCATTGAGTTTAAACCCAACTTGCAACGAACAGAGGACGTTCCGCTATTAGCTTTGTATTTCTCTACCAGAAGGTCATTAATGGTTAACCAGAATCCTAAATTTTTAAAATCAGGAAAGTTTCATGCGGCTGCTTATGTAGATGCTTTATCCGAAACCAGACCATTTAATGTAAAGATGTTTGCAGATTGGTTTAAAGTGCGTAAAACCTTAGCTAATGAAAATCCAGATAATTTAAGCTACAATAGAGTTATAGAAATAATCGAACAAGCTATTTATACTTTTTTGCCCAGTTTCTCGAATTTGGATCTAACGGAAGATATAGTTTCAAAAGAAACTACGTTTTGCATTACCAAAGGCGATAAGGTATTAAACTTTGTTCAACTTTCTGACGGTGAGCGAGGAATAATTGCTCTTGTTTTTGATATTGCTCGCAGGTTGATTATCGCAAATCATAGATTAGAAAATCCATTAGACGGCAATGCTATTATTTTAATTGATGAACTTGATTTGCACCTGCATCCCAAATGGCAACGCACTATTGTTAGTGATTTACAACGTACTTTTCCTAATTGCCAGTTTATTGCTACAACGCATTCGCCTCAGATCATAGGCGAGGTTAAACCTGAAGCCATTACTATTATTGATAAAAACCATGAAAAAGAAGTCTATAAGCCTAATGTAGCATTTGGCTTAGATTCACAAAGAATTTTAGAAGAGATATTAGACGCTCCCGTTAGAAACGTTGATATTAATAAGAAATTTGTAGAACTCAGTAATGCAGTTGATGATGAAAAGTTTGACGATGCTAAAAAGCTAATATCAAAACTGAAGAAAATATTGGGAGAAAATGATCCGGAGCTTATTCGAACTAATTCAATGATTCAATTTTTAGAAGAAGATCTAGAAGATGAAAAAGATAATTAAAGGATCTGAACCCAGAACATTAACTAACCATCGTAATTCTAAGCATTCTGATTATAATAATTATGCCGATAAGAAAGGTTTACGAGAATCTTTAGTTAGAGATCAAAGAGGGATTTGCTGTTATTGCATGGGAAGAATTGAGGCGACAGAGGCAAAAATGAAAATAGAACATTTCCTTTGTCAATCTTTGCATCCCGATAAAGAATTAGAATATAACAATTTATTTGGAGCCTGTTTAGGAAATATGAAAGCAGATGCTGAAACACATTGTGATACGTTTAAAGGAAATAAAGACTTTCATTTCCATATGTGTTCTTCCGGTAGCATTCATTCAGAGATTGAATATAAAAGTGATGGAGAGATATTTTCAAATAATGAAACACTAAACAAAGAATTGAATAATGTTCTGAAT